>Ga0307440_1000504_pt1 | contig 19221 bp, 29 predicted proteins | sample SalMarWE160410MG_FD_202150 | JGI IMG/M metagenome (GOLD analysis project Ga0307440, IMG submission 202150) | Salt marsh sediment microbial communities from the Plum Island Ecosystem LTER, Massachusetts, United States - WE1604-10 | ecosystem: Environmental > Aquatic > Marine > Intertidal zone >... | reverse complement strand
AACCGCGTGGCTGGTCCTTAAAGAACAAGGGAATCGACTACGACAACGAGAAGGACAAGGAATCCATGCTCCCGATCTCCGTCATTATTCCCGTCTACAGGGAGTCGAAAACCATCCACCGAACCCTTCGGCATCTGAGCCGCCCCCCGTTCCGGGATATGGAAATTATCGTGGTGGAGGGGGATGGCAGCGGCGGGATGCGACGGATGGTTCCCCAAAGGGGGATAAAGTGGTTGCACGCTCCCCGGGGCCGGGGGATCCAGATGAACCACGGTGCCGCGGCCGCCGCGGGGAGCATTTTGCTTTTCCTGCACGCCGATACCCTTCTTCCAGAGGATGCGGCCCAGGCGATTCTGGAGGCCTGCAAGCCGCCGCACATCGCCGGCGGCGCCTTCACCCTGGGAATCGATGCCGAGGCACCCGCATTCCGGGCAATCGAGTCCCTGGTCCATCTGCGTACCCGTCTCAGCCGCATCCCCTATGGGGATCAAGGAATCTTCGTCAAGAAGCGCATCTTTCATGAACTGGGGGGATATCCCCCAATTCCCCTCATGGAAGACGTGGCATTCATGGAGCGGCTGCGGCGCACGGGGAAACAGATAACGATCCTGCCCGGCACCGTATCGACTTCGGCGAGGCGATGGGAGGCAGAGGGTCTCCTCTACTGCACCCTGAGGAACCGGATGCTCATGCTGTTGTATGCCCTCGGCGTGCCCCCCGAAAGGCTGGCCCGTTTCTACCCCTGAGTGGGGCAGTCCCGCGGACAATCCTCAGACAGGGAAGGGCCCTCAGCCCTGGAAATGATCCGGCTGACACTCGGTTGGTACCCCTTTTTTCCGGCAAAGGCATTGCTGCCCCAGCGCACCACCAGGACGGCCGCCCCAAAAAACGCGAATCCGCCCAGAGCGGATGCGACCGATGGGTTCATGCCCAACACGGAGGAAAAGGCCTGCCCCAGGACGGCCCCCACGATCAGGAACAGAATGGGGAACACATACAGGAAAAATGAAATTCCCATCAGCTTGCCGGTGTCGAAGCGGATGAGCACCCGATCCCCGGGGGAAGCACCGACGGGGTTCAATGCCTCCACCTCCATCTCTTTTCCTCCGCCCATCGTGCTGCATGCGTCCCTGGAGGAGCATGATTCACAGGCCGAGCTTCGATGGGTCTTGATCCACGCCGTTTGATGGGCGATCCTGACAACGATTCCTTCTTCACTAGCCAACTGATTTACCTCTTTATTTCTCTATCTCAGGCCGGTACGGCGGTATGGCCGTTCGCGGCAATCCCCTGCGAGGCCTGTCCGGTCTGGGTATGCTCGTAACAGATGAGCCCGCAGCGCAGGCACCGCTTCGCCTCATCCTGGGCCGCCTTGGCTGAAAAGCCCTTCTCCAGCTCGCTGCCGGCCGCCAGTTCGTTCGGTTGGCAAAGGGGCATAATCTGCCGGGTGGTGGCGGCAACCCCCACCACCTCGTGCACGTCTTGGACCTGACCCGCCGCCGAAACGACCCGTTCCGGCAGCACCGGGTCGATGCCGTTCATCATCTGGTGAATGGAGGCCGCGGCCCTGCGGCCGGCGCCGATGGCCCTGATGGCGGCACTGAAATCCGTCAGGGGATCCCCGGCCGCGAACAGTCCGATCTCCCCGGTCTGTTCCGGTCTCTTGTAAGGCCCCCTTGCCTCCCATCGAACCGGCCCGCGTGCTTCCTCGGCACCCGCATCCTCCTCCGGGAGAGATGCGGCGACAAAGATCAGCTCCGGAAATCGTCCGGCCTCGAAGATCAACGTCCCGGCGGCCTGGGTCTGGCTCTGGCCGCTGGTCAGGTCAACGCTCTCGATATGGGTCATGCGATTCTGCTGTCCCATGATGCGCTGGACACCAGCTCCGGAAAGGACGGTGACCCCCTCGAGGTCCTCCGCCCGATGCCCGGGAAGGGCCTCGCGGAAAAACACCGTGACGTTCTGGGCACCCCTTTTCCGGCACAGGGCCGCCACCTTCAGAGCCGCTTCACTGGCGCCCATGATCACCACATCGCCTTGGCAGGTCATCTCCGGGCCGCTCCCTCCGCGCAGCCAGTCGATGGCCAGATACCAACCGGGAATGGGAGAGGCCGATGTCATGCCCCCCCTGGAACTGGAAAGCCGGCTATCCCACCCGCCGGTGGCGAGGAAGACCGCATCGGCTCCCTCCTCGAAGAGGGCACCGATGGAGATCTGGCGCCCCAGCGTCATATCGGTATGAATGGCCACCCCCATATCGCGGATGCCCTGGATATCCCAATCGAGGATTTCTCTGGGAAGCCGTTCGAGGGCGATGGCGCGCCCCAGCAGTCCGCCCACTCGGTTCGAGGCCTCGTAGACCGTCACCTCGTGCCCCAGCCTGGCGGCGAAAAACGCGGCGGAAAGGCCCTGGACGCCACCGCCGATGACGCTGACACCGCGTCCAGTCGCGGGCGCCTTATAGGGCAATATGGGCTCGCCTCCGGTCCTTTCGAAATCGGCCGCATACCGCTTCAGATAATTGATGGCCACGGGTTCGTCCACGTACTGACGACGGCACTCCTGCTCGCAGGGCCGCGGACAGATGCGACCGATCACCGAGGGGAAGGGATTTCTCTCCTTGATCACCTGAACCGCCCGTCTGTGATCTCCCATGGCGATCTGATGGATATACTCACGAATATTGATGCCGGCGGGACAGGCGCGCTGGCAGGGGGTGGTGCACTCGTCGGTGGTGTACTCCCGGAGGATTCTTCGGGTAACAGAGGACAGATTGATGATGTGCTTGGGACACACCCGCTCACAGGTACCGCATCCGGTGCAGCGCGCCTCGTCCACCACCGGAAGCCCCTCAGGCCCCATGGAAATCGCGTCGAAGGGGCAAGCCTTGGCACAGGTGCCAAGGCCGAGGCAGCCGATGCGGCAGATCTTCATCCCGCCGCCCAGCAGGGCCGCTGCCCGGCAGTCCCCGAGCCCGTCGTAAAGAAACTTGGTATCCGCGTCCTGGACGCTGTAATAGCACCCGGGTTTGGCAAAGTCCGGTTCGACCGCGGCAACGGACATGCCCAGCAGCTCTCCTATGGCTGCGGCCAGCTCCGGTCCCCCGGCCACACAGGAGTTGGGCGCCGCCCGTCCGGCCACAATGGCCTCGGCGTTCGCACTGCAGCCCGGCTGCCCGCATCCGCCGCAATTGGCGCCGGGCAGCAGTTCATCCACGGATAGAATCTTCGGGTCCACGTACACGTAAAAGATCTTAGAGGCCATCGCCAGGCCCAGCCCAACGACGATCCCCAACCCTCCCATGAGACATAACGCTTCGACCATACCCCCTCCAAGATAAATACCGCCGCCATGGACGATCCGGAAAGATATTATGACAATAAGCGACTCAACTTATATAGATTCTAACCAAAGATATTTAAAATTACTGAATCCGATCGGTATCGGGGTCGTAACTTGAATTGATACGCCGGTCGATTTCGATTTCGATACCGATTAGAAAAGTTTAAACAGTCTGTCAGGCCCTAAAAAATGGCGTCAAATTTGCATTTTTCGAAACAGGTCATGCACTGGGTGCATTTTTCCCGGTCGATCCAGGCCACCTCTTTTTTCTGCCACCGGATGGCGTCGGCCGGACAGCTCTTAAAGCACAGCCCGCATTTCGCGCACGCCTCGGCATCCACCTCGAACTTCAACAACGCCGTGCACCGCTTGGCCGGACATCGCTTTTCATGGATATGCGCCTCATATTCATCCATGAAGTATCGCAGGGTCGAAAGCACCGGATTGGGCCCCGTCTGGCCCAGGCCGCAGAGGGCGGATTTCTTGATCATCGCGGACAGGGAGCGCAGGGCATCGATATCCGACGGCTCCCCGCGGCCATCGCAGATCTTCTCGAGAATATCCAGCAGTCGCCGGGTTCCCTCCCGGCACGGGGTGCATTTCCCGCAGGATTCATCCTGGATGAAGTCCATGAAAAACCGTGCCATATCCACCATGCAGGTATGCTCGTCCATGACGATCACGCCCCCGGAGCCCATGATGGCGCCCACCTTGCTGATGGCCTCGTAGTCCACGGGAGTATCCAGATGCTCGGCCGGTATGCATCCGCCGGAGGGGCCTCCCAGCTGAACGGCCTTGAACTTCCGCTTCTTGGGAATTCCCCCGCCGATGTCGAAGATGAGCTTCCGCAGCGGCGTCCCCATGGGAACCTCCACCAGGCCGATGTTGTTCACATCGCCCGACAGGGCGAAGACCTTGGTTCCCTTGCTGGACTCGGTGCCGATACCGGCATACCAGTCCCCCCCTTTAAGGACGATCTGGGGGATGTTGGCGAGGGTCTCCACGTTGTTCAAAATGGTGGGCCGATCCCACAGGCCCTTGTGGGCCGGAAAGGGGGGTCTGGGCCGGGGCATGCCGCGCTTGCCCTCGATGGAGCGCATCAGGGCGGTTTCCTCGCCGCAGACAAAGGCACCGGCGCCCTGGTAGATCTCGATGTCAAAGGAGAACCCGCTGCCTAGGATATCCTCCCCAAGGAGTCCGCAGGCCCCCGCCTGCTCGATGGCGAGCCCGAGCCGCCGGATGGCCAGCGGATACTCCGTCCTGGCATAGACGTAACCCCTCCGGGCATCGATCGCCCGGGCGGCGATGATCATCCCCTCGATCACCGCATGGGGATCGGCCTCCAGGATGCTTCGGTCCATGAAGGCGCCCGGATCCCCCTCGTCGGCATTGCAAAGGACATACTTGAGCGCACCGGCGCTTTGCCGCGCGAAGGACCACTTCACGCCCGTCGGAAATCCCGCTCCCCCGCGCCCCCTGATGCCGGAGCGTTTCACCTCGTCGATAATCTGTTCCGGCTCCAACTGCAGGAGGGCCCTGGCCGCGCCGGAATAGCCCCCCAGGGCGATGAAGTCGTCGATGGATTCGGGATCGATCAGGCCCTTGTTTTTCAGGGCGATGGGCATCTGATGGAAAAAGAAGGGGATGTCATCCTGGGAGACGATGCGCTTTTTCGAAACCGGATCCTTGTAAAGGAGCCTCTCGACGGGCGTATTGCGAACAATCTGCTGTTCGATGATCTCGGCGACATCCCCGGCGGATATCTTCTGATAGAAGATGTTTCCGGGCTGAACCACCATGAGCGGCCCCATGGCGCAAAAACCGTTGCATCCGGTTTCCACCAGCGTGACCCGTTCATCGAGCCCCCGGTTGTGAATTTCCGCAAGAAGCGCCTCCTTGACCGCGATACTGCCGGTGGCATGGCATCCGGTCCCCCCGCAGATCAATATCCGCATCCGCTCCTGCGACGCCGCAGCCACCTTAGCTGCTTCCCAACGTCGCTCAAGCGCCTCGATTGTCAGTTTTGTCATGGTCCTATCCCAGCCTCCTTCCTACCAGGCGCCATCGAGTCCCCTCATTCCATTCATGTAGAGCCGGCCGCTGGAGACAAACAGGGAGTAACGGGTGACCAACACCGGCAAATCGTTTGCCTCCGCCAGCGCCAGCATCTGGGCGGTCGGCTTCTTTCCCCGCACAAAGACCACCGCTCCCACGCCGGTCACCTTTGAGGTACGGATCACCTCCTCTGAAATCACGCCCGTCAGAAGCAACCCATCCCTTGCAACCGCCGCCAGGACGTCCTGCATCAGATCGGCGCTGCCGGCCGCCACGAGGGTCCGATCCAGACGATCCTCCCCCACCAGGACCTTCGCCTTCAGAATATCCCTTACTTCGGACAGTTTCATGACCGGTCTCAGGGCTCCTATTTGTATTTGTCGATGATACCGAGCACCTGGTCCGCGGTCACATCCCCGTGGGTATCATTGTCCACCACCATGACGGGTGCCAGGCCGCAGGCGCCCAAACACCGGACGCCCTCCAGGGAAAAGCGCCGGTCTTCGCTGGTCTCGCCAGGCTTGATGCCGTGCTCGCTGGTGATGCGCAGCATGACATCCTTGATGCCCTTGACATAACAGGCCGTTCCCAGGCAGAGCTTGACAGTATGCCGGCCCTTGGGCTTCATTGAGAAAAGTGAATAAAAGGAGGCCACCCCGTAGACCTCGCTGGACGGCAGATTCATGGCGCCGGCGATGGCATCGATCAATTCCACCGGCAGGTATCCCACGATGTTTTGGCACTCCCTGAGCACCGTGATGACGGCGCCGGGGGTCTCCCGGAATTCGTCAATCGCCGTCTCTATCTGCTTCCACATTTCCTCGGAGATGTCCGGATGTTCAAATCGCACTGCAAAAACTCCTTCGAATAGTTACGCGCGGCCCCACGCCGCGCCCTCATAGCACCAGGCCGAAGCGTTAAAATTTCACACCCGGGGGAAAAAGTCAATGTCGTTGCCCTTCCCCCTTGTAGTTTCGTTGTCGTTGTCGTTGTCGGCAGTTGTCCCTGTCCCTGCCCCACCTTGACAGAAAGGAAATATTTGATCATATGTCTATAAACCAGGTAAAACGACCCATGACTCGCGATTTCCCAGGATACCTCCTCGCATGAATGACATCAGTGCCCTGCTGGATCTGGTCAGACGGAATGAGGAAATTACCCGCCAGTTTCACGAAATAGAAATCAGAATCCTGTCCATCCTGAATTTCACGGATCTTTTTGAAGTCCTGTTAACCGAGATCATTGAAAAATTTCAGGTTCCCCACGTCTGGATTTCCCTGATCGACTCCGGTGAGATGCCCCATCTCATTCACGCCATGGGGGACTCCGATGTTCTCAAGGCCCGCATGAACATCATCGACCGACGCACCTTCCGCTCCCTGGTGCCGGAGACCGCCGCCCCCCTGCTGATCAACCGGCATCTCCATCGATACGCGGCGCTGCTCCCCCAGGATCTCCATCTGCCCACGGGCTCCATAGCCCTTGCCCCCATCAGCCTCGATGGGACCCTCATCGGCAGCCTCAACCAGGCGGACGGCACCGCCACCCGCTTCTGCCCCGGCATCGATACCAGCCTCCTGGAGAGGCTCGCCCTGAAGGTATCCCTGTGTCTGGCCAACGTCACCGCCCATGAGAAACTGACCTACCTGGCCTATCACGATTCCCTCACCGGGCTGTTGAACCGCCGGGTCATGGAATCCATCCTTCAGCGGGAGTACAACCGCGCTGTCCGCTACCACTCTCAGCTGACGCTTGTCTTTATCGATTTGAACAAGTTCAAGGCGGTCAACGACAGCCTGGGACATCATGCGGGAGACGAACTCCTCCGCTATACGGCGGCTTCCCTGACGAAGCTGGTCCGAACCTCCGATGTGGTGGCACGATTCGCGGGGGATGAATTTGTCATTCTGCTGCCTGAAACAGGCCCCGAAATGGCAAAAACCCTGATGACGCGTATTCAGGGCTTTCTTCGGGAAACCCCTTTCGCCATCGCCGGGCACAGGCTTCATGTGAGCCTCAGCTATGGTCTGGCCACCACCGGCGAACCCGAAGCCCGGGATGCCCAATGCCTGCTGCGTCTTGCGGATAAAAGGCTTTACCAGATGAAGGCGACTGCCGGCGAACGTCGCTGATGGGCCCTAAAAAAAGAGCCCCTTTCCGTTAAGAAAGGGGCTCGTTGGATCGTATCCGAGGATGCGTCCTCAGTCCGTCTCTTCCGAGGTTTCCACCGTCGGTTCGGATGGCTCTTTCGGAGCCGTTTCCGGGGGAACTTCGCTGGCATCCACTTTCTTTTTATCCTTCTTGGCCTTCGGGGCCGCCACCAGCTCCACCAAGCTCATGGGGGCGGCATCGCCCGGCCTTCGTCCCAGCTTGATGACCCGGGTATATCCCCCGGCAGTGGCGGCAAAACGCTCGCCCGCCTCTTCGAACAGCTTGTGAACGACCTTTTTCTCCATCACGATGGCCAAGGCCTGACGCCGGGCATGCAAATCTCCCCTCTTGGCCAGCGTAATCATGTGATCGGCCCACCTTCTGATTTCCTTTGCCTTCACATCGGTGGTCCTGATCCTGTCGTGCTTCAGAAGCGAGGTGACCATATTCCTGAACATGGCGCTTCGATGGCTGCTCGTCCGGCTAATTTTCAAACCCTGTTTATGGTGTCTCATGGGATTGCTATCTCTCCTTCTTCACTATCTTCCTCGGGAGGGGTAAACCCATCCAGCTTCATGCCGAGGCTGAGCCCCATTTCGCTCAGAACATCCTTGATCTCGTTGAGGGATTTTCGGCCGAAGTTCTTGGTTTTAAGCATTTCCGCCTCGGTCTTGCTGACCAACTGGTAAATCTTGTGAATATCGGCGTTTTTCAAGCAGTTGGCACTGCGAACCGACAGTTCGAGTTCTTCTACGCTGCGAAACAGGTTCTCATTGAAGTCGGAAGTTTCGGCGTTCTTTTCCTTTTTGACCTTTTCGGGTACCTGTCCCTCATCGAAATTGATGAAAATGGCGATCTGCTCCTTGAGAATCTTGCTGGCATAGGCAACCGCATCCTCGGGTAGCAGGCTGCCATCGGTCCAGACCTCCAGGGTCAGCTTGTCGTAGTCCGTCTGCTGGCCCACGCGCGCGTTTCCCACCACGTAGTTGACGCGCCGGATGGGCGAGAACACCGCATCGATGGGGATGGTGCCGATGGGGGCCTCTTCATCCTTGTTGTCCTCGGCCAGCCGGTATCCCTTGCCAACCTGAACCGTCATGGCCATCTGCAACCTTGCCCCGGCGCCGAGGGTGGCGATGGGCTGCTCGGGGTTGAGTACCTCGCAGCGCCCGTCATCGCTGACAATATCCCCGGCAGTCACCAGTCCCTCGCGGGACACATCGATGTGAATGGTCCTGGGTTCGCTGTCCTGCACCTTCAGGCGGACCGCCTTGAGATTCAGGATAATTTCGGACACGTCCTCCAGAGCCCCGTCCACTACACTGAATTCATGCATCACATTTTCGAATTTTACCGACACGATGGCGGCACCATACAGGGACGAGAGAATGATCCGCCGCAACGCATTTCCAATGGTGATACCGAAGCCCCGCTCCAACGGTTCGCATACAAACTTGCCGTAGTTGCCGGAGCTGGTAACCTGAACCTTTTCTGGCTTGATGATGGAAAGCCAGTTTTTTACAATTAGATCATTCGTTGACATGGGCAATTCTCCGGATTGTTTGGGTCTGTGGAATCAGAACCTCATCACACAGGAATGGAATTCGCCGGGAGCGTTTCCTATCGTTATTTATCCGTCTGCAACCGGTCAACATTATTTTGAATACAGCTCCACGATCAGCTGTTCCTGAATCGGCATAGTGATCTCCTCCCTTTCGGGTACCGCCTTTACAACTCCGGCGAACGCTTCCTTTTCGATTTCGAACCATCGCGGGAGCCCACGTCTTACCACCGCCTCGAGCGCATCGTTGATCGCTTGCATCTTCCTGCTTTTTTCCCTGACTTCCACCTTGTCCCCCACCTTGACCTGGTAGGAGGGAATATTCACCCGCTTCCCGTTAACCAGAAAGTGGTTATGACGAACAAAGTGTCTGCCCTGGGTTCTGGAGTTGACGAACCCCATCCGGTAGACGGTGTTATCCAGCCTGTTCTCCAACAGAATCAGAAGGTTGACACCGGTTATCCCCTTCATTCGCTCGGCCTTCTCGAAGAGCAGGTGGAATTGCTTTTCGGAAAGTCCATACATTCTCTTGACCTTCTGTTTCTCCCGGAGCTGGACTCCGTAATCGGATATTTTACTCCGGCGGCTCTGCCCGTGCTGGCCGGGGGCATAGCTTCTCCGGTCGAAGGCGCATTTCTCTGAATAACAGCGGTCGCCTTTGAGGAACAGTTTAAGGTTTTCTCGCCGGCAGAGGCGACAAACGGAACCAGTATATCGTGCCAATTCTTCCTCCTTCTTATCGATCTTGGCTATTGAGCAGCGTCATGTGTACGGGGTACGCCTAGACCCTGCGTCGTTTGGGGGGGCGGCAACCATTGTGAGGAATCGGCGTGACGTCTCTAATGGCGGTAACGGTAAAACCCACAGCCTGCAGCGCCCGTAAGGCGGATTCCCGTCCCGACCCGGGACCTTTCACAAAAACTTCCACACTCCGCATCCCGTGCTCCATAGCCTTCTTGGAGGCATCCTCCGCAGCGAGTTGCGCAGCAAAGGGAGTACTCTTGCGGGAGCCCTTAAATCCCTGGACACCAGAGCTGGACCAGGAAACGACATTGCCGGCGGGATCGGTGATCGTAATAATGGTGTTATTGAAAGTCGACTGGATATGAACCACACCATTGTGAATATTTTTCTTTTCCTTCTTTTTTGTCCGGGTTCTTTTAGCCATATGTCTTTCCGAATCCGGCTGAGCCGGAAGTGTTGAGTGTTAATTAATGGGGTTGGCTCTATTTTTTGGTAGCGCCTTTTTTCTTGACCGCTGCGCGTCTCGGGCCTTTCCGTGTCCGGGCGTTCGTTTTCGTACGCTGACCGTGGGCCGGCAGGGATTTCCGATGACGCAAGCCCCGGTAGCACCCCAGATCCATCAGACGCTTGATGTTCATGGACACCTCGGTCCGAAGTTCTCCCTCCACCTTGTACCCGCCGTCGATGGCCTTACGGATGTTGTTGATCTCGTCAACAGTCAACTCATCGGTCTTTGTCCCGGGATCGATCCGCAATGTTTCGAGGATCTTCTTTGAACTCGACCGGCCGATGCCGAAAATGTAGGTGAGCCCGATATCAATGCGCTTCCGATTCGGTAAATCTACGCCCGCGATTCTTGCCACTTGCTCCTCCTGTCTTAGCCTTGCCGCTGTTTATGCCGTTTGTTCTCGCATATGACACGGATGGTTCCTTTTCGTCGTATTATTTTGCATTTGCTGCATATTTTTTTAACAGACGCTCTGACCTTCATGGATATTAGCTCCTTGTCCGGTGCCGCTGTCCGCCAGCCTGACGGAGTCGCGGCAGCTGCCTTCTGTTTGACATCCAGTTCATCATTTCGATCTGTAAACGATCCTGCCCCGTGTCAGATCGTAGGGAGAAAGCTCCAAGGTAACCCTGTCGCCCGGTAGAATCTTGATGAAGTGCATCCTCATTTTTCCGGAAATATGGGCCAGCACCTGATGCTTGTTTTCAAGCTCCACCTTGAACATCGCATTGGGCAGCGTTTCGAGAACGACGCCTTCTACCTTGATGGGTTCATCTTTTGCCATGTATAGCCTCTCTCCCGTTCCTTCCCGTTGCCTCCCGAGATCTTAACGCCTACCCCGGACTCGCGCGCCGCTCTTTTTCAGAAAGCCGTCATAGTGCCTTGAGAGCATGTGTGATTCCATCTGGGCAATGGTGTCGATGGCGACGCCCACCACGATCAGAAGCGATGTACCGCCGTAATAGAACGGCACGGAAAATTTGGTAATCAGCAGGGTGGGCAATATGCAGACGGCCGATACATAAATCGCCCCCCCCAAGGTTATGCGCGTCAGCACCCGATCGATGTATTCCGAGGTTCGTTTTCCGGGCCGGATGCCCGGAATGAATCCGCCGTGCTTCTTCATATTGTCCGCCACGTCCTCCGGATTGAAGGTCACGGCCGTGTAAAAGTAGCAGAAAAAAAAGATCAGGACCACGTATATCAGATTGTAGACGAGACTGCCCGGCGTAAGATTGGATGCCATGTTCTTCAGCCAGGGAATCGTTATAAAGCTGGCGGCCGTGGCGGGAAACAGCATAATGGAGGAGGCGAAGATGGGCGGAATCACCCCGGAGGTATTGACCTTGAGGGGAAGATGTGTGCTCTGACCGCCATACATCCGCCTTCCTACCACCCGCTTGGCATACTGTACGGGTATGCGCCGCTGCCCCTGTTCCACGAAGATAATGAAGGCCAGCACCGCCACCATGAAGGCAAGGAGGAGGACCACCAGAAAGATGCTGATCTCACCGGCATTCATGAGCCGGCCCACGTTCGCCGCTGCTGTAGGCATCCGGCAGACGATACCGGCAAAGATGATGAGCGAAATGCCGTTGCCAATTCCCCGCTCCGTGATCTGCTCGCCCAGCCACATGATAAAGGCCGTGCCGGCGGTCAGCGTGATCACCGTCATGAACCGGAAAGACCACCCAGGGGCAAGGACGACGCCCATCTGCTCAAGCCCCACACTGATGCCGAAGGACTGGATCACGCTGAGGATCACGGTGCCATAGCGGGTGTACTGGGTAATTTTCTTTCTTCCCTGCTCTCCCTCCTTGCTCAGGCGCTCCAGGTGAGGAACGACCACCGTCATCAGTTGCAGAATGATCGATGCGCTGATGTACGGCATGATGCCAAGGGCAAAAACCGAAAGCCGCTGGAGGGCACCGCCGGAAAACATGTTGAAAAGCCCGAGTACCGTGCCGGCGTTGCGATTGAAAATATCGGCCAAGGCCGCACTGTTGATGCCGGGAGTCGGCACGTGAACGCCGATACGGTAAACGATCAGAAGCCCCAACGTCGTGAGCACCCTACGTTTCAGTTCCGGTATTTTGAAGACGTTCTGAAAGCCGCCGGCAACCATGTTAGATGTCCTCTATTTTTCCGCCCGCGGCGGTTATCTTCTCACCCGCTCCCCTGCTCACCAGGTCGAGCCGTATCGTCAACGGGGCAGCGATCTCGCCATTGCCCAGCAACTTGATGGCGTCAAAGGCCCCCTTCACCAGGCCCGCCTGCATAAGGGCGGCCGCATCGACCGTGCTGCCGCTTTCAAAGGCCTTGAGATCTCTCAAATTCACGGTGGCGACCTTCTTTTTGAAGATGTTGGTGAATCCCCTCTTTGGCAGACGGCGGTGAATGGGCATCTGCCCGCCTTCGAAACCGGGTCTGACACCTCCGCCAGAGCGACTCCCCTGGCCCTTTGTTCCCCTGCCTGCTGTTTTTCCCGTACCTGATCCTACGCCACGGCCCAACCGCTTTCGGTTGCGATTCGCCCCGCAGGCGGGCGCCAACTCGTTAAGCTTCATCCTCACTTCTCCTCGGCAATGACAAGATGCTGAACCGCGTGGATCATTCCCCTGATGGCAGGGGTATCCTCCCGTTCCACCACCTGATTGATTCTTCGAAGTCCCAGGCCGTGCAACACTTTTCTCTGTTTTTCAGGCCGGCCGATAACGCTCTTGACCATTTTCACTTTCAACGTTGCCATGTCTTTTATCCCCGGTGAACCTGTATTAAAGTTCCGCCTCCGTCTTGCCAAGCCGGGCGGCCACCTCGGCCTTGCTGCGCATCTGGGACAGCCCGGCAAGGGTTGCCTTCACCACATTGTGCGGATTGTGGGTTCCCATGCACTTTGTCAGCACGTTCTGGATTCCAACGGCCTCGAGAACCGCCCGCACCGCACCGCCCGCGATCACGCCGGTCCCCTGGGAAGCGGGCTTGAGCATGACCCTGCCGGCACCGAATCGGCCGATGACTTCAAATGGTATGGTGCCGTCCACGAGTGGCACGTTTATCATGGATTTTTTCGCCTTTTCAACCCCTTTTCGAATGGCTTCAGGGACCTCGCCCGCCTTTCCAAGGCCATATCCCACCGACCCTGCGCCGTCTCCCACGACGACGATGGCGCTGAAGCTGAACCGTCGACCACCCTTGACGACTTTGGCAACCCGGTTGATATGAACCACCTTATCGATCAGTTGCGTTTCTTCCTTTTCTTGCTTAAACAAGGCCCTGCCTCCTTACAAGATCTATGAATGGACTAGAAGTTCAATCCTTCTTCCCGGGCAGCGTCGGAGAGCGCCTTGACGCGGCCATGGTAGAGGTAGCCATTGCGATCGAAAACCACCTTTTCGATGCCCTTCTCCTTGGCCCGCCTGGCCACCAGGGCTCCCACGGCCTTTGCAACCGCGCATTTCCCGGCGAGGTCCTTCTCATCGAGGATTGCCTTTTCCGTGCTGGCGGAAGCCGCCAAGGTATTGCCCACCGTGTCATCGATAATTTGCGCATAAACATGCTTCGCACTTTTGAATACGCTCAAACGGGGCCGCGTTGCGGTTCCGAACACCTTTTTCCGGACCCTGAGCTTCCGTTTACTGCGTGCCGCTGTCTTTTTATTTGCCGTTTTCATCCGATTATCCCTGTCCTGCCGTTGAACGCTCTTAATATGCCCGTCACCTATTTCGTTCCAGTTTTTCCGGCCTTGCGCTGGATGTATTCCTCGGCGTATTTAATCCCCTTGCCCTTGTAGGGTTCGGGGGGTCGAAGCCGGCGAATGGTGGCGGCTGTCTGGCCCAGTTTTTCCTTATCGATACCGGAAAGCTTGATAATGGTGTTCTTTTCCACCTCTGCCGATATGCCCTCCGGAAGCTGGAACGGAACCGGGTGGGAATACCCCAGGTTCAGGTTGAGGACACTTCCACTCACCTCCGCGCGATAGCCAATCCCATTGATTTCCAATACACGCTCAAACCCCTGGGAGACGCCGGTGACCATATTGGCAACCAGGCTTCTGACCAGTCCCTGCATGGCGCTGGCATTGCGGTCCTGGGTGACGGATTCCACCAGCATCGAATCCTTGTCGATCTTCAATTCCACGGCCTTGTGTATTTCCCGGCGCAGGCTTCCCTTTTCACCCTTGACGGTCAACATCCGGTCCTTGTACTCGACGGTCGCCTTTGGGGGGATCGGAATCGGTTTCTTTCCCACTCGAGACATGCGTCACTCCTCTATTACCAAATTTGACAGAGCACTTCGCCGCCGACATTGTCCCGGCGAGCCTGCTTGTCGGTCATGATTCCCCTTGAGGTCGACAGAACGGCGATTCCCATGCCGTTCAACACCGGCTTCAAATCCTTGGCCTTCTGATAGATCCGTCGGCTGGGCTTGCTGATACGCTTGATGCCGTAGATGGCGTGCGTCTGATCGACCCCATACTTGAGGTAGACCTTCAGCATCCCCTGCTTGGTGTCCTTGACGAATTTGTAATTACGAATAAATCCCTCGTTCTTCATCAGTTTGGCCAGTTCGACCTTGATTTTCGCTCCGGGTATCTCAACACTGTTGAATTTTGCCTTGCCGCCGTTTCTGATCCTGGTCAGCATGTCGGCGATCGGATCACTCATTGACATCTTTCTCTCCGTATCCTTATTAAGGCTGTCATTGTATCCCGGCAAAACGCCGGGCGCCCTTTAAGGCCCCCATCACCAGCTGGATTTAATGACGCCGGGAAGCCTTCCGTGGGATGCCAGATCCCTGAAGCAGATGCGACAGATACCGAACTTTCGCATATATCCCCGGGGTCTTCCGCACATGGGGCATCGGTTATGGGCCCGAACCTTGAATTTCGGTTCCGCCTTGGCTTTGTTCTCAAGCGCCTTTTTTGCCACACCTTCCTCCTTTTCCCAGATCTAATTTCGAAACGGCATGCCCAGCAGTTTCAGAAGTTCCTTGCCCTCCGCGTCGGTTTGGGCGGTGGTGACAATTGAAATGTTGAGCCCCTTGATCTTGTCGATCTTGTCGTAGTCGATCTCCGGGAAGATGATGTGCTCACGTATCCCCAGTGAGTAGTTGCCGTTCCCGTCCATGGCCTTTCCCGAAAGCCCCTTGAAATCCCGCACCCGGGCGAGTGCCACATTAACGAGCTTGTAGAAAAAGTCGTACATTCGGTCCCGACGCAGGGTCACGCAGCATCCAATGGGCATCCCCTCCCGGACCTTGAAGGCGGCAATAGATTTCCTCGCCCGCGTCACAACGGCTTTCTGCCCGGCGATGGTGCTCAACTCCTCAACCGCAGATTCCAGGAGCTTCACGTTCTGTATCGCCTCGCCTAACCCCATATTCAGAACGATCTTCTCGAGTTTGGGCAGCTGCATCACGTTCTTGTAGCCAAACGTTTCGGTCAGCTTGGGAGCGACCTCTTTCTTATATATTTCTTTTAACTGGGACATAACCCTTCCTCCGGCTCACCGGTTCCATGCCTCAATATAGGGCTCATGCATCCATGGGTTCCTGGCATTTCCCGCAGACCCGCATCTTCTGCCCATCCTCAAGAACCTGCATCTTGATGCGTCCAGGCGCCATGCACTTTCCGCAAATGAGCATGACGTTGGACAAATCGATGGAGGCCTCCTTTTCAACGATGCCTCCCTGGCGGTTCTGGGCACTGGGGCGTTGGTGCCGTTTAACCTTGTTGATGTTTTCCACGAAAATCCGGGACTTCTTTTTATCGGTGCGCAATACCTTACCGATTTTGCCCCTGTCCTTTCCGGCTAAAATTTTGACTTTGTCGTCTTTTTTTATGCGAATTTTTCTCATCGTACACATCCACTCCTGCGAAAGGGCAAGGGCAGCCTAGAGAACCTCAGGCGCCAGGGAAACGATCTTCATAAAGCGCTTGGCCCTGAGCTCTCTGGCAACGGGCCCGAAGATTCGGGTTCCGATGGGCTCCCGGTTCTGGTTGATGACCACCGCGGAATTATCGTCGAACCGGATAAAGGAGCCGTCGGGCCGGCGGATTTCCTTCTTGGTACGCACCACGACCGCCTTAAGCACATCACCCTTTTTAACCTTGGCATTAGGGATGGCCTCCTTGACCGTTACGACGATGATATCGCCCACACTTGCGTATCGTCTTCGTGAGCCACCGAGCACCTTAATGCAGGCCAGGGTCTTTGCTCCGGAATTATCCGCCACTGTCAATTTCGTTTCTGCCTGAATCATTTCTATCCATTCCTTATGTCATCAAACAGCCTTTTCCACGACCTTACTGACGCGCCACCGTTTGGTTTTGCTCAGGGGCCTCGATTCGGTAATGAGCACCTTATCGCCGATCTTGCAGGCGTTGTCTTCGTCATGGGCAGCGAATTGGACCCTCCTCCTGATGTACTTCTGGTACAGCGGGTGTTTGACCAATCGTTCCACTTTCACCGTAATCGTTTTCTGCATCTTATCGCTTACGACGACTCCGACCAGCTGTCTTCTCATTCCTCTTTTTTTCATGGCGCCTACTATTTGAATAGTTACGATTGATGTTCCCGAATAAGGGTCTTTACCCTGGCGATATCCCGCTTGATCGATTTCAGCTTGCTGGTGTTTTCCAGCTGGCCGGTCCCATGCTGAAAGCGCAGATTGAACCACTCCTGTTTGAGATCGGTCTCCTTGCGGATCATCTCTTCAAGGCTCATCTTTCTGATTTCGCTCGCCTTCATAGCCCTTCGCTCCTCTCTACGAATCGGGTTTTCAGAGGGAGTTTATGCGCCGCCAGCCGGAGCGCCTCCCTTGCCAGCTCCCGATCCACCCCTTCCATCTCATATAGGATCCGTCCCGGACGAATCACGGCCACCCAGCCCTCGGGGGGCCCCTTGCCCTTGCCCATCCTGACTTCGGCGGGCTTCTTCGTTATGGGCTTGTCCGGAAAAATGCGGATCCACATCTTTCCGCCTCTTTTGACGTGTCTTGTCATGGCAATACGGGCGGCCTCAATCTGTTTCGCGCTGATGTATCCGCACTCCGTCGCCTGCAATCCGAACTCGCCGAAATTGAGGCGAACACCGCTGGTGGGGGCTCCCTTCATGCGACCCCGCTGTTGTCTCCGGAATTTTACTCGCTTTGGACTCAGCATGTCCCATTACTCCTATCGGCTACTGTGCGCCGAGTTCTGGCTCGTTTTTCTTGAAAATTTCGCCTTTGAAAATAAACACCTTGACCCCTATGAGCCCGTAGGTGGTTCGCGCCTCGGTAAAGCCGTAGTCGATATCGGCCCGAAGGGTATGGAGCGGCACGCGGCCCTCCTTGTACCATTCGGTCCTGGCCATCTCGGCACCGCCTAGCCGGCCGGCACAGATAATTTTGATTCCCTCGGCGCCGAAGCGCATGGCACTGGTAACCCCTCGTTTCATTGCCCTGCGGAAGGCCACCCGGCGACTGATCTGCATGGCCACGTTTTCAGCAACCAGCTGCGCCTCGATTTCGGGCTTTCGGACCTCCTGGATATCGATGAAGACCTCCTGGGTCACCTGCTTTTCGATATCCCTTTTCAGCTGTTCTATTTCAGCGCCTTTCTTTCCGATCACGATCCCGGGACGGGCGGTAAAGATTCTGAGCCGAATCCGTTTGGCGGATCTTTCGATCTCTATCCTGGATACGCCAGCGTGAAATAGTTTCTTTTTCAGAAACTTCCGAATGTTAAAATCTTCGAGGATATAATCCGCGTAGTTCTTGTCGGCGTACCATCGGGATTCCCAGGTCTTGACAATACCCAATCTCATTCCAATCGGATTTACTTTCTGGCCCAAACTCTTTCCTCCTCTACGATACCAACTCGTCCGATAAAGTAACCGCAATGTGCGAGGTACGTTTAAGGATACGGCTCCCGCGCCCCCGGGCCCTCGCCCGGAATCGTTTCAGGGTCGGCCCCTGATCTGCGGTGATGTTCCGAATCATCAGCGTGTCCACGTCCACGCCGGGCTTTTGATCGGCATTTGCCACAGCGCTGTTGATGAGTTTTTCCAGTATACGGGCTCCCTTTTGTGGCATGAACTTAACCTTCTGAAGCCCTGTTTCCACCGGCAATCCCTTGATCCCGCCAATCAGCATTCGAACCTTTTGGGGCGAGATGCGGGCATATCGCAATACGGCTCTAACCTCCTTACCAGACATCTTCCTATCTCCAATTTACCTCTTCATTTTGGTTTTTTTGTCGCCTGCGTGCCCATAGAAAGTCCGGGTCGGAGAAAATTCGCCAAGCTTGTGGCCCACCATATTCTCCGACACAAATACCGGTACGAATTTTTTCCCGTTATGAACGGCCAGGGTGATTCCCACCATTTCCGGGATAATCGTCGAGCGCCTGGACCATGTCTTTAGAACCCGGTTGGACCGGCTTTCCTGGGCGACAAGCACCTTGCTCAGCAGCTTTTGCTCGATATAGGGGCCCTTCTTTAACGACCGTGGCATAATTTCTCCTGATTTGGCGTTACTTCTTTCTTCTGTTAACGATGAACTTATCAGTCCGCTTGTTCTTCCGGGTGCGATATCCCTTGGTGGGTATCCCCCAAGGGCTGCAGGGGTGTCGACCACCGGAAGAACGGCCCTCGCCGCCTCCCATGGGGTGATCCACCGGGTTCATGGCCACGCCGCGCACCTTGGGCCTCTTGCCCAGCCAGCGCTTTCTGCCAGCCTTGCCCAGATCGATGTTCTCGTGCATGAGGTTTCCGAGCTGCCCGATGGTTGCCTGACACTTCAGGAGCACCATCCGAACCTCGCCGGAGGGCAGTTTGACCATGGCATAGCTTCCCTCCTTGGCCATCAGCTGGGCAAA
>Ga0307440_1000503_pt1 | contig 19260 bp, 16 predicted proteins | sample SalMarWE160410MG_FD_202150 | JGI IMG/M metagenome (GOLD analysis project Ga0307440, IMG submission 202150) | Salt marsh sediment microbial communities from the Plum Island Ecosystem LTER, Massachusetts, United States - WE1604-10 | ecosystem: Environmental > Aquatic > Marine > Intertidal zone >... | reverse complement strand
GTCATCGGGGCCTTCGATTGAGCCACGACCCGAGTCCGACCGAGCCGACCGCATGCCCACCGGTGTCAGGCCAGCCGGAGCGCAGCGGGTCCGCGCGTCGCGACTCACTCCGCCCGCTGGCTGGTTGGGTACCATCGCGTCGCGTGAGGTGACGCGTGATCCGAAACCTGATCTGGGATGTGGACGGCACGCTGTTCGACACGTACCCCTCGATCGTCCGAGCGTTCCTGACGGCGCTCGGGCCTCTCGGTGGCTCCGAGGGCTCCGGTGAGGTGCTCTCGCTGGCCAGGATCGGCCTCACGCACTGCGCACACGCCCTGGCGACCCGGCACAACCTGGACGAGGACGAGCTGGCCGAGCGCTTCAGCGAGGCCTATCGAGCCGTCCCGGGGACGGATCAGCGCCCATTTGACGGGGTCGCCCGCGTCTGCGAGGCGATCGTGGCCGGTGGCGGTGTCAATGCCATCGTGACCCATCGGGCGCGTGCATCGACGGAGGCGCTGCTCGCCGCGCATGGCATCCGCGATCGGTTCGGCGAGATCGCCGCCGGAGACGAGGGCTTTCCCAGGAAGCCGGATCCAGCGGCGTTCCTGGCGATCATCGGCAGAACCGGCATCGATGCGCGGGAGACGGCGGCGGTCGGCGACCGCGGTGTCGATGTCCTCGCCGGCAAGGCGGCCGGGCTGCGGACGTGTCTGTTCCTGCCGGAAGGCAGGGACGCCGCCGAGGGCGGTCCCGATCTCGTGTTCTCGGACTACACGCAACTGCTCGAGCATCTGCAAGGGCACCGGACCGTCCCCGCAGCTCGCTGACGCACCGTCCTCCATCCGAGGGGCACGGGCGCCCGGGGATGTGGCGGGAGCGCATGGGAGTCGAACCCACCGCGCGACGCCGGGCGCCGCGCCACCGGTGTTGAAGACCGGGGAGCCCACCGGGACCCCTCCGCTCCCGCCGCGATGGTACGCGGGGGAGTCGACCGCACGCCGTTGAGCGCAGCCTGCCGGATGCGGGCCGCGCTCGCGGGCTACCTGCTCGATGGGCTGTGCCCGCCGGCCGAGTCGATCGTGACCGCCTCCCGGGCACGGGTCGGCTCCCAGCTCTGATGCCCGCCGCGCAGGAGCGAGGCGACGGCGCCGATCGCGCTGGCCACGACCCCCGCCGCGAACGCCACGTGGAGCGCCGAGATGAACGGGCCCAGATCGATCCCCTGGGCGCCGACCTGCGTGCCGGAGAACACTGCGAGCAAGACCTTGGGGTCCATCGCCGTGGTGACGAGGCCGATAGCGAGCGCGATGCTGATCACGAACCCGCTCTGGGTGAGCATCATCCGCGCGCCTGCGCCGACGCCGCGCTGCGCCGGAGGCACGACGCCCATCACGGCGCTCGTGTTGGGGCTGTTGAACAGGCCGGATCCGGCCCCGATGATCAGCTGCCACAGGGCGAGCTGCCAGTAGGGCGTGTCGACCTCGAGGGTCATCAGGCCCGCCAGCCCGATCCCGGTCACGACCATGCCCAGGGTCGCCAGCTCGCGCGACCCGAAGCGGTCGGCGAGCGCGCCGCTGATGGGTGACAGGACCAGCAGCCCGGCCGCCAGCGGGGCCAGCAGGATGCCCGCGGTCACCGGATCGTCGCCCTTGGCGCCCTGCAGATAGAACACCAGCAGGAACAGCACGCTGTTGCGTGCGATGCCGTTGAGCAGCCCGGTCACGTTGCCCATCGCGAACAGCCGGTTGCGAAACAGGTCGAGGTCGAGCAGCGGCTCGGTCGTGCGCAGCTCGACCCACACGAACACGGGCGCAGCGACGACGAAGGTGGCGATGCCGCCGAGGACCCAGGGCGTGGTCCACCCGAACAGGCCGCCGAACGCGAGCGCGATCATCAGGGCCAGGAGGCCGACGAGGTACAGCGCCGAGCCGGCCAGGTCGAACGAGTGGCGACCCGTCGGGCGATGCGGGTCGGCCAGCACCATCGCCGCCAGCAGCGTCCCGACGATCCCCAGCGGGACGTTGAACCAGAACACGGTTCGCCAGCCGAACGCGGTGAGGAACCCGCCCAGGATCGGGCCGAGCATGAGACCGGCGCCGATCACCATGGCGTTGATCCCGAGGGCACGGCCCAGCTCGCGTCGCGGGAACACGTCGGTCACGATCGCGGTCGAGGTCGCCATGAGGAGCGCCCCGCCGATCCCCTGCACGATGCGTGCGGCGATCAGCAGCAGGGCGTCGGGGGCGAGACCGCACAGGACCGAGGCACCCGTGAACACCGCCAGGCCGACGACGTACGTCCGGGACCGGCCGACCATATCGGCGATGCGCCCGGCGTTGAGCACGAGGACCGTGGCCACGAGCGTGTAGCCAACAACGATCCAGAGCAGGGCGAACAGGTCGGTGTGCAGGTCCCTGAGGATGTCCGGCAACGCGATCACCAGGGTGCCGGAGGTGAGCGCGGACAGCAGCGCACCGAGGCTGGTCACGGCGAGCACGGACCAGCGGAACCGCTCGCTCGAGGGTCGGACAGCAAATGGGCCCGACAGCAGGGGCTGGGTGGAGGGGCGCATCGCGGGCCAGTCTAGTGCAACCTTGACGTTCACGTGAATGTAGGTCCCTTCTGGCCACGTATGATCGCGCCATGTCGCCCTCGTCGACCCGCGGCTCAGCGGTCCCGCCCATCCGGCTGACCGAGCTCACCGACTGCGGCGGGTGCGCCGCCAAGCTCGGGGCAGATCTCCTGGCGGAAGCGCTGGCGGGCCTGGGTGCCACGGACGGCATGGGGACCGGGCCTGACGCCACGGCCGGCGCCGGCGGCGGGGCACTGATTGCCGGCCTGGATCCCCCCGACGACGCCGCCGCGTGGCGCATCTCGGACGACCTGGCCATCCTCGGCACGCTCGACTTCTTTCCGCCGCTCGTCGACGACCCGTTCGCGTACGGCGAGATCGCCGCCGCGAACGCCGTCTCGGACGTGTTCGCCATGGGCGGACGGGTGCTGTTCGCACTGTCGATCGCGGCGTTCCCCGAGGGCTTCCCGCCCGCGGCGCTGGCCGCGGTGTTCGAAGGCGCCGTCACGAAGGTCCGCGAGGCCGGCGGCGTTCTGGCCGGCGGGCACACGATCCGGGACCCGGAGCCCAAGTACGGGCTGGCGGTGATCGGCGCCGCGCACCCAGACCGGCTGCTCCGGAAGGGCGGCGCGCAACCAGGCGACGTCGTGGTGCTGACCAAGCCACTGGGAACGGGGCTCCTGGTGAGCGGACGTCGATCGGGTCAGGTGGCCGATCGGCACCTCGCGGCGGCGATCACACAGATGCGCGAGCTCAACCGTGCCGCCTCGGAGGTCCTGGTGGCGCACGGCATCTGCGGCGCGACCGACGTTACCGGGTTCGGGCTGCTGGGCCACGGGCTCGAGATGGCCCGCGCATCGGGCGTCCGGCTGGTCTTCGACGCGGCGGCACTGCCGGCGATCGACGGCGCCCTGGACGCTGCTAGGGCCGGCGTGAAGACCGGTGGCGCGGCCCACAACCGGCGGTTCACGGCGGCCGACCTCAAGGTCTCGCCCGGCGTGCCGCCCGAGCTCGTCGCCCTGGCTCACGACCCCCAGACGTCGGGCGGCCTGCTGGCCGCGATCCCACCCGGCGACGTGGCGACGGTTATCGCCGACCTCGCTGCTGCCGGCGTGACGGGCTGGCAGGTCGGTCGCGTGGACGAGATCGGCGCCGTCGGGGCTGAGCGCACGGTCCGGCTCGTTGTGCGCTGACGGACCCACCTGGCGCCAACCATCTACACTCGGCGGGTCGGACCAACCACCCGAGGTATGCGAGTGCCGAAGGAGTACGTCCGCCTGACCACGCCGCTCGTGCGCGACGGCGACCGCCTGACCGGCACCCTTCGTCCCGCAACCTGGGACGAGGCGCTGGACCGGGTGGCCTCCGGACTCCGGGCGGCGGGCGCGGCGCACGGCCCCCGGACGTACGGGATCTTCAGCTGCAGCAAGTCGACCAACGAGGTCAACTTCGCCGCCCAGAAGCTCTCCCGGGTCGTCCTGGGCAGCAACAACATCGACAGCTGCAACCGCACCTGACACGCGCCCTCTGTCGCCGGTCTGGCGACCGTGTTCGGCGCCGGTGGCGGAACCAGCTCATACCGTGAAGCTGAGGAGACGGATCTCGTTCTCCTGTGGGGCAGCAACGCCCGCGAGACGCATCCGATCTTCTTCCACCACCTCCTCAAGGGGGTGCATCGCGGCGCGCGTCTGATCGCGATCGATCCTCGACGGACCAGCAGCGCGCAGTGGGCCGACCTGTGGCTGGGTCTCGACGTGGGCTCCGACATCGCCCTGGCCAACGCCATGGGCCGCGAGATCATCCACGCGGGCCTCGCCAACGACGAGTTCATCGGGCGCGCGACCGACAACTTCGCGGCCTATCGCACCGCCGTCGAGCCCTACACGCTGGACTACGCCGAGCGCGAGACGGGCGTGCCGGCAGCCGCGATCCGCGAGGCCGCCCACGCCTATGCGCAAGCCGATCGCGCCCTGCTGTGCTGGACGCTCGGGATCACCGAGCACCACAACGCGACCGACAACGTGCTCGCGCTGATCGATCTCTCGTTGCTCACCGGCCACGTCGGCCGCTACGGGAGCGGCCTCAACCCGCTCCGGGGCCAGAACAACGTCCAGGGCGGTGGCGACATGGGCGCCCTGCCCGACCGGCTGCCCGGCTTCCAGCACGTGGAGAACGACGCCCTCCGGGTGAAGTTCGATGAGGCCTGGGGCGCGCAGGTCCCACCCAAGCGTGGCTGGCACCTGTCGGGCATGTTCGACGCGATGGAGCGCGGCGACCTGACGGCGCTGTACGTGATCGGCGAGAACCCGATGCAGTCCGAGGCCGACCGACACCGGACCGAGCGGCTGCTCCGCGGGCTCGACTTCCTCGTCGCCCAGGACATCTTCCTGACCGCGACCGCGGAGATCGCCGACGTCGTCCTGCCGGCGGCTGCGGCGTGGGCAGAGACGGAGGGCTCCGTCACGAACTCCGAGCGCCGCGTCCAGCGGGTGCACCGGGCGATGGCGCCGCCGGGCGAGGCGCGCGACGACCTGTGGATCGTGTTCGAGATCGCCCGGCGGCTCGGCCACGATTGGGGAGCACCGGACGCCGAGGCGGTGTGGGACGAGGTCCGCCGGCTGGCCCCGGCGTTCGCCGGCATGAGCTACCCGCGACTCGAGGCCGAAGGCGGGCTTCAGTGGCCCTGCTACGACGAGTCGCATCCGGGTGAGCTGTTCCTGCACTCGCGGCTGTGGGAGAACCCCGTGCCCGGCAACCGGGCGCCGTTCATGCCGGTCGAGCACGACCCGCCGGTGGACCGGCTCACCAGCGAGTTTCCCATCCGGCTCACGACCGGCCGCCGGCTGGACTCGTACAACACGGGCGTTCAGTCGAACCGATACGCTTACCCACGCCGGACCGGCGAGACGATCGACCTGTCTCCCGAAGACGTCGACCGGCTTGGTCTTGATGAGGGTGAGCGCGTGCGGGTGGTGTCGCGGCGGGGCAAGGTCGAGGCGCCGGTTCGCGTCGAGGAGGGCCTCCGGCCGGGCCTCGCGTTCATGACGTTCCACTTCCAGGACGAGGTCGCGGTCAACACCCTGACCATTGACGCCACGGATCCACGCGCGGGCACGGCCGAGTTCAAAGCGACCGCCATCCGGGTCGAGAAGCTGCCCGTTGACCTCGGGGCACCCGCCTCGGCGGGTGCTGCCCCCGGCGGCGGCCCGACCGAGCGAAGCTCGTGAGCCTCATCCGGCGGTTGTTCGGGACACCCGACGACGCGACCGACGACGATGCTCGGCTCATCGCGCGGCTGGAGAGCGCGGGCGTGGACCTGTCCCGACCGATCAGCGTAGAGCACCAGCTGGCGCTGCCCGACGAACGGGCTGCGCGACGTGTCGTGGCTCAGCTGGCGAACAGCGGCGGAACGGTGGCCATGACGGCACCTCTGATGGGTCGGCGCTGGACGGTCCGCGTGACCTTCCCGATGGTCGTGACACAGGAGCGCATGACGGCCATCCGGGACCAGCTGGGTGCGTTCGCCGCCGAGCAGGGCGGCGAGTACACGGGCTGGGGAACGTCCGGCGAGCCAGGCTGATCCCGGGCGATCCTGGCCACCGGCGGACCTGCGCATGATGACCTCCTCCGGCAGGTCTGGGCGGGGCATTCGCGCCACGCTGGGCCTGTCCGAGGCTTTCGTGGGCCTGGTCGTGGTCGCCATCGCCGGCAACGCGGTCGAGAACCTGGTCGGCATCCAGCAGGCGGTCCGTAACCGGACGGACCTGGCGATCAGCCTGATCCAGAACTCCAGCCTGCAGGTCGCGATCGCCCTGACCCCGGTGTTGATGCTCGCGAGCCTGGTCCTGTCGCCCACACCGATGACCCTGGTCCTAGCTCCGACCCTGCTCGTCGGGCTGTCGCTGACGGCGGTGCTGGGTGCCCTGGTCGTGTTCGACGGCGAGTCCACGTGGCTCGAGGGGCTGATGCTGCTCGGCCTGTACGCGATCATCGCCGCCTCCGTCTGGTACGGACCGCCGCTGTCCCTCTGAGCGGCACGCCTGTGAGCCATCGTTGTGCACAAGCGCCTACACTCGCGCGATGGATCTCCACGTCGTGGGACCCGCCGCGACACCCGCGGAGCGCGCGGCGATCGATGCCCTTCTGGATCCGTTGATCGGCCCGGCGAGAGCGGGCTGGGACGGCGGCGACCGCGACCCCGGGCTGGGTGGGCGCGTGGCGCACGGCGGCCGGGAGGCGCGAGCCAGGCGGGACCTGCTGCTGCCGGCGCTCGAGGCGGCCGTGGCGCGATCCGGCTGGCTCAGCCGGGGTGCGCTCAACCACATCTGCCGGCGGCTCTCGGTCCCGCCCGCCGATGCGTACGGCGTGACCTCGTTCTATGCCCTGCTGCCGACGAGCGAACGGCCGCCCGTGGTCGCTCATGTATGCGACGACCTGGCCTGCCGGCTTGCCGGGGCCGAGGCCGTGTGCGCCGATCTCGAACGGCTGGCCGGGCCTGCCGGAACGCCGATCCGGGGCGGCTCGGATGGCGCGACGGCCGCGACCTGGCTGCGCAGCCCGTGCCTCGGGCAGTGCGAGCGACCCACGGCGGCCCTGGTGACGGTCGCGGGCCTGGCCCCGGGCGGCCTGGTGGTGGGCGAGATCGCCGATGGCGCCGGGTTGCTGGAGACGCTCGACTGGGCGACCGAGCTCGCGAGTGCCGAACCTGACACGGTGCGAGCGGAGCTCTCCTCGGACGAGCGCGACCCGATCGAGTGGGTCCGCGGACTGGCGCCGCAGGCGGGCACCGACGGGCTGCTCCTGCTCGAGCGCGTGGGCCGCGTGGACCCGACCTCGCTCGAGGCCCACCTCGCGGCGGGCGGCTACGAGGGCCTGCGGCGGGCGATGGCGCTCGGCGCCGACGGTGTCATTGGCGAGGTCACGGCGTCGGGGCTGGTGGGGCGCGGCGGGGCGGCGTTTCCGACCGGCCGCAAGTGGTCGGCGGTTGCGGCCCAGCTGGTGACGCCACGGTACGTCGTATGCAACGCCGACGAATCCGAGCCCGGGACGTTCAAGGACCGGGTGATCCTCGAGGAGGACCCATTCACCCTCGTCGAGGCCATCACGATCGCCGGGTACGCGGTCGGCGCCTCGCGCGGCTACCTGTATCTGCGCGGCGAGTACCCGGTCGCCCGCGACCGCCTGGCGGGCGCCGTCACGCAGGCTCGCGCCGCCGGGTGGCTGGGCGCCGACGTGGACGGGAGCGGCTGGGCGTTCGACATCGAGCTTCGGATGGGCGCCGGTGCCTACATCGCGGGCGAGGAGACCGCGCTGTTCGAGTCGATCGAGGGGGGGCGGCCGGAGCCGCGCAACAAGCCGCCGTTCCCGGTGGACGCCGGGCTGTTCGGTCAGCCGACCCTGATCAACAACGTCGAGACGCTGGTCAACGTGCCGGCGATCCTGCGCCTCGGTGCCGCCGCGTACGCCGCCATCGGCACCGAGGGCTCGACGGGACCCAAGCTGTTCTGCGTCTCTGGGCACGTGGCCTGGCCCGGCGTCTACGAGGTTCCGTTCGGCGCGACGCTCCGGGAGCTGATCGAGCTCGCGGGCGGCGTTCCCGGCGAGCGGGCGATCCAGGCCGTGCTGCTGGGCGGGGCGGCGGGCACATTCGTGGGCCCCGGCCAGCTGGACGTGCCGCTGACGTTCGAGGGGATGCGGGCCGCCGGGGCGAGCCTGGGGTCGGGGGTGGTCATGGTGTTCGACGAAACCGCCGATCTGGCCGACGCGCTCCGCAGAATCGCCTCCTTCTTCCGCGACGAGTCGTGCGGCCAGTGTGTCCCGTGCCGGGTGGGTACGGTGCGCCAGGAGGAGCTGCTGGCGCGGCTGGCGGCTGGCCGGCCGCTGGGCTCCGTCGACGCGGAGCTGGCCCTGCTGGACGACCTCGCCCGGGCGATGCGCGACGCGTCGATCTGCGGCCTGGGGCAGACGGCGTCATCGGCGATCGAGAGCGCGATCCGGGCCGGGCTGGTCCGGTTCGGGGAGCCGGGCGGGCCGGCGAGCCCGGCCGTCGCGGGGACCGGCGCATGACCGCCCCTGACGTCGAGCGCATTCTCCGGGAGCCACCCGCGCGGCCGTCGCGTGCGCCGACGCCACCGCCCGTGCCGGCAGCGGCGTCGATCGAGCTCAGGATCGACGGGGCGACCGTCACGGTCCCGGCCGGATCCACGATCCTCGAGGCGGCGGGATCGGTCGGGATCGACACCCCAACGCTGTGCTATCTCGAGAACCTGACACCGGTCAACGTGTGCCGTCTATGCGTGGTCGAGGTCGCCGGCTCGCGGGCGCTGGTGCCGGCCTGCTCGCGCACGGTCGAGGCGGGCATGGAGGTCCAGACCGACAGCGAGCGCGTTCGGCACTCGCGGCGGCTGGTGCTGGAGCTGCTGGGCTCGTCGGTCGATCTGTCCCTGGCAGGACCCGCCGAACCGGACGGCGACCTCGAGCGCCACAGCCGGCGATACGGCGCGGACCCGGCGAGGTTTGGGCCTGCGGCGCGCGGCCCTGCGGTCGAGCCGAGGGACGAGCGGCGGCCAGGTCACCACGAGCCGCCCCTCGCTGATCCGGCCTCGGCAGCCGAGACCGTCGCCCAGCCGGTCAAGGTCGACAACGATCTCTACGTGCGGGACTACGCTCGCTGCATCCTGTGCTACAAGTGCGTCGAGGCGTGCGGCGAGGACGCTCAGAACACGTTCGCAATCTCGGTCGTCGGCCGGGGCTTCGACGCCCGGATCTCGACCGAGTTCGACACCCCGCTGCCCGAGTCGGCTTGCGTGTTCTGCGGCAACTGCATCGGCGTCTGTCCCACCGGAGCCCTCATGTTCCGCTCCGAGCACGAGATGCGCGCCGCGGGCACGTGGCGGGCCGAGGAGCAGCAGACCACGGACACGATCTGCCCCTACTGCGGGGTCGGCTGCACGCTGACCCTGCACACCCAGGACGACGAGATCGTCAAGGTGACCTCGCCGATCGAAGCGCCAATCACGCACGGCCATCTGTGCGTCAAGGGCCGGTTCGGGTTCGAGTTCGTTCAGGTGCGGCCCAGAGGCGAGCGCGAGGATGTGCGAGAAGCCGGTCGCTGAGGCCCGCGGCACCGGGCACGATCCGCGCCGGGGCCCAAGCCATCGAGGACAGGTACAGGCACCATGCGTGTCGGGCTCAGGCACTCGCCGCCGTGAGCGGCTCGAGCCCACGGGCGTGGCTCGGCGGGCGCGCGGGGGTCCCCGACAGCATGGCTCCCGGTAGCAGGGCGGGAGGACCCCCCGTCGCAGGGCCGGTCGGCCCTTCGCGCCCCATGTATCGAACGGCACAGTCACAGGTATGAGCGACCCCTGTCCGTGCGCGTCGGCGACCCCCGGCGCGGAGCCCCCACGGACAACCGAATGAGTCAACGAATGCCGGCGCGAACCGGCGGCCCCCAGGGCGCCCGAGACCTCAGCCGCCTCAAGTGGGCGACGATGGTCCTGCCCGTCGTCTTCGTGTGGGTGTTCGAGCTCGTCCGGTTCCTGGTCCTCGATCCCCACATGACCGGCGACGAGGGCCACGTGGCGTCCGCGATGATCATGGGCGCGGCGATCGTGGCGTTCGCGACCGTCGTGTCCCTGTACCTCGACCGCACCCAGAAGCAGCTGCTTGCGCAGAACAAGGACCTGACCGTCACCCACGAGGTGAGCTCGGCCGTCCGCGGCGGTCTGTCCCTGCCGGATCTTCTCGAGCAGGCGCTCGACCGCCTGATCACCCAGACGGGTGCCCTGGCCGGGATCGTCTCGATCGAGACGTCCGACGACAACCGCCTCACGATCCAGCGTCCAGCGACCCTGGCTCCCGGGCTCAGCTGGCTGGGACCGATCCTCACCGAGCCCTCGGATGCCGCGCTCGACACACCCCGCTACACGCGGCGCGACGGCGTGGACACCGGCATCCTCGAGCTCGCCCTCATCCGCGGCACGAACCGCCTGGGCCACATCCGGCTCCTCTTCCATCCACCGGTCGAGCCGGACATCTCGGACGCCGCCTTCATCGATATCGCCGGGGAGATCGCGGGCGCGGCCCAGCTCGGGTTGACCGTGGCTGACCTCCATCGTCGCGAACGCGAGCGGGAGGCGCTGTATGAGGTGGCCCTCCGGCTGACCGGGCAGGCCGACCTGCGGGAGGTCCTCGACACGATCACCGGACACGCGCGCGAGCTGCTGGGCGCGGAGCGGGCGGTCGCCTGTCTGTCGGACATGCGCGACCACGACACTCGATCGTCGGCCGTCCGCGATCGCCTCGCGATGGCCGACGATGGCAGCGTGTGTCATGTCGCCCACTCGGCCACCAGCGCCCACCACACGCAGAACCCGTCGTGTCCCCTGGTCGCCGGCCACGAGACCGCCACCTGGGCCACTCGCCCGCTCCGCGGTCCAGACGGCATCCTCGGCGAGCTGTGCGTCGTACGAACCGGCCGGCCGTTCAGCGCCACCGAGCGCCACCTGCTCGGCGGTCTCGCCGACATGGCCGCGATCGCCGTCCGCACGGCGCGCCTCCACGAGGCCGAGGAGCAGTGGACGATCCACGCCGAGCGGGACCGGATCGCCCGCGAGCTCCACGACAGCCTGGCCCAGGTCCTGGGCGTGATCCACCTGCAGCTGCGCTCGCTCGAGACCAGAGCCAAGGACGAGGCCAGCCACACGATGGCGGGCGAGCTGTCGCAGCTCGCCGAGACAGCCGACGAGGCCTACCAGGACGTCCGCGAGGCGATCCTGGGCCTGCGCGAGACCATCCGCGAGGACGGCGGGCTCGAGGGCTCGCTGCGCGAGTACCTCCGCAAGTACAGCCGCCAGACGGGGATCGCCGCCACTCTGACCTGCGACGGGGACACCCGCCACGCGCTCAGCCCGCGGGCGGAGGTCCAGCTGCTGCGAGTCGTCCAGGAAGCGCTGACCAACACGCGCAAGCACTCGCGCGCGAGTCGCGCGCTGGTCGCGATCGAGTGCGACGGGCCATCCACCACGCTCACGATCGAGGATGACGGGGTCGGCTTCGACCCGACGTTGGTGAATAGCTCGATGGAGGGCGGCTTCGGGCTCGCCTCGATGCGGGAACGCGTGGAGCAGGTCGGTGGGACGATCACCGTGCATACTGCGCCGAGCGAGGGGACCCGGATCGTCGTCCGCCTCGAGGCAGAGGACACGCGTGGCACACCTTCCACCCAAGCTCCGAGTGCTGCTCGTCGATGATCAGGCGCTGTTCCGGCGGGCGCTGGCGACGCTGATCAGCAACCAGCACGACATGACGGTCGTGGGCGAGGGCGAGAACGGCCGGGACGCCCTGGACAAGGTTCGCGCGATCCAGCCCGACCTGGTGGTGATGGACGTCAACATGCCCGGCGCGTCCGGAGTCGACGGGGTGGCCGCGATCCGGACCGCCGGGTTCACGACGCCGATCGTGATGCTCACGGTGTCCGAGGAGGACGACGACCTGTTCGAGTCGATCAAGGCGGGCGCCAACGGCTACCTGCTCAAGAATGTCCGGCCGGAGCAGCTGTTCGAAGACCTGCGCGGCGTCATGCGCGGCGAGGCCCCGATCGCACCCGCGGTCGCGAGCAAGCTGCTCGACGCCCTGCGCACCGGTGGCCTCCCGTCACGTGGCCATGCGCCGATGCCCGCCGAGGACAGCGTGCTCACCCGCCGCGAGTCGGAGATCCTGGAGCTGGTGGCAAGAGGCCTGTCCAACAAGGAGATCGCCAACGAGCTCTCGATTACCGAGGGGACGGTCAAGAACCACGTCCATAACGCGCTTGAGAAGCTGCACCTGACGAACCGCGTGCAAGCGGCCGCCTATGCCGTGCGCAAGGGCCTGACCGTGCCGGAGGCGGCGCCCGACTGAGCGGAACCTGGCTATCCCGTCGGATACAGCGGATCCGGCGTCAAGTGTGCCGGGCGACGGATTGGACGCCGGCTGCCCGGGGCCTAGGATCGCGCCCACGGACCCGAGCCTGCGGTCCGTATGTGTCCGTCGTGGGGAGCCATCCTCGTGTCACCTGAGCCGGTGAGGGTCCTCGTCCTGTACAGCCATGCCCTGATGGGCGAGGGCCTGGTACGGATGCTGCTCGACGAGCCCGGGGTCACCGTCGACGCCGTGGACGTCGGCATGGCCGATGCCGTCGAGTCCGCCCTCGCCCGCGAGCCCGCCGTGATCGTTGTCGAGGAGGGCGGCGAGATCGATGCCGTCGATGTCGCCCGGCGCTCCCAGTGCGGCCTGGTGCTGGACGTCGACATCAACACGACCCATGCCTGGACGCTCCGGCGTGAGTCGCTCTCGTCGCGTCCCGACGAGTTTCTGGCAGCCATCCGCGGGGCGGTGGCGAAGCGGAGCGCCGGCGACGAGCCGGAAGAGGGAGAGGCCCGCCTGCAGCCAGCCGTCGTTCCGGGCTAGGCTTCGCCCCAGATGGGCAACCCAACTGACCGGCCGCCTTCCGACGAACCGGCCTTCGGCCCGCGCACCACCACCGTCCCGCGGCGACGCGTCCTGATCCTGATGGGCGCCGGTGCCCTCGCGGCCGGTGGCGGGCTCGGCGTGCTGCTCGAGGCGTGTGCCGGACCGCCGATCCCGGTAGAGCTCGATTTCGATCCCGCCACCCTGGCTCCTGACACGCCGACCGAGGTGCCGTTCACGTTCACGGTTGGGGGTGGCACCGTGCAGGGCTCGACCTGGCTGGTCAGGCAGCCGGGCGGCGACATCGTGGCGTTCGATCCCCGCTGCACGCATGCGCTGTGCGTCTACAGCTGGTCGGCGGCGGATGGGCAGTTCAAGTGCCACTGCCACGACGGCGCCTTCGCCATCGACGGGTCGGTCCTGCACGGACCGCCGCCGCGGCCGCTCGACCGCTTCCCGCTCAAGCTGGTGGGCGACGTCATCGAGGTGGACGTCCCGTCGGGCTTCGCCACACCGCGGGAGTCGCTCTAGGCGCGCGATCCCGCCCGGTCGGGTGTTCTAGCCGGCCACCACCGGATGCGGTGGGCCAGTCGATACAGGTTCAGTGGCGCGCGAACGCACCACGTCCTGTATCGCATCTCTATCCCCCGACGGATGGGAACGAACCCACGCGCGCGTGAGCATTGGCCATGGAGCGCGAGCTCAGGTCCGTTAACGTCCATGACCTGGACACGGCTCCAACGAGAAGCGTCCACCGCAAGGAAGCTGCCGAATGATGAGAGTCGCCCGTCCCACGACCATCTCGAACAAGACCCTCAACCGATTGATCCTCGCCTGCGGGCTGGCCCTCCTGATCGCGATCCCGGTGATGGTGTTCATCTACTGGAACGATCGCCACGTCGACCCGGGCGCATCTCTGGCGGGCAGGACGGTCGCGGCGGCCGAGGCGGCCGTGGAGGCGGATCCCAACGACATCCAGGCGCGCGACCACCTAGCGGCGGCCTACGTGAGCGCGAAGCGCTACCAGGACGGGATCGACCAGTTCACCGAGGCCCTCAAGCTCGACGCTACGGATCGGCCGGCGCTCCTCGGCCGCGGGATTGCCTACGTCGATCTCGAAAACCTCGATCTGGCTCGTGCCGATCTCCAGGCGTTCGTCGACGGCAACAGCGCGGGCGAGTTCGCGAAGAGCGATCCGCAGCTCGAGCAGGCCTACTACTGGCTGGGATACATCCAGCTCCAGCAGGGTGAGCCCGGCAACGCCGCGGACACCCTGCAGAAGGCGCTGGCCATCGACGCGGGTGACGCCGACGCCCTCTACTCGCTGGGCGTCGCGCTCGACCAGACGGGCAAGCCCGACATGGCCGTCTCGGCCCTCAAGCTCGCCGTGGCGTTCGTGCCGGCCGGCTGGCGCGACCCATACCAGGAGCTGGCCACGGCCTACACGGCGCTCGGCCAGTCCGATGGCGTCGCCTGGGCCAACGCCATGGTCGCGTACTGTGACGGCAACCTGGACGAGGCGGAGGCGGGGCTCACCTCACTGACCGCCGGCTCGATGAAGACTGACGCCCTGCTGGGTCTGGCGCAGGTCGCCGCCCAGCGAGGGGACAACGCCTCGGCCACCGACTACTACCAGCAGGTCCTGGCGATCGACCCGTCCAACACCTCGGCTTCGATCGGCCTGAGCATGCTCGGAGCCGGCGCCTCGGCGGCCCCCTCCTCGGTCGCGTCCCCGAATACCGGAGGGTCCAACTAGAGATGAGCGCATCCGACATCACGCTCGGCGCGGTCCCGAGCGATCCAACGGCCCTCCCCGCCGAGCCGGGCTCGCCCGAACCGCCCGCGCCGGAGGCACCGGCAGAGGAGGAGAAGGAGGACACCCGTCGCCGGAAGCTGCTGCTGCTGCTGCTGTTCCTGGTGCTGCTGGTCACCCTGTTCCTGTCGATCTGGTACCTGCTGTTCCGCAAGCCGATCACCGAGATCCCGCTGCCCATCGTCCCCGAGGCGATGCCCAGCTACCAGTACGCCTTCTACGACTTCACCCAGCCGCAGGACGCCACCGTGAGCGCGGACGGGTCGCGCATCTACGTGACACAGACCGGGGGCAGCCTGGAGACCCTGATGATCGACGGTCACGGCGCGACGCTGGGTGTCCTGAAGCCGCCCGCCACCTCCGTCGCTGAGCCGGCCCAGCTGTACGTCGCGATCAACCCGCTGACGAACGAGGTGTGGGCCACCGACCGCCTCAACTCAGCCGTCTTCATCTACGCCAGCGATGGAACCTACCTGCGCACCTTCGACCCCGGCGTCAGCCTCGACGGTTGGCAGCCCCTCGGGATCGGCTTCGACCAGCACGGGAACGTGTACATCACCGATGCCGGGATGGGCGCACCGAGCGTCCACGAGTTCGCGCCCGACGGCAGCCTGGTCCGGACCATCGGAGCCGACGCCTCGCTTGACCACCCCAACGGGATCGCCGTCGCCGAGGACGGGACCGTGTACGTCACCGATACGGGGAACGGCCGGATGCTGGTGTTCGATACGGCCGGAAACCTGGCCGGCACCGTCGGCCGCGGCAATGCCGTCGGCGACCTCGGCCTGCCGGTCGGCGTCGCCATCGACGATCGCGGCCACATCCTCGTGGTCGATTCGAGCGCCTCGGCAGTCCAGGTCTACGCCCCGATGCAGGCCGGCGACCGGGGTCCGAGCTACATCAACGCCTTCGGCGAGAAGGGGACAGCCGACGGGAACCTTTCGTTCCCGAACGGACTGACCGTGGACGCGCGGGGGCGTGTCTATGTCGCCGACTGGGGCAACGATCGGCTCCAGGTATGGAGCTACTGAGATGCACACGGTGAGGGAGGTGGAGATCAGCGCGACCACGACGCCTGCAGCGCAGGCATGCCCAATTAACTCCATCAAGGAGGTAATGACAGTGAGGAAACTGGCGCTCCTCTTTGCAGGCGGCGCCCTCTGGCTGTTCGTTGCCGCGCTGCCGGTGTTCGCTGACGGTGGTCCACACCAGATGGCCGTCAACAACGGGACCGGAACCGGAGGGCTGACCGCCGACACGTGTGCGGGCTGCCACCGGGCCCATACGGCTTCGGCCGAGGGCCTGCTCAACAACGACCTGCCCGAGCTGTGTCTCGACTGCCACAACGGCACCAAGGCAACGACCGACGTGCTGCACGGCGTCCAATACAACCCGGCTAGCGCCACCGGTAGTGTGCTCGGCGCCCTTCGGGGCGGGGGATTCGTCACCGCCCGGATCAGCACCACTGATCCGGCGCGCCTCTCGTACACGAGCGGCACGCACGTGCGCAACATCGGCCATGTCCAGCCGGCTTCTAGTTTCCAGGCGGTCAACTCGACCCACGGCGGGACCGGCGGCATCCTCAGCGCTGGCTGGGGCAACGGCACGGTCTGGGGCAACGGCGCCGTCAACAGCGGCACCGGCGCCACCGTCGAGCTCAACTGCGCGTCGTGCCACAACCCGCACGGCAACGGCCAGTACCGGATCCTGCAGACCCAGCCCAGCGTCACGGTTTCGGCGGGGGCCTTCACCCTCACCGACGCCGACGGCGTCCAGGTCCAGGACACCGCGTACACCGGCGTCCGCAACTACACCATCCGGCCCAGCACCAACGGGCTGGCGTCCGGGGTGGTTGCCGATACCCACGGCGACTACTGGCGGTACCACTGGGATCCGACCGGCGCCCTCAGCTGGACGCTGACGTCTGGCGGGCCGCCGGCTGACCCGATGAACCGAGGCTGGACGAGCCTGACCCAGTCGTACGAGAACTCGTCCGGCATCCAATACTCGTTCCGCTATCCGGTGAACACCACCGAAATCGCCCAGTACAACACTGACCTGGCCGCTGCGGGCCTGACGACCGACCCGATCTCGGGCGCGACTCTTCCGCTCGCCGTTGCCCAGAGCAGCCTTGTGAACGAGGGCGGCCTGATGACCGCGTGGTGCGTCCAGTGCCACACGCGGTACGACGGCGTCAGCACGGTCACCGGCACGGCCCCGAACCAGAGCCTGTCGGCGTCTTCACTGACGGCCAACTCCGCTGACGCGGACTTCATGTACAAGCACGGGACGACCCGAATCGGCTGCGAGCAGTGCCATGTGTCACATGGCTCGAACGCAGCCATGACAGGCTCCAACAGCTTCGGCTACGAAGACCCGAACGGCGACGTTCCGCCGACGGTCGGTGCTTCCGGCGACAGCCGCCTGCTCAAGGTCGACAACCGAGGGACCTGCCAGCTGTGCCACGACCCGACGGGCACGATCGCAGCCGGCACGTACATCGGACCTGATCCGACCCCCGGCAACTAGCCGTCACCCAACGCTCCCGGCGGCCACGGTTCATCCGGGCTGCCGGGACACCCCAGTCCAGCCAGGCGGGAAGACCCAAGTCCATGCGCCGTTCTCGTCCCCTCCGACGGTCGCTGCTCGCGCCGGTGGTCTTGGCCCCGGCGATGCCGCCTGCCACGCGGCGTGTGGATACGCTCATCGGAGCACGTCTGTGACGTCCCGTCGCCGCCTGGCCCTTCGCCTCAGCACGGCCCTGGCCGCCGGCCTGCTGGTCGTCACCGCGATGACGACCAGCACACCGATGGTCGCGTCCGTTCGTGCCGGTGATTCGACCCCGGATCCATCGGCATCGGCGGCCCCGACATCGAGTCCCACACCCACCGTGGCGCCCACCTCGACGCCGTCGCCGGATCCGGCACCGACCCCATCGCCGGATCCGGCACCCTCGGCCTCGCCCACGGCCACCGCGTCACCCGCGGGGTCCCCGACAGCCACGCCGGCGCCGTCCGCAACCGCATCGCCCGCACCAGCCCCGAGCGGGACGCCGTCGCCGAGCGCGTCGCTCGGACCATCGCCGTCGCCGAGCGCGTCGCTCGGACCATCGCCCGAGCCATCGCCGTCGAGCGAACCGTCGGCGTCGCCGGCGGTGGAGCCATCGCCCTCAGCGTCATCTTCGGCGAACCCGTCGATCGAGCCCTCCCCCTCGATCACACCGGAGCCGACGCCCTCAACCGGGATCGAGGTCGTCCATACGTGGGTCGACACCACGGACGCGACGGGCACGGTGGTGCAGAGCGGCGCGACCGACGCCTCGCTGAGCGCGATGGAGCGATTCGTCGTGTACGAGCTGCGCTTCGAGGTCCTCAACTCCGGGGACACGGAGGTCCAGCTCGACCCGACGCTCGAAGCCGGAACCGGCTCCAGCCCCGACGCGTGGGCCGTGGTCCCGGCCGTGGATCCGGTACCGGGCCAGCCGTTCTACGCCGCGTCCGATGACGGCCGGACGTTCAGGGTCCGAACCGAGCCGATCGATCCCTCCTCCTTCCGGTCATCCGAGCCGCCGTTGCCCGACGCCCAGCCGGTGGCGGGCGTCGCGAGCGCGGGCGTGAACCCGGTCCCGGCGATCACCCTGCCACCCAACTCCTACACCGAGATCGAGTTCGCCGTCCGGGCCACGATCGGTGCCGCCTGGGAGCAGACGTACCAGCTCCGGCTGCAGCCGACCGGCGACACCGTTGCGGCCGGCACGCCGCTGACGGTGACGATGCGTGCCCGTCCGGCGATCAGGCTGACACTCCCCGCATCGACGACGCGTGACGACCCGACCGGTCTCGCCACCGGGTTCCAGCTGGCGGCCGTCACCGCCCCCTCGGGCGGGGTGCTGTACCCGCTGTCGGCCACCGTCGACCCCGACTCGCCGCACATCGTCGCCTCGCTCACCTCGGACGGATGCGCCGCCTGCCATGCCGCCCATACAGGCATCCAGCAGAGCCTGCTCTCGGGTGTCTACCGGCTCGATCCGCTCAAGAGCTGGACGGAGGCGTATGACGGCGCCGACTTCGCGCTGTGCATCTCGTGCCACGCCGAAGAGCCGTTCGCGGACCTCAGCGGCAGCCTGAATGCCGGCACGAGCTTCGCGGGCCACGGATACCACATGGGCAACATCGAGGACACGGGCACGGGCGGCCTGGACATCACGGTGGCAGGCGACGGCGAAGGCAACGCCCTGTGCGGCGAGTGCCACTACAACCTTCACGGCGTCCCGACTTCCGAGCGCGGCCTGGTGGTCTTTGCGCCCGACGTCGAGCCCTACAACGACGAGATCAGCTACGACGAGGCGACCGGTTCCTGCACGCTGACGTGCCACGGGCGCGAGCATGACGGGCTGACCTTCGCGACGCCACCGCCCACGCCGACTCCGACGCCGACGCCG
>Ga0307440_1000502_pt1 | contig 19306 bp, 11 predicted proteins | sample SalMarWE160410MG_FD_202150 | JGI IMG/M metagenome (GOLD analysis project Ga0307440, IMG submission 202150) | Salt marsh sediment microbial communities from the Plum Island Ecosystem LTER, Massachusetts, United States - WE1604-10 | ecosystem: Environmental > Aquatic > Marine > Intertidal zone >... | reverse complement strand
GCCGAATCCGTCCGCCAGCGCTTTTAAAGCATCCCAAACCTCCGACCCGGCCCCTTTGCCCGGATCTTTTTCAATAGCATGCGGATTGTTGTCGTTGTTTTCTGTCATAAAATTCCTATTTCGTCCTCCGGCTAGCGCCTACGGCGGCGTTAGGTTGAAGGAGCGCTTCGCTTTAGGTTTGAGGCAAAAACGTTAGGGTCCTTATCTTTCGTCCGTCGTCTGTCGCCTGTTCTCCGTCATCCATACTTCTTTGCCTCCAACCTCGAGGGAACGAAGTTCCCGGTCCTCCAACCTCCAACGGCCGCAGGCCTCGCCTATTCCCAGCTTTATCAGATTAAAACAAACACCCCCGTAATCAAAATATTGATCAAGGCCGCCGGAACCAGTAATTTCCAGCCCAGGGCCATGAGTTGATCGTACCTCAGTCGCGGCAGGGTCCCGCGTATCCAGATCATGACCAGGGCCACCACCATTATTTTCAAAAAAAGCCATATGGGACCCGGCAGCCATGGACCGCGCCAGCCGCCCAGAAAAAAGACCGCCACCAGCGCCCCTAACACCTGTATATGGACATATTCGCCCAGGAAAAAGAGACCAAAACGCATCCCGCTGTATTCCGTGTGAAAACCGGCGCCCAACTCATTCTCCGCCTCGGGGAGATCGAATGGAATCCGTTTGCTCTCCGCCATGGAGCTGATGAAAAAGATGATAAAGGAAACCGGTTGAACCAGAATGAAAGGGTATTTTGCCTGGGCCTGCACAATATCCACCAAACTGAAAGACCGCGCGAGCATAACGATGGGAATCAGAGACAGACCCAAAGCGAGCTCGTAACTGATCATCTGGGCAGCGCCCCGGATGCCGCCCAACAGGGCAAATTTCGAATTGGAGGCCCAGCCGCCCAGGGCAACACCGTAGACACCCAAAGAGGATAAGGCAAAAACATACAAGAGCCCCACATTGAGATCCGATATCACCGGCGGTATTTCCCGGCCCCAAACCTTGAACCCGGATCCAAAAGGAACCACGGCAAACATGAGAAGCGCCGTCACCGCCACCACCGCCGGCGCAATGAGAAAGATCGCACGATCGGCTGCTTCCGGAACCGTATCTTCTTTGGCGATCATCTTGATGGTATCGGCAATGGGCTGGAGCAGGCCGAACTTACCGGCCCGGTTCGGGCCGTAACGCACCTGCAGCCGCGCCAGGAACTTTCGCTCCACCCACACCAGGTAGGCGGCGATAAACAGCAACAGGCCCAGCACCACGGCCAGCTTGACCACCAACAAAATGAACCCGGCAATCCAGGTCAACATCACGCGTCCTCACGGGGTTTAAGAATTTGGTTTTTGTTCATTCCGATCTTCAATGCCTTCATATGCTGCCAATCGAGTCTGTGATGTCGGGGCAGCACGAGCGTTCCACGGGCCATGTTCCCGGCCGTGGATAATGGCACTTCGATGGTCCCCTCATCGGATCGAAGGGCCACCCGGTCACCGTGGGAAAATCCCAGACGAGCCGCATCCTTTTCCGACAGAAACAGGCAGGGTTCCTTTTCCACCTGTCCAAGATGCGGAGAGTGGACGGACAGTTCCTCGGTACCGAAGGTCCAGTCCACGGTAATCAGTTCCAGATCGTCGTCCGATTCAATACCCGGATGGGATGTATCGGACAGATCCTGTTCAACACGGGCACCGGCGCCCTGTCCGGGATCGAGTCGGATGCCGGCGCCCGGAAACGGAACCTTGAACAAAAGATCCGAAAACATGGAATGGCCATCAACCAGCCATTGCATCAGTTCATTGCGGATTTCGTTATCAACAGATTTGGATGTTCCCTGTTCGAGTTCCGTGAGCACCTGCCAGGCAGGCCTGGCGTCATGGCCGGGAATATCTTTGCTGAAAGACCGGGGCGGATGACTGCCCGCGCCGGTTTGAACGATGGGACGGCCGCCTTGAAAAGCGGTGGACACTTTTTGCGCCCTTCCCTCCTGATTGATGAAGAAACCGCCGGCTTCATACAGGGTCGCGGAAGGCAAAAAAATATCGGCAGCTTTTGCGCTGCGGGAATCCAAATAATCCAGCACAACGAGCACATCGAGCCCTTGGAGGGCCTTTTCCAATCGAATCCGATCCGGAAAACTAAAAAAGGGATCGAATTCCACCAGCACCAGGGCCCGGATTTTGCGGGTTTCGATTTGGGTGAGGATTTTTTCGAAAACCATCTCGCTGTCCGAGAGCATTGCGGCGCTAAATGCATTGGCACCGGGAAACAGGTAGAACAAGCCGGCCGTCTTTTTCATGGATCTGAGGCGGCGGGCCAGATCCGCGGCCAGAGACGGGACGGCTTTGGGCACAATGTCCGTGCCGCATACAATCACGGGCCGCGAGCTTTGGAAAAGGTCTTTTTTCAATGCCGCTGTCTGATCCGGGTGCCATAAGGCATTAAGATCTTCAGGTGCGGCGTCCTTCGAATATTCAGTGTCCGCGGCTCCCGGCATTTCAGGCATATCCGGTCCGGACAGGGTTGTCAGCAAATATACCAGCCAATGTCCCATGGCGCCGGGTGCCATGGGAAGATGGACAAAATCAAAGGGCAACTCCACGGGCCGGGGATCCACAAGGGCAATTTTGGCGCCCTTTCTTCGGGCCTGTCGCATGGCCATGGCCAGCATCGGCGCTTCATTGACGGGGTCTGCGCCGACAGCCAGTATATAATCGGCGTTTTCCAGATCACCAAGGGAAACCGCAAGATCGGAATCGAGTGCGGCGGCGGCGGTTTTAACCTTTACATGGATATCGGGATCCATCCCGTATGCGGGTTCTTGCCAGCGCTTTGTCCGGCAGAAGCGCTTTACGGCCGCCAGCGTTTCCAGGCTGCTCCTCGCAGCGACCGCGCAGGCAACGGCCTTTGGACCGAATTTAGCGCTGATGCGCGCCAGTTCATCGGAAGCGGTCTTGAGAGACGTTTCCCAGGAAGCCTCTTTTCCATGAATGCGCGGCTGCCTGGGGCGGTTATCCTGTCCGGCATAATAAAACCCGTACCGGCCGCGATCGCAGATAAAATACCCGTTGACGGCCTCGTTCAATCTGGCTTCCTGCCTGACAATTTGGCGATACCGTGCGCTGACCACGGTACGGCATCCCAAAGAGCAGTTGATGCAGACGGACGGGCTTCGCTCATAATCCCACCGCCGGCCGAAAAACCGCGACGGTTTGTCCGTGTAAACGCCGGTGGGGCAGATATCCGTAAGATTTCCGGCAAAGGGGCTTTGAAGCGACCCTTCTTTTTGCCGGCCGAAATAGACGCGGCTGCCGATTTGCATGACGCCCAGATCACGGTAACCGGTGAATTCCTGATAGAACCGGGAGCACCGGTAGCACTGGATGCAGCGGTTCATCTCATGCTGGATCAGCGGCCCCAGATACTGGTCCCGATAGGTGCGTTTTTTTCCCTGGAACCGCCGGATCCCATGCCCGCCGGAAACGGTCAGATCCTGGAGCAAACAATGCCCGCCTTCATCGCATACCGGACAATCATGGGGATGGTTCAGCATCAGCCATTCGATAACGTATCTGCGGAAATCGACGGCCTCATCATCCGTCGTCGATACCACCATGCCATCCTGGGCATCGATCATACAGCTCATCTGCACGCCTTTAAAGGGACCCTGCAAAAATTTTACCGCACATACCCGGCAGGCGCCCACAGACCCCAGGGCCGGATGATAGCAGAATCGCGGGATCACGATGCCCAGCCGTTCGGCGGCCTCGATCACCTTGGTCCCTTCGGGAACCTCGATTTCCTGTTCGTCGATTATCAGTTTCGGCATCTACCACCCTTAAGGATTGATGATATATGGTTTCGGCATAGGGCAAAGAGCATAGAGCATGGGGTTTACTTTGAGCTTTGAACCTTCAGCTATCATTATGCTTTCCTGCCTCAACCCTTCGCTTCCTGATCTTCCGTTCTCCGTCCTCTGTCGTCTGTCCTCTGACTTCCGACCTCTATCTCTTTCCTCTTTCCTCTTTCCTCTTTCCTAATTTCTGATCTTCTGATCTTCTTTGTCCTTCCGCACTCCACTGTCCTCGCCCTTCCTATTTCCTCTTTTCTCATTCCTAATTTCTGATCTTTTGATCTTCTTATCTTCTTCTTTTGCCCTCTGTCCTCTGTCGTCCGTCGTCTGTCATCTGCCTCATGCCCTTCGCCCTATCCTACTTAAACGGACATCTCTTCTCCCGAATGTGCGCATCCACTTCATCTTTAAAATAGGTCAGAAGGCTCTCTATCGGTGCAATCCCGCCGGGTGCAAAGGCACAGTATGCATTCCACAGGTGATGGCACATCTGTTTGATGGTCGAAACATATTCTTCCTTACCTTGTCCGTTTTCGATGCGCCAAAGCAGATCGCGAAGGTATGGGAAACCTTCCCGGCAGGGCGTACACCATCCGCAGGACTCCCGGGCGAAAAACTCGGTCAGATTCAACGTGGCGGCAACCAGGCAGGTCCTGTGATCAAAAACCATGATTGCACCGGTGCCCAGCCGGTGTCCGGCTTTTTTCAATGTTTCGAAATCCATCTCGATATCATAGAATTCAGGCGTTAAAAATGCCGTTGAAGCCCCGCCGGGCAGGCAGGCTTTAAATTGCGCCCCCTCCCGCATGCCGCCGGCATGGGTTTCGATGATGTCGCTCAGACGGATTCCCATGGGAAGTTCATAGCATCCGGGCCGGTTGACCTTGCCGCTGACACAGAAAATTTTGGTCCCGGCGCCGGTTTCGGTCAGGGCCAGGTTCCGGAACCACTCGGCGCCGTTGCGGATGATATGCGGTATACAGACCAAAGTCTCCACATTTTGAATCACGGTGGGCTGGCCCCAGAGTCCTTTTTCCGTAGCATACGGAGGGGGTTGCTTGGGGTTCGGCCGTTTGCCTTCAAGGGCATTGAGCTGCGCGGTCACCTCTCCGCAGATATACCGCCCCCCGCTTCGATGCACCACGAGATCGAAGTCATAACCGCTGTCTAAAATATTGTTCCCCAGGTAGCCCGCTGCTGTGGCTTTCTCGATCTCCCGGTCAAGTATCCGGGCGGCGCTCTCATATTCGGGCCGGATAAAAATAATCCCTTTTTCCGCCCGTGCCGAATATCCTTCGATGATCATCCCCTCGATGAGCATGTGGGGATCCGCATGGATCATTACGCGGTCCTTGAACGTCCCCGGCTCCATTTCATCGGCATTGCACACGAGATATCTCGGAAAAGGCGCATCATCGGCCACGGTCATTACTTTTCGCCCTGCAGGAAATGCGGCGCCGCCCCGGCCGAGGAGATTCGCATCCAGCATCAATTTCCGGACATCCTTGTAGGAAAAGTTCTTTAAAACATGGGCCATCGCCTCATAGCCGCCGCTTGCCCGGTATTCTTCCATGGAAGCGATCCGGTCCGGTTTTCGATTTTTAAAAAGGACTCGAGGATACATTTACCCGGCCTCTGTTCTCAATTCTACCAAAATATTGTCGAGTGTTTCAGGTGTCAGCGGACCGTATACTTTTCGGTTGACGAGTATGGCCGGAGACCGGTCGCAATAACCGATGCAGCATACCGGCAACAGGGTGAACAACCCGTCCGCAGTGGTTTCCCCCATTTTTATTTCGAGCTTTGCGCAGAGATGGTCTTGAATCGATTCATATCCGTCCATCCAGCAAACCACGCTGTCGCACACATGAATGACATATTTTCCCACGGGTTCACGATAGATAAAAGTGTAGAACGTTGCGAGTTCTTCCACTTCAAGGGGCGTCAAGTCCAGTAAAGACGCCGCCGCTTCCAGGGCTTCGTCACTCAGGTAGCCGTAATGATCCTGAAGATCGAGCATGACGTCCACCACCAGCTCCCGGGGATGCTCGGCGGACGAGATCTTCTTTTGAAGCGATGCATTTAATGCTTCGGGCAGCATTTAAAAAAGCCCTTTCTTTTATTTGAATTCCCCGCTGCTGGTCGGAGATCCCGTCTCTCGGGGCAGCGGGGAATTCAAATTTAACGATCGATATCCGGTAAAATAAAATCAACGGAACCGATGATGGCAATCAAATCGGATATGGACCAGCCCAGTGCCATCAAGGGCAGCGCCTGCACATTGGCAAAGCCGGGCGCCCGTATCCGCATGCGATATGCATATCCCAGCCCGTCGCTGACCACGTAGTATCCCTGCTCTCCCCGCGGAATCTCACAGGACGCATACGCCTCCCCCTTCGGGATTTTAGGGCCCCGGGTCACATTGACAAAGTGATGAATCAAACTTTCGATATCTTCGAGCATGTCTTTTCTTTTGGGAATCACATAGCGGTAATCATCGGTAATATAGCGTCCCGCCGGCATATTTTCCGCAGCCTGTTTAATGATATTCAGGCTTTGGCGCATCTCCTCGACCCGAACCAGGTACCGTGCGTAGCAATCCCCGTCCGTAGCGGTGGGAATATCGAACTCAAAGGACTCGTATCCGGAATACGGAAACTTTTTCCGCAGATCCCATGCCAGGCCGCAGGCGCGTAAATTGGGACCGCTGACCCCCCAATCCATGGCATCGTCCAAAGAAATCCGGCCGACGCCCCGGGTCCTGGCCCTGAAAATGGCGTTTTTGGTAATGAGCGACTCATACTCTTTGAGGCGGGAAGGAAAAATATCGACAAATGCATCCACAGCTGCTTTCCATCCCTCGGGGAGATCGGCGGCAACACCGCCCAAACGAAACCAGGAAGGATGCAGCCGGCCGCCGGTGATCAGTTCGACGATATCGAGAATCAATTCCCGTTCCCGGAAGGTATAGAAAGTGGGCGTCATGGCGCCCACGTCATGGGCAAATGTACCGAAATAGACCAGATGATTGTTCAACCGGAAAAGTTCGCTCAACATCACACGGATGTACTGGGCCCGGTCCGGCACCTTGATGCCGGCCAGGGTCTCGACGGCCATGACATACGGAAGATTGTTGGCTGCGCCGGCCAGGTAGTCCACACGATCCGTGTAGGGAATGAACTGCTGCCAGGTTTGGCGTTCACCGATCTTCTCGGCAGCCCGGTGATGATAGCCGATATCCATATCCATATCGACGATTTCTTCGCCCCTCAAGGCAACGATAAAGCGGATCAGGCCATGGGTGCTCACATGGTGCGGTCCGATATTCAGCACCAGTTCTTCTTCCGTGTCCGATCTTCTTACATAAACACCACCGTCCAGGGGCTGGCGTTTTTCCGCGTCATCACGGGTATAGGGGGCCATTTCCGTGGCTCTGCCGGGATGCGTTTTCCGAAGGGGGTGTCCTTTCCAGTCGTGGGGCATGAGAATCCGTCGAAGGTTTTCATGGCCGTCGAAACGGATGCCGAACATGTCAAAAACTTCCCGTTCATACCACCTGGCAGACGGCCAGATATCGGTGATGCTGCGGGTGACGGGATCGTCACCCCACAGGGGCACTTTCAAGCGCAGCCGGCCCGCCGGTTCAAAGGACATCAGGCTGTAAACCAGCGAGTAATCGGGATAGCTTTGTCCCGGCCTGCGAGCGGACTCATCGACGGCCGTCACATCTTCCAGGCGCCGGAAACGTGGCGTTGCTTCGGTTTTGAGAAAGCGAAGTATCTTTTTCAGCCCGTCTTCTTTGACATGAAATGTCGGCATATCCGAGGTTTTCGGAACCTGCTCGATGACGTCTCCGAATCTCGCTTTTAGAATATCAGCCAGGCCCTTGTCCGTTTCGCTGATTTCAATCCGGGCAGCCGGCGGCATCCACATGAGATCGGTACGGCTTTCAAAAAACTTAGAAGGTGTCGATGACGACCCTCGAATTGCGGTCCCCGCCATTCCCGGGCCCCTGGGATCACGGGATTTGGTTTGTCCGTCCAAGAGGACCGGTACCTGGGACCCCTGGGTCCCGCCGGTAAAATGCAGGATGGGACGGGTAGGTCGTTCCGAGAGAATCTTTTTTTGTAATAGAACAAGTCCCTGGAGAATCGCCTCCGGCCGTGGGGGACATCCCGGGATGTAAACATCGACCGGCAGGATCTGGTTGACGCCCTGCACCACGCTGTAGGCATCATACATACCGCCGGTGTTGGAGCAGGATCCCATGGACATGACCCATTTGGGTTCCGCCATCTGTTCGTAGAGCCTCAGCACCACCGGAGCGATCTTTTTGAACACGGTTCCGGAGATAATCAAAAGATCAGCCTGTCTGGGTGAAGCCCGCAATACTTCGGCGCCAAAACGGGCGATATCGTAACGGGGAGTGAACACTGCAGCTTCTTCGACAAAACAGCATGAAAGTCCGAAAAACATCGGCCACAGGCTCATCGACCGGGCCCAGTTGATGAACGGATCGAGGTATTTTTCGAGGCGGTTTAATCTCTTGTTCGCGTCGGTCCCCAATCAAGTCCTCCCTTTCGCCAGATATAAACAAGGCCTATGAGCAGCATAATGATGAAAAAAGAGATTTGCAGCCATCCCGGCCAACCGAGTCCTTTGCAGGAAATGCCCCAGGAGAAAATAAAGGCGCCTTCCACGTCAAAGATGAGAAAAAAGACCGCGACGAGAAAAAAAGGTATGGGGTAATGAAGGCGGGCGGTACCTGTTGGAATGATCCCACTTTCATAAGGTCTTAATTTTTCGGGGTTGCTTTTCTTTTCCCCGAGCCATGAAGCGATAAAAAAAAGAGCGGCTACCAGTATGAGAATCAATATCCCATAGATAACCAGGCTGAAAACAGCCGGTTTCCATGGAGATAACGTTCCGGCAATCGTAACAGGATGCATGTGTTCTCCGCCAAGCGATGTTCAGCAAAATCCGAAGATCGAATATCGAAATTCGAATTTTTGACCCAAAAACAGGGGGTTCGATCAAGTATGGGGGAATCTATTAAATCATCTTAAACAATCGAATCCTCAATTGTCAAGTGATGAAATGGGCACCCATAGGGACCTGACTTGTGTCCATCCATAAATATGGACACTAACTTATTTCTTCTTACGAGGCCATCCCCAGTGCTCATAATATTCCCAGTTGCCGATGGCATTCAACTCTTTAATGTGAAGATCCTGGACGACCAGGCTGGCCCTTAACACATCCCCGATGGAAAGAAGACCGATATATTCGCCGTGTTTTTCCACCAGGATATGACGGATAAACAAGCCTAAAAACATTTCATTGATCTTGAGAATGGATGCGGTATGCGGCGCGGTGTATAGGGGAGCGGCCATATAGTCGGCCACAAGCGCCGTATCCGGATCGAAATCCGGCAGGTTCATGTTGTGCAGCAGGTCTCTTTCCGTCCAAATTCCGACAATTTGGCCTTCTTTTTGGACCAGTACCGCCCCGATATTCTGCTCGTTCATCAGTATCACGGCCTCACGGATGGTCCTGTCAGAAGGAATACAAATCATCTCCCTATTTTTTTCTTTTAAAACTTCTTCTGCAGTTATCATTTTGACCTCCCGAAATAAAATCGTGTAACGATTTTATGAAATCACGTCCCGTTAAAAGCGGGACGGGATCCTAAAAAGAAAGGTTTACCCACCTTCGGCAAGCAAAAATTCCTTTCCACGAGCCCAGCAAACGGGATTTCCGATTCGCTCCACCAAGCTGCAGGGTATTCTGGCCAAGGCGATTAAAAAAAATGCGCTGACCTTTTCTTTATTTAAACGCAAAATATTTGCGATTTGCAAACAAAATGTGCTAATGATTATTTTAGATTGTCAAACTTACCGAAAAACGATCTTTTAAATGGCCGCGAGTTATCATACCTAACGAATTTTTAGTCCGTAACTTCTTTGAAAACCGCAAATAATGGAAATTTTACGCTCAAAAGGAGGTATTTCATGGCGCAACAGACCAAAGAACAAAGGAGAAAGAAGGTCATTGAAGTCTTGAACAAGGCGCGCAGCATGGAGCTGAAAGCCATTACCCAGTACATGAACCAGCATTATAATTTGGATGACATGGATTTCGGCGAATTGGCCGGAAAAATCAAGCTCATCGCCATCGATGAGATGCGCCACGCCGAGATGTTTGCCGAGCGAATCAAGGAATTGGGCGGAGAGCCCACCACAGAGCCTGCCGGAAAAACAGCCAAAGGCCAAAAAATCCAGACGGTATTTTCATTTGACGCAAAGCTGGAGGACGATACCATCGATGCCTACAACCAATTTCTCCTGGTGTGCAGGGAAAACGGCGACAGCACCAGCGTGAAGATTTTTGAAGCGATTATCGATGAAGAACAGCTACATTTCAACTACTTCGACAATACCAACGACCACATCGAGAAACTCGGAGATACGTATCTTTCTCAAATCGCCGGGACTTCGTCGGCCACCGGTTTGGGGACCCAGGGCTTTGTCGCCAGAGGCGGCTCCTTAACGCCGGGCGGTGCCTAAATGCGCCTATCATCATTACGATGACGTATTCACCGTAATATTGTGTACGATCCGTGAACCGGGTGTCGAATGGAGTCGGTCTTCAATTTATTTTTTGACAGGATTTACAGGATTCATGGAAACTTTATCGCCTGCGGCGATTGAAATCCCTTCGGCCGATCAGAAGGATTCCGGATTCCTGCGGTAAGACCCTTCAATCCGGACAATCCTGTAAATCCTGTCTGATATTTTATTTCACGATTAAGAATCCATCCCTCCTATTTTATGAAACATTAATCATAACACTATGTAGCAAGGAAACAGACGATGCACGCGTTAGATCCCATCTTCTCTCCGGAATCCGTGGCGGTTATCGGCGCTTCCGCGACGCCGGGGAAAGTCGGTCATGACATATTTGCCAATATTTTGCGCGGGGGTTATACAGGTACGCTCTATCCGGTCAATCCCCACGCAAAATCGATTTTATGCGTCCGCGCTTACCCGACAATAAAAGAGATCCCAGACCCCGTGGATCTCGCCATGATTATTCTGCCCCCGCAGGTTGCCCTTAAAGCCGTGGAAGAGGCTGCGGAAACGGGCGTGAAAAGCATTGTCATTGTCTCGGCCGGGTTTCGCGAAGTCGGCGGCGAAGGAATTGAATTGGAAAAACGCATCGTATCCATCTGCAGGCAGGCCGGTATCCGTGTGGTAGGTCCGAACTGCCTGGGGGTGATCAACCCGTTGCCTGACATAAGATTAAATGCCAGCTTTTCCGCACGGATGCCGGCGCCGGGTAAAATTTCATTCATCTCACAAAGCGGTGCATTGTGCACGGCGGTGCTGGATTTTGCAGCAGACCGGGATTTCGGTTTTTCCAAATTTATTTCCATCGGCAACAAGGCGGATGTGGATGAACTGGATCTGTTGCTCTATTTGCACGAAGATCCCAACACCGAAGTCATTATGATTTATCTGGAAGAGCTTCGCAGAGGTCCTGAATTTATTGAAACCGCCCGGGCCATCACCTCCGGATACCGGCGCACGCCCATACTGGTCATCAAGTCCGGCAGAACGACGGCCGGTGCCCGGGCCGCCGCTTCCCATACGGGATCGCTGGCCGGATCAGAGGCGGTATATGATGCCATATTCAAACAGAGCGGTATCATTCGCGCAGAATCCATCCATGAGCTATTCGACTTTGCGGACGCCTTTGCATATAAAGAGGAAAGCGCCTTGGGCAAATTGAAACGAAAAATGCCCCGGGGCAACCGGGTGGCCATTGTTACCAATGCCGGTGGCCCCGGAATTGTGGCCACCGATATGACGGTCTCATCCGGTTTGAAACTGGCCCGATTCAGCACGGAAACCATCAAGACCTTGCAACGCCACCTGCCCGAAACCGCAAACCTTCAGAACCCGGTGGATGTCATTGGTGATGCCGCTTATGACCGCTATGAAAATGCGCTCTCAGCCGTCATCCAGGACGAAGACGTCGACGGCGCGCTGGTAATCCTGACCCCCCAGTCCATGACCAATGCCCTGGACACGGCAGAAGCCATTGTAAGGGTTGCCAGGGGGTCCAACAAACCCATCCTCTCCTGCTTTATGGGGATCATCGATGTCTCCCCGGGCGTGAAATACCTGCAGGAGCATGGATATCCTGTTTTTAATTTTCCGGAAGATGCGGCCAAAGCCTTCGGCGCCCTTTATGAATACGCCCGATGGACCAACCGGCGCTTTTTGCCGCTGTTTGATTTCAAGCACGATACCCATAGCGCCGAAACCATCATTCAATCGAGTCTTGCGGCAGGAAAAACGCATTTGGGCGAACTGGACGGGACCGGTTTGCTCGAGTGCTACGGGTTTCGTGTACTGCCGACGAAACTCGCCAAAAACGAAGCTGAAGCCGTTGACATTGCAAAAGAAATGACTTTCCCGGTGGTGATGAAAATCGTATCGCCCCAGATTCTTCACAAATCCGACGCCGGCGGAGTGCTGGTGGGATTAAAGGATGAACAGGAAGTTAAAAGCGCTTTCGGCCAAATCGTCGATCAGGCTGCCAAATTTAACCCGGATGCGGTCATTGACGGTGTACTGGTTCAAAAAATGGCCCTGCCGGGCACTGAAACCATTCTGGGAATGAATCGTTATCCGATTTTCGGTCCTTTGCTGATGTTCGGACTGGGCGGCATCTATGTCGAGGTTTTTGCGGACGTCGTCTTTCGCCTGGCGCCCATCGACCGAAACGAAGCCCGACGTATGATGCATGAAATCAAAGGGACCCGGCTTTTCGAAGGGTTTAGAGGAAAACCCAAGTCGGATCTCGAAGCCATTGAAAAGGCATTGGTCCGCTTGTCCGATATGGTCATGAATCATCCGGAAATCAGTGAATTGGATATTAATCCGCTGATGATTCATGAACAGGAAAAAGGCGCCACCGTGGCCGATTGCCGGATCATTCTGAAACCTGTGGAAAAAGCGTAATGATGCCACTTCGCTATCATTACCGATGGAAGACGGACGACCGCTTCGCTAGGAAGATGGACGAATGAAGCCAAATGACAGACGACGAGCGACGGATGACCGATAACTCGTCCTCTATCCTTAGATTTCTGACCTCTAACTTCTGACCTCTGGCCTACTTCCTCTTTCCTAATTTCTGTCATCTGTCGTCCGTCGTCTGATCTCCGAATTCCGATCTCAGACTTCCGATCTCAGACTTCCGATCTCTGGTCTTTTATATTTCCTATTTCTGTCATCGAAACATCTCAAGTCGGATTTTTTTAATAAATTTGACTTAGGTCAATTTTTTTCATGAAAGACTATGCTAGAAATAGATAACGTCTGAATCTCTATATCAACTCGAAGCCATCTCAAAATTTAGATTTTGGTTCAAAATCACTTGTCCGGCGTAGCCTTCAGGCGAAGACGGAAGGCATGCGAAAAAAACAACCCGCCCCGTTTGTTAACGGGATCTTCGACACGCATACTCAAGTATGCCGAGGACTTAAAACGAGGTTCCAACGCTGAGTTTGGGCCAAAAGATTATTTTGAGATAGCTTCTATAACATTCCGTTCGGGAGGTGACTGATGGCCGATCGATCCTTTTTATCCGCTCTTCGTTTTTTCCGCCCCAAAGGTGAAACGTATGGGTGTAATGAAGAAAAGATCGCCGAAGGCTGGGGAGAAATTCGCTGCGGACAAAGGGGCTGGGAGGACTTTTACCGAAAACGGTGGCAATACGATAAAAAGGTTCGTTCCACCCACGGCGTGAACTGTACCGGATCGTGTTCCTGGGACGTTTATGTGAAAAACGGCATCGTTGTGTGGGAAACCCAAAATATTGATTACCCGGACTGCGGCCCCGGATACCCCAACCATGAACCCCGGGGCTGCCCGCGCGGCTGCACATTTTCCTGGTATACTTACAGCCCGGTCCGGTTGAAACACCCGCTGATGCGGTCCGCGCTTCTCGAAATGTGGCGGGAAGAGCTTGCAGCACACAAAGATCCGGTGAAAGCCTGGCAAAGCATTGCCGAAAATCCGGACAAGAAAAAAAAATACAAAACCGTGCGCGGCAAAGGCGGATTCGTACGGGTGTCGTGGGATGACGCCGCAACGCTCATTGCGGCGTCCCTCATTCATACCATTAAAACCTTCGGACCGGACCGCATATTCGGCTTCACCCCGATCCCGGCCATGTCCATGGTCTGTTATGCATCGGGCGCCAGGTTCCTTTCCCTTATCGGCGGGTCCATGGTCAGTTTTTATGACTGGTATTGCGACCTTCCGCCCGCCTCCCCACAAATCTGGGGGGAGCAGACCGATGTCCCGGAAAGCGCGGATTGGTATGAATCCACCTACATGATCGTATGGGGAACCAATTTGCCCATGACCCGAACACCGGACGCCCATTTTTTTACCGAAGCACGATATCGCGGCGCAAAAGTGGCGGCGGTGGCGCCCGACTATGCGGAATATGTAAAATTCGCCGACACATGGCTTCCGGCCAAAGCAGGGACCGACGGGGCTTTGGCCATGGCCATGACCCATGTCATCTTCAAGGAATTTTATATCGACAAGCAGACCGAATATTTTTTCGAATATGCCAAATCATACACGGATCTGCCCTTTGCGGTGGTTCTCGACCGTCACGACGACGCTTATAAAGCCGGACGTTTTCTAAGGGCAAAGGATCTCGGCGCAGACGTGACCAACGCCGACTGGAAAACCGTTGTCTTCGACACCAACAAAGAAGCATTTGTGATTCCCAACGGAAGTATCGGATTCCGCTGGAATGAAGAAGGCCAGTGGAATCTCGACCCCATGGATTCAGCGGACAATGCGACCGTGGACCCTCAGCTGAGCTATGCGGATGTCGCCGACGAATGGGCGGCGGTCCGTTTTCCTTTTTTCGATGTCGACGGTGCCGCCACCAAAACAGGGCTGGTTCCGGCAAAAAAAATTCACAATGGTTCGGAAACCATACGGGTGACCACGGTGTTCGATCTCATGGCCGCCCAGCTGGGAATTCCAAGAAGCCAGGCACCGTCGATCCCGGAAGACTATCCGTCGGGATACGACGACCCGAAATTGTATACGCCGGCCTGGCAGGAAGCCGTCACCGGCGTACCCCGAAAAGACGTTGTCCGTGTGGCCCGTGAATTTGCTCAAAACGCGGAAAAAACCCGGGGCAAATCCATGATATTTTTAGGGGCGGGCACCAACCACTGGTATCACGGCGATATGATCTACCGCTCGATTATCAATCTTACGACCCTTTGCGGCTGCCAGGGTGTCAACGGCGGCGGCTGGGCCCATTACGTCGGCCAGGAAAAAGTTCGTCCCCAGGCAGCCTGGGCCCAAATCGCCTTTGGTCTGGATTGGAAGCGGCCGCCGCGTCAGCAAAACGGGACGTCCTTTTACTACTTTGCGACCGACCAATGGCGCTACGATCGCCTGGACTCCCGTGATCTCCTTTCCCCTTTGGCCGACACAAAACAACACCGCCATATGGCCGATTACAATGTGATTGCCGCTCGATTGGGCTGGCTGCCGTATTATCCTCAGTTTAACTGCAATCCCATGGCGCTGTGCCAAGAAGCTTCCCAACAGGGCGCGGCATCCGACGAAGATATCATCGCCTATGCCGTGGACAGGCTCAAGAAAGAAAAGATTCGATTTTCCATAGAGGATCCCGACAACCCAATCAACTTTCCCCGGGTTCTCTTTCTCTGGCGCGCCAACGTCCTTGGGGCCAGCGGCAAAGGCCACGAATATTTTCTCAAACATCTGCTGGGCGTCGAAAATGCGGTTTTCAATGAAGACAGCGATGTCCGGCCCCAAGAGATCAAATGGCGAGACCCGGCCCCTGAAGGCAAACTGGATTTATTGGTGACCATGGAACTTCGCATGTCCACCAGCGCCATGTATGCCGATGTGGCCCTGCCCGCCGCCGGATGGTATGAAATGCACGATCTGAATACGACGGACATGCACCCCTTTATCCATCCGTTCAATCCGGCCGTGGATCCGCCCTGGGAAACGCGAACCAACTGGGACCAGTTCAAGACCATCGCCAAAAAATTCTCGGAACTTTCCGCGGTTCATCTCGGCGAAATGAAAGATCTCGTGGCAACACCGTTGATGCACGATACCCCCGGCGAAATCGCTCAGCCCGAGGTCAAAGACTGGCAAAGCGGCGAGACAGAACCCATCCCCGGGAAAACCATGCCGAACCTTGCGGTCATCACCCGTAACTTTCCGGATACTTACAAAATGATGACCTCACTGGGCCCCTTGGTCGAAACAGCCGGCGTGGGGTCCAAAGGCGTCTCATGGTCCGGAAAAGAAGAATATGCCGAGCTTAAAGAATTCCTCGGGGTCGTGTCCGAACCCGGTGTCAGCCTGGGGATGCCGAAACTCGAAACCGGAAAACAGGTTGCCGAGACCATCCTGAAGCTGGCGCCGGAAACCAACGGCGAGACCGCAGAAAAATCCTGGCATGTTCTCGAAAAAAAGACCGGCCGATTCCTGAAGCATCTGAGTTCGGCCAGAAAAAGCCAAAAATATTCCTTTGCAGATATCAGCGTTCAGCCCAGAAAAATCATTACATCTCCGGTGTGGAGCGGTATCGAATCCGAAGACCGGCGGTATTCGCCCTTTGTTATCAACATCGAAGAAAGAGTCCCCTTCAGGACGCTCACGGGAAGGGCTCAATTTTATCTGGACCATTTGTGGATGCGCGATTTCGGAGAAAACCTGCCCCTTTTTCGCCCGCCTCTGGATATCCTTGCGCTGGGCTCAACCCTTTTGAACCGGGAAGAGCAACCGGAGCTTATTCTCAATTACCTGACCCCGCATTCAAAATGGTCCATTCACAGCACCTATTCCGACACGCTCACCATGCTCACTCTCTTTCGAGGCGGTGAAGCCATTTGGATCAATAACGACGACGCCGAAACAATCGGTGTAAAAGACAATGACTGGCTGGAATGTTTTAATGCCAACGGCGTGATCATGGCAAAAGCCGTGGTCAGCCATCGCATACCGCCCGGAAAAGCATTTATGTATCATGCCCAGGAGAGACTGATCAACACCCCGGGTTCCCGGATGTCCGGACAGCGGGGCGGCACCCATAACAGTGTCACGCGAATCGTCGTCAAACCGACCCACATGATCGGCGGATACGCCCAGCTCAGCTATGGTTTCAATTATTACGGAACCGTGGGTTCACAAAGAGACGAAATGATCGTGGTTCGAAAAGCAGGGGAGATCGATTGGTATGAAGATTAAAGCGCAACTGGCGATGGTATTGAATTTGGATAAATGTATCGGCTGCCACACCTGCAGCATACCCTGCAAGAATGTGTGGACGAACCGGGAAGGGGCCGAATACATGTGGTTTAACAACGTGGAAACCAAACCCGGGATCGGATATCCGCTAAAATGGGAGAATCAAACGATCCATAACGGGGGCTGGACGTTGAAAAACGGAAAACTGAGGCTAAAGGCCGGCGAACGTCTGCACAAGTTCGCCAACATTTTCCACAATCCGGATTTGCCGACGGTGGATGAATACTATGAACCCTGGACCTATGACTATGACAAACTGATCTCGAGCCCCGGGAAACGCAATCAACCGTCCATTCGGCCCAGATCGCAAATTACCGGCGACCCCATACAAATAAAATGGGGTCCCAACTGGGAAGATGACCTGGCAGGTGTCAGCGAGACCGGCATCCACGACGTCAACTTTGCCCGCCTCGACCATTCCATTTATCTGGCATTTAAGCATGTATTCCTTTTCTATCTTCCCCGGTTATGCGAGCATTGTTTGAATCCGGCGTGCGTTGCCTCGTGCCCTTCGGGTGCGCTTTACAAACGCGAAGAAGACGGCATCGTGCTGGTGGACCAGGAACGGTGCAGAGGATGGCGGTACTGCGTTTCGGGTTGCCCGTACAAAAAAGTGTATTTCAACTGGAAAACCGGCCGGTCCGAGAAATGCATTTTTTGCTATCCAAGGATCGAAGCCGGCATGCCGACCCTGTGCGCCCACTCTTGCGTGGGCCGGATCCGGTATGTCGGTGTGATTTTTTACGATGCCGACAAAATACATGCTGCGGCGTCTGCAGACCCTCCGGCGTCGCTGTACCGCGCTCATTTGGATATTTTGCTGGATCCTGATGATCCGGAAGTTGCACGCGCTGCAAACGCACAGGGAATTTCTCAAAATTTTATCGACGCCGCCCGGAAATCACCCGTATTCAAGCTGGCAAAGACCTGGGAACTGGCCCTCCCCCTGCATCCGGAATTTCGCACGCTGCCCATGGTGTGGTATATTCCGCCGCTGAGTCCCATTGCCGAACAGGTGGAACCAACGGAGCAGATGGACGCCGTAGACCGGCTTCGAATTCCCGTCACCTATCTGGCGAACCTGCTGACGGCCGGTGACGAAGCGCACATCCGGCGGGTACTCAAACGTCTTGTCGCCTTGAGAAGGTATATGCGGTCCATCCGGGTGGAAAATGCCGTGGACGAGGACATCCTGCAACAGGCCGGGCTCACGCCGCAAACAGCCCGGGAAATGTATCAACTGCTGGCCATCGCCAAACACGAAAAACGATTTGTGGTGCCGACCCGCGTCAGCAGCGACGGCATGCAGACGTTTCGCGACCAGGGGGCGTGTGGGTTTTCCTAGAGCATAGGGCATGGGGCATAGGGTGGAGGGCTGAGTTCAGTGTTCAGTGTTCAGAGTTCTGGGAACAGAAATCGGAAGTCAGAGGTCGGCTGTTGGAAAAATCGATTCGACCAATTAACATTTTACCCTATACTCTATGCCGTACAACCTGGAACCAAGAAACTGGAACCGCTGTGAACTCTGAACGCTGAACACTGAACACTCAATTTTAAACGATCTAAACCATTTGAGGTCAGGCGTAAATGGATGAACATCTAAAAATTCAACTGAAAATTACATCCCTGCTGCTGCAGTATCCGGATGAAGGATTCATACGGTCCTTGCCGTTAATGGAAAAGTGTATTGCGCAGTTGCCGGATTCATATGTAAAGGACAAACTGGCTCGATTTACTTCTTACTTACAAACAACACCCCTTCTCCGTCTTCAGGAAACCTTTACCGAAGCATTCGACATGGCGCCGTCAACGTGTCTGAATCTGACCTATCACCTTTTGGGAGACAGCGAAAAACGGGGGAACGTTATGGCCTGCCTGCAGCAGATTTACCATGAGGCCGGTTATGAAACGATTACCGGCGAATTGCCGGATTATCTGCCGTTAATCCTGGAATTTTTATCTGAATGCCCGGCGTCCGATGGCGCCGAAATGCTGTGGCCATATCTCGGCGCCATTGAGAAACCGGCCGGCGCTCTGAAAGACGCCGGCA
>Ga0307440_1000501_pt1 | contig 19336 bp, 19 predicted proteins | sample SalMarWE160410MG_FD_202150 | JGI IMG/M metagenome (GOLD analysis project Ga0307440, IMG submission 202150) | Salt marsh sediment microbial communities from the Plum Island Ecosystem LTER, Massachusetts, United States - WE1604-10 | ecosystem: Environmental > Aquatic > Marine > Intertidal zone >... | reverse complement strand
GGCGGCGAGCTTTCGCGCAAGCAGATCGACGACTACACCGATTATGTCGGCATCTACGGGGCCAAGGGCCTGGCCTGGATCAAGGTCAACGACATCGGCGATGTCCCGAACGGGCTGCAGTCGCCGATCGTCAAGTTCCTGCCGGAGGACGTGTTGCGCGGCCTGCTCGATGCCTGCGATGCCGAGACGGGCGACATCCTGTTCTTCGGGGCCGGCGATGCGAAGGTCGTCAACGATGCGCTGGGGCATCTGCGCGTGAGGATCGGTCACGATCTGGGCCTGGTGCGGCCGGGGGATCACCGCTTCGTGTGGGTGGTGGATTTTCCGATGTTCGGCTGGAACGCCGACGAGAAGCGCCTGGAGGCCATGCATCACCCGTTCACCTCGCCGTTGGCCGAGGACATGGCGATGATCGATAGCCAGCCGCTTCAGATGCGCGCCCAGGCCTACGACCTGGTGTGGAACGGCACCGAGATCGGCGGCGGCTCCATCCGTATCCACGATCCGGATACGCAGGCCGCGGTGTTCTCGGCGCTGGGCATCTCCGACGAGGAGGCGGCGAGCAAGTTCGGCTTCCTGCTGCAGGCGCTGCGCTTCGGGGCGCCGCCGCACGGGGGTCTGGCCTTCGGTCTGGACCGGGTGCTGGCGCTGATGGTCGGGGCGGAATCCATCCGGGACGTGATCGCCTTCCCGAAAACGCAAAAGGCGGCCGATCCGATGTGCGAATCGCCGAGCGAGGTGTCGGAGGAGCAGCTTCGGGAACTGGGCCTGCGTCGGCGCCTGACGGGGGGCGTTTGACAAGGTTGGCCCCATGGTTGAGGCTTGATTGATGGGAAGAAAATGGCATCGGACAGTCCTTTTTCTGCTGCTGGCGGCGGCCCTGGCGGCATGCGCCGTCAAGCCCCCGGTGCAGGAGATGGCCGAGGCACGTTCGGCCATCGAGTCGGCCAAGCAACTGAGCCCGACGCAGCCGGAAGCCCAGCAGGAACTGAAGAGTGCCGAACAGTCCCTGAAGCAGGCCGCCGATGCGCTGGATCGCGAGCAGTATGAACGTGCCCGCCGCAAGGCGATCGAAGCCAAGCGCAAGGCCCAGCGGGCGGCACAGTACCGTAGTAACCAGTAAAGAAATCAGCCAAATCCGCGTTCGTTCCGGGAGACAACATGACGTTCCACAACATCGAGGTGCCGAAGTCCGGCGACAAGATCCGCATGGGAGACGACGGGCATCTGGTTGTTTCCGATCATCCGATCGTCACCTTCATCGAGGGCGACGGCACCGGCCGTGACATCTGGCGCGCCTCCAAGCGGGTGCTGGATGCGGCGGTGGAACGTGCCTACCAGGGCGAGCGCAAGATCGCCTGGATGGAGGTGTACGCGGGGGAGAAGGCCTGGAACATGTACGGCCAGAGCGACGAGGCCTGGCTGCCCGCCGAGACGCTGGATGCCTTCCGGGAGTATCTGATCGGCCTGAAGGGACCGCTGACGACGCCGATCGGCGGCGGCATCCGCTCGCTGAACGTGGCGCTGCGTCAGGAACTCGATCTCTATGTCTGCCTGCGGCCCGTGAAGTATTTCGACGGGGTGCCGAGCCCGGTCAAGCATCCCGAGCATGTGGACATGGTGATCTTCCGGGAGAACTCGGAGGATATCTATGCCGGCATCGAATGGGCCGAGGGCACGCCCGAGGTCAGGAAGCTGATCGGCTATCTGCAGCGGCAGATGGGCGTGAAGAAGATCCGCTTCCCCGATTCCAGCGGCATCGGCATCAAGCCGGTGTCGCGCGAGGGGACCGAGCGGCTGGTGCGCGCCGCCATCCAGTACGCCATCGACAACGGCCGCAAGTCCGTGACCCTGGTGCACAAGGGCAACATCATGAAGTTCACGGAAGGTGCCTTCCGGAACTGGGGCTACGAGCTGGCCAAGCGCGAGTTCGGTGCCGTGGAGATCGACGGCGGCCCGTGGTGCAAGCTGCCGAACGGCATCGTCGTCAAGGACGCCATCGCCGATATCGCCCTGCAGCAGGTGCTGACCCGGCCCCAGGAGTTCGACGTCATCGCCACGCTGAATCTGAACGGCGACTACATCTCCGATGCCCTGGCCGCCCAGGTCGGCGGTATCGGCATCGCGCCGGGAGCCAATATCAACTACATGTCCGGCCATGCCATCTTCGAGGCCACGCACGGCACGGCACCGAAATACGCCGACAAGGATATGGTCAATCCGTGCTCGGTGATCCTGTCCGGCGAGATGATGCTGCGCTACATGGGCTGGACCGAGGCCGCCGACATGATCCTCTGCGGCATCAACGGCGCCATCGCCGCCAAGACGGTGACCTACGATTTCGAGCGCCTGATGGACGGCGCCACGAAGCTTTCCACCAGTCAGTTCGGAGATGCTATAATCGACCACATGGACAACGACAAGAAGCAAACATCCAAAACCGAAGAACACGTGGAGGCGGATCAGTACGATGCGCTGGCCGCCCGTTTCAAGGAGCTGTTCGAGAGCGGTGCCGAGCGCAGTGCCGAATTCGCCCGCGAGGCCCTGGAGAAGGCACGGGTGCAATTGACCGCGGCCGGCAAGTTTTCCGAATCGCAGGGCCAGCGGCTGAAGACGTTCATGGAGCGGGACCTCGGGTTTACCGCCGATGCATTCCGCAACCTGGGTGGCGAGGCCCGTCGCCGTCTTGATCCGGGCCGTATCGGGGCCGGGGCGCTGGCCTCGCTGACCTCGCTGCTCGAATCCGCCGGTTCCGCCCTTTCGGCGCTGGCGCATCGGGCGGGCAAGGTTCTCGATTACCGCTCCGGCGAGATCACCAGTGCCGGCACGCTGACCTGTAACGCCTGCGGCCACGAGATGCATTTCAAGAAGACGGGGAGGATCCCGCCCTGTCCGAAATGCCATGCCACGGAGTTCCGCAAGAGCTACTGAGATGCGCCTGCGCGCGCCCATGCTCGCCCTGGCCGTCCTCGTCGCACTTCCCATCGGCGCCTCGGGGGCGCCCTGGATGGATGATGTCCTGTCGACCATTCACAAGGAAACGGGGTATGCCGGGCAGGCCGGCCTGTCCGAGCGCGAGGTCGCGAAAGGGCTCAGGCAGGCATTGACGAAAGGCGTGCATCGGGCCGTGTCGGAACTGGGCCGGGTCAACGGCTTCTGGCATCGGCCGGGCGTCGAGATTCCGTTGCCGGATAACCTGCAAAGGCCGGCGGCCCTGCTGCACCGTGTCGGGCTCGGCCGTTATGCCGAGGATCTGCACGAGCGCATCAACCGTGCCGCCGAGACGGCGGTGCCCGTGGCGCGCCCGATTTTCCGCGATGCCATCGCCTCGATCAGCTTCGCGGATGCCCGCCGCATCCTGCAGGGCCCGGACGATGCCGCGACGCGCTATTTCGAGCGCAATACCACGGCGCAACTCGTGCATGCCTTTACGCCGTTGGTACATCGCGAACTGAACCGATCGGGGGCCGTCAGGAGCTACCGGCAGTTCGCCGCCCGATATGCCGCGTTGCCGCTCGTCGGCGACCGCATCAAGGACAACCTCGATGACTACGTGACGCGTCAGACGCTGAAGGCCATGTTCGCCATGCTGGCCAGGGAGGAGGCGGATATCCGGCATCACCCCGCCGCCCGCACCACCGCGCTGCTCAGGCGGGTTTTCCGCTAGCGGGGCCTTGCCCTGTTTTTGCGTGAGGGGGTTTTACGAGGGTGCGTCCGGGTCGGCCGGTGATTCGGGTTCGATCTCTTCCGCCACGGCCTGTTTCTTCATCCAGCGATCGAGGAAACGGTTGCCGATCAGTGTCATCTCGAACAGCAGCCACATCGGCAGCGACAGCATCAGCTGCGTCAGCACGTCGGGGGGCGTCAGGATGGCCCCGGCGATGAAGATGATCAGGACGACGTATCCGCGGTTGGCGCTCAGTTTCTCCGGGGTCATGACGCCGAAGCGCATCAGCAGCAGCAGCACCATCGGCAGCTCGAAGGCCACACCGAACGCGAACAGCATGCGCATGAACAGGGTCAGCGATTCCTTCAGCGACGGCAGGGCCGTGATATCGCCCGATGCGAAGCTGAAAAAGAACTTGAAGGCGAAGGGGAACACCCCGAAATAGGCGAACAGGCCGCCGCCGTAGAACAGCAGCCCGCCGATCAGCAGCAGCGGCGTGAACACCCGGCGTTCATGTTCATACAGTCCCGGGACGATGAAGCCCCACAGCTCCGTCAGCAGCCATGGAAAGGTCAGGAAGAAGGAGAAGAAGATGCCGACGCGCAAGTAGGTCACGAAGGCCTCGTGCGGGGCCGTGAACACCATCATCGGGTGCGGCCCCAGAGCATGGACCAGGGGGGCCGACAGAATGGAGAACAGCAGGTCGGACTGCCAGGTGCACAGGCCGAAGGCGAGGAACAGGATCAGGATGTAGCGCAGCAGGCGCCTGCGAAGTTCAATCAGATGCGGGATCAACGCCGTGTCGACTCCTGTTCCTCAGGCGGCTTCTTGGCGGCCGGGCGCATGCCGCTGACCTCGTTCTTGACGTCCTGGATACCTTCCTTGATGTCCCTGACCTCACCCTCGATGGGCTCGCGGATCTGCTGCTGGATGTGGCGCCATTGCTGCGAAAGATAGCCGATGAGGCGGCCGATGCTGCGTGCCACGACCGGCAAGCGGTCGGGACCCACGACGATCAGGGCCACAATCCCGATGACGAGCATCTCCGTCCATCCGATGCCGAAAAGCTCCATGGTCGCTTATGTGTGAGGAAGGGAGATGGGCTTCAGGTTTTCTTTTCGTTGTTGTCCAGGGTCTTGTTCGCGGGGTCTTCCTGCAGACCGGTGCGCAGTCCGCGCACGAAGCGTCCAAGGCCGTCACCCAGCTCCGGCAGACGCTTGGCACCGAACAGCACGAGTACAATCAACAGAATGACGATCAGTTCCCCGAATCCTAAGCCGAACATGCATGCCTCCTGATGTCGGCGCGCGCCGATGGCGTGCGCACGAACATGGTATTCTGCCTGAAGCGGAACCGGAAGGCTAGATCATGCCTGCGCGGGCTGGGCCGCCTCTCCGGGCAGTGCGTCCAGCTCCAGCGAGTCGGAGCATGACGGGCAATACTGCCACTGGGGCAGTTCGCCCTTCTTCTCGAGATTGATGGTGATCTCGTTATGGCAGGCGGGGCAGGTGCCGCTGACGCTTTCCGCCTCCTCACCGGTTCGCCATCGTTTCGAGGACAGCACGATGCCGCCGATGAAAAAACCCGGCACGAGGATGAAATGTGCGATCAGGATGGGGATGCTCAATGCTGCCAGGGCCCAGAAACTGAGCAGGGTCAGGATGGCGCGCTTCTTTCTCTCGGCATTGGAATACGCCTGCAGCGTCATCTCGGCCCGGGAGGTATCGCCGGCCTGGCTTTTCAGCTGGATGGTGCGGGTGATGGATTGTGGCATCGTGGATCCTTTTCTCGGTTGTCGTTGTGCTGATCAGGAAACAGCGCTGTGTTTGCTGCCCTTGTCGGCGCTGACCATGACCAGCGGCCTGCTGCGCCGGGCGGCGATGGCGGGCAGCGACAGGCTGGGCAGCGGGGTGATGGCGTGTTCCGGGCATATGTCGGCGCAGTGGTCGCAGCCGATGCAGGCGTCGGGCCTGAATTCGAGGATGTGGTTGCTCCCGAACGCCCTCAACTCCAGCGCATTCGTCGGGCAATGCTCGGCGCATTGGCTGCAGGCGGTGCAGCGCTCGTCGGCCTGGATGGCGCCGAGCGGAATCGAGGCGAGGCGGGGGACCGGGGTGAAATTGGGCTGCAGGCGCGGCAGAAGCCTCGCGAAGCGCTGCAGTACCTCGGGCAGGCCCGGCGTCGGGGTCTCCTCATCACCGGTCTGATCCTGCTCGCGCATGACATCGCTGATCTGGGCCATGGTCATGGCTGCGCCCTGGGCCAGGCTCGGGATCAGTTTGCGAAAGAAGGCCCGGCGTTCCGGCTCCGGTTCCCGTTTGTCCCGTTGTTCCGCCACCCGGCGGGTGACATCCCGGCTCAGGACCAGACGTCCGCCCAGGGCCTTGTTCAGCGTAGCGTAGTCACGCTCGGTTCCGGCCATCACGCGGCTACCGTGACGGGCGGGGCAGGCGTCACATTGGTTGAGCCCGTCGAGCTCGAGCACATGCACGCCCTCGCCCGCGAGGCAGGCCAGCAGCAGGGGGGTCCAGGCCGCATGGCAGGGTACACTGAGCTCCGCGGACGGGTCGGAAACGGCGCTGCAGGCCGCACGCAGCGTTTGCCTGCCGTGCAGCACGTGCGTGCGTGCGCGCTCGACAAGGGTGTCGATGTGAAGCTGTTCATGGGTGATGGCGCCGGTCGGGCAGGCGGCAACGCACGCCGTACAGGATGTGCAGCGTTTCCCGTCGATGCCGGGAAGATGGCCGTGCATCTCGATGGCATCGGCCGGGCAGGCGTCGCGGCATCGGGTGCAGGCGTGCTGCGCAGTTCCCCACGCGTGGTTCATGCAATCGGTTTGGCTGATAAGCGGGTTGCCGAGCATATGAGCAAGATTGCCACAAGCTCGGCCACGGCGCCAACGCCCACAGGCGAATTATTTACCCGCATCATCGGGAAAAATGCCATGATCAGGATGTGCCGGCCGGTCGGACGGCGGTTGCGTGCATTGGCCTTCGATTTGGTCCACAAATCGGGAAGTCCGTGTCGATGTGTGCGGCGAACCGGCACGTTCGGGGGGGTGTGCACAAGCACCGCTTGATCAGCAGCCTGCATCAGGTTAGCTATCGTGGTTGGCGACTTGCCGCGGGGCATGAGCCTGTCGATCGGTCTCGGGTGGCAAACGGGTGGGAAGCGAGGTGAGGATGAACAGATTTCACGGCATCGTTGTAACCGGGCTCTTCCTGGCTGCCGTCACCGCATACGGGCCTGCGGCCCATGCCGGCGCCGAGCAGCGCTGTCAGCTCTGCCATGATTTTACGACGGGCAAGAATGGCATCGGTCCGAGCCTGAAGGGCATTCTTGGGCGCGTGGCCGGTACCTATCCCGGCTACAAGTACACGTTCACCAAGTACATCAAGGGCAAGCCCTGGGTATGGACCGAGGCGAAGCTGCGCGAATGGGACAAAGACAGCCAGACGGCAGTCAAGGAGTTCACCGAAAATCCCGATGCCAAGACCAAGATGCCGCGACAGGCCTTCACCGGCCTGGAAGAGGACAATGTCATCACCTACATCAAGATGGCCAGTTCAGGCCTTCCGGTGTCGGACAAGGCTTTCGCCAGCGTACCGTGCAAGATGTGCCACGACTTCACGACGGGCAGGAACGGCATCGGTCCGAGCCTGAAAGGCATTCTCGGGCGCCCGGCCGGCACCTATCCCGGCTACAAGTACACGTTCACCAAGTACATCAAGGGCAAGCCCTGGATATGGACCGAGGAGAAGATCCGCGAGTGGGATAACAACAGCGAGAAGGCGATCAAGAAGTTCACCGGCAACCCGGATGCCACCACGCTGATGCCGCCGCAGCACCGGATGGGCGCCGATGAGGACGAAATCATCTCGTTCATCAAGGTGACCAGCGAAATACCGAACAAGAAAGAAAAGAAGCAATAGCGGCGAACACCCATCTCAGGAGGGACAGATGTCGGAACCGACCGATCAGAAACGCAGGAATTTCCTGTGGGGGCTGGCCTCAGGGCTGGGCGCCGCCGGTATCGCCGGCATGGCGGTTCCCTTCGTCAAAAGCATGCTGCCCGCGGCGGACACGCTGGCGGCATCCACGACCGAGTTCGACCTGTCCACGCTCGTGGAAGGCCAGATGGTGGTGATCGCCTGGCAGGGCATCCCGGTATTCGTCGTGCATCGCACCGGGAAGATGCTGGAGCGGCTGAAAGGCCACGACTTCCGTCTCAAGGACCCGGAATCGCGCGCCGATTACCCACATGTCGGCGCGACCTGGATGAAGACCATGGAGCAACGCCTGACCAGGTCCATCAAGCCGGAATATCTCGTGACCAACGCCCACTGCACCCATCTCGGATGCATCCCCCTGTACAAGCCGTCGCCCGGACAGGCGGAGTGGGGGAATTCGGTGCCCGAATGGTGGCCGGGCGGGTTTCACTGCCCGTGTCACGGCTCGTTGTATGATCTGGCCGGGCGGGTCTTCGACGGCTCGCCGGCGCCCTACAACCTGTACCTCGTGCCGTACAAGTACACGGCCGATACCAAGATTCTGATCGGCTGACAGGGGTGAGCCATGATTGAACGCATGCTGAATTCATCCGTTGCCCAGTGGCTCGACGAGCGTTCCGGCATCGTGGGCATGGTGCGCAAGCACCTGCTCGATTACCCGACGCCGAAGAACCTGAACTACATGTGGAATTTCGGTTCGCTGGCCATGCTGGTGCTGCTGCTGCAGATCCTGTCCGGCATCTTCCTGGCCATGTTCTACAAGCCGGACGCCATGGCGACGGCCGGCGGCTATACCGTGGCCTTCGATTCGATCGAACGCATCATGCGCGACGTCAACTACGGCTGGCTGATCCGCTACATCCATGCCGTCGGCGCCTCGGCGTTCTTCTTCATCATCTACATGCATCTGGGGCGCGGCCTGTATTACGGCTCGTACAAGAAGCCGCGCGAGTTGTTGTGGATCGTGGGTGTGATCATCCTGCTGGTGATGCAGGCGACCGCATTCTTCGGCTATCTGCTGCCGTGGGGGCAGATGTCGTACTGGGGCGCCACGGTCATCACGAACCTGTTCGGTGCCGTGCCGGTGGTGGGGGACTTCATCAACGAGCTGCTGCGCGGCGGATTCAGCATCGGCGATCCGACGCTGAACCGCTTCTTCTCGCTGCATTACCTGTTTCCGATGATCCTGGTCGCCATCGTCGTGGCACACCTGCATGCGCTGCACGTCGTGCATTCCAACAATCCGACCGGAGTCGAGCCCAGCAAGAAGGGCCTGATCCCCTTCCATCCCTACTACACGGTCAAGGACCTGTTCGGGGTGGGCGTGTTCCTGATCGTGTTCTGCTATTTCGTGTTCTTCAACCCGACCGGCTGGGGGTTGTTTCTCGAGCCGGACAACTTCTCGCCGGCCAACAACTTCCAGACGCCCGCGCATATCGCGCCGGTCTGGTACCTGACGCCGTGGTATTCGATCCTGCGCTCGTTCCCGGACAAGCTGCTGGGCGTGGTGGCCATGGCCCTGTCCATGGTGCTGCTGTTCTTCATCCCGTGGCTGGACAAGGGCCGGGTGCGTTCCGCCCGCTACCGGCCGGTGTTCCGCCAGATGGTGCTGCTGTTCTTCGCCTCGGTGGTGGTGCTCGGCTACTGCGGCCATTCGGAACCGACCGAGCTGCTGAAAACGATCGGCAGGATCGCCACGGCCGTGTACTTCGGCTTTTTCCTGTTCCTGCCGATCGTCACCAAGCACGAGAAAACACGCCCGGTTCCCCAGGATGTCTGATATGAAACGATCGCACCGGACCACCGCCGTCCTCGGCATTGCCTTCGGCCTCGTCATCGCCTGTGCCCCGATGGCGGTGCAGGCCGAGGAGGGAGGTCCCCCGCCGCTGAAGCACCCGCACATCACCATGGACAGGAAGACGCTGCAGGAGGGCCTGCAGGTGTTCACCAACATCTGCATGGGTTGCCACTCGGCCAAATACGTGACCTACGGCGATCTGATGCGCTACCCCGAACTCGGCCTGACCCGCAAACAGGTCGATGCGCTGCGCGGCAGCAAGTCGCTGCTGGCCGGGCTGACGACCGACCTGACGCCGGCCGACGCGAAGATGTCCTACGGCAAGGTGCCGCCGGACCTGTCCGTGATCACGCGCTCGCGCCAGGGGCCCGATTACGTGTATTCGATCCTGACCGGTTTCGAGCATGATCCCTCGGGGCGCATCCCGGACGGGTTCTACAACGTCTATTTTCCCGGAAACCACATCGCCATGCCGGACCCGCTGACGTGGTTCCATCATGATCCGAAGGACACGGACCATATCGAGGAACAGGCACGCAGCGTCGCGTCGTTCCTGGCCTTCATCGGCGAGCCGCACCAACTTCAGCGTGAGACGATCGGTTATTATGTCATCGGCTTCCTGGTGCTGCTGACCATCGTGCTGTGGCTGCTGAAGCGCGAGATCTGGAAGGACGTCAAGCACTGACGGCCTGAGCGCCGCCCGGGGCGCCTTGACCCCCAAACGGCCCAACCCTAAACTCCGAGCCACCTTTGCGGGTCGGTCAAACGCCTATGCTCAGTTGGCGGGAGGCGCTTCACACGGTACATCAGGGAGAATCATGCTTCATGCGCGAGTTTGAGCGGATCAAACGCCTGCCGCCCTATGTGTTCGGTGTTGTCAACAAGCTCAAGATGGATCTTCGCCATGAGGGGCATGACATCATCGACCTGGGCATGGGCAACCCGGACCAGCCGACGCCGAAGCATATCGTCGACAAGCTGGTCGAGGCCGCCCAGGACGGCCGCAACCATCGCTATTCGATGTCGCGCGGCATCCCTGGCCTGCGCAAGGCCGTCTGTGCCTGGTACAAGCGCAAGTTCGACGTCGACCTGGACCCGGAGACCGAGGCCATCGCCACCATCGGTTCCAAGGAGGGTCTGGCGCACCTGGCCGTGGCCATCACCAGTCCGGGCGATCTGATCCTGGCTCCCAACCCGGCCTACCCGATCCATCCCTACGGCTTCATCATCGCCGGTACCGACATCCGGCATGTGCCGATGGGGCCGGGCATCGACTATTTCGAGGAGCTGACGAAGGCGGTACGCGATTCCTGGCCGCGGCCGAAGATCCTGCTGGTCAACTTCCCGTCCAACCCGACGGCGCAGGTCGTGGACCTGTCGTTCTACGAGAAGGTCGTCGACTTCGCCCGCGACAACGACCTGATCGTGATCTCGGACATCGCCTATGCCGAGATCACCTTCGACGACTACCAGTGTCCGTCGATCATGCAGGTCAAGGGCGCCAAGGACGTGGCCGTCGAGTTCTATTCGCTGTCCAAGAGCTACAACATGGCCGGCTGGCGCATCGGCTTCATGGTCGGTAACCGCGACATCGTGGCGGCCCTGGCCAAGATCAAGTCCTACCTCGACTACGGCACCTTCCAGCCGCTGCAGATCGCGGCCTGCGCGGCCCTGAACGGACCGCAGGACTGCGTGGAGGAGATCCGCAGCATGTACCAGTCGCGCCGCGACGTGCTGATCTCCGGCCTGCACAAGATGGGCTGGATGGCCGAGAACCCGAAGGCCTCGATGTTCGTGTGGGCGGAGATCCCGGACGAGTTCAAGGACATGGGATCGCTGGAGTTCTCCACGCGCCTGTTGTCCTACGCCAAGGTGGCGGTCAGCCCGGGCATCGGCTTCGGCAGCTACGGCGATACGCATGTGCGCATCGCCCTGATCGAGAACGAGCACCGTATCCGCCAGGCCGTGCGCGGCATGCGCCAGTTCCTGGCCGCAGGAGCCCAGTGATGACCACCCTGCGCGTCGGACTGATCGGCCTGGGCACCATCGGTACAGGTGTGGCGCAGCTGCTGCTGACCCATCGTGACCTGCTGTCGCAGCGGCTGGGCAAGACCGTGCAGCTGGTGCGCATCTGCGATCTCGACATCGCGCGCGATCGCGGCGTCGATCTGAGCACGGTGGATCTGACCACCGAGGCCGCGCGCATCACCGAGGCCGACGATATCGACCTGGTCATCGAGCTGATGGGCGGGCTGGAGCCGGCGCGCAGCTTCGCGAAGGCAGCGCTGGCGCACGGCAAGCATGTGGTGACCGCCAACAAGGCCCTGATCGCCAAGCACGGCGAGGAACTGTTCCCACTGGCAGCCGAAAAGGGCCTGCAGATCGGCTTCGAGGCGGCGGTCGGCGGCGGCATCCCATGCATGAAGGCGCTGCGCGAGGGCCTCGCCGCCAACGCGATCGAATCGATCTACGGCATCCTGAACGGTACCTGCAACTACATCCTGTCCAAGATGGAGACCGAGGGTGCGGATTTCGCCGATGTGCTGGCCCAGGCCCAGGAACTGGGCTATGCCGAGGCCGATCCGACCTTCGACGTCGAGGGCATCGACACGGCGCACAAGCTCTCCATCCTGGCCGCCATGGCCTTCGGCTCGAAGATCAAGTTCGACGACATCTATACCGAGGGCATCTCGCGCATCACGCCGGCGGATATCGCCTCGGCGCACGAGCTCGGCTACCGCATCAAGCTGCTCGGCATCGCCAAGCCGCACGGGAGCCATGATGCCCAGCGCATCGAGATGCGCGTGCATCCGACGCTGGTGCCGCTGGATTCCCAGCTGGCGCAGGTGTCCGATTCGTACAACGCGGTGCAGATCACCGGCGATTTCGTCGGCCAGACCATGTTTTTCGGCCGTGGCGCCGGCGAACGCCCGACGGCGTCGGCGGTCGTGGCCGACATCGTCGACATCGCCAGCGGCTTCCCGGAAGGGGTGCGCCACCTGGCACCGCCGATGGGCTTCGTGCAGGAGGCGCGCCGCGATGTCCCGACGCTGCCGATGGCCGATACCGTCTGCGAGTACTACCTGCGCCTGATGGTGAAAGACCAGCCGGGCGTCATCGCCGCCGTGACCTCGATCCTGGCCGATCACCGCATCAGCCTGGAGGCGGTGCTGCAGAAGGAGCGGCATGCCACGCGCGAGGTGCCGGTGATCATGCTGACCCACGGAACGACCGAGGGGAACATGCAGGCCGCGCTCGCCCGCATCCTGGCCCTGGATACGGTCGATGACCGGCACGTGTTATTGCTGCGCAAGGAAGAATTCGGGGCATAGGACGGAAACATGGCTCGCTACGAAGGTATCATCGACCGTTATCGCGCCTTCCTGCCGATCGGCAAGGACGATGCGATCATCACGCTGTACGAGGGCGATACGCCGTTGCATGAATCGCTGAACCTGCGCAACGCCATCAACCCGGAACTGAACATCTACCTGAAGTTCGAGGGCCTGAACCCGACGGGATCGTTCAAGGACCGCGGCATGACCATGGCCGTGACCCAGGCCTACAACGCCGGTAGCCGCAAGGTCATCTGCGCCTCCACCGGCAATACCTCGGCCTCGGCCGCCGCCTATGCCGCCAACTGCGGCATGGAGGCCTACGTGCTGATTCCGGAGGGCAAGATCGCGCTGGGCAAGATGAGCCAGGGCATGCGCTACGGCGCCCGGGTCATCCAGATCCGCGGCAACTTCGACCAGGCGCTGCAGATCGTACGCGACGTCGCTGCCGACGGCGCCATCTCGCTGGTCAACAGCGTCAACCCGTATCGCCTGCAGGGCCAGAAGACGGCCGCGTTCGAGATCGTCGACGAGCTGGGCTTCGCGCCGGACTTCCATGCGCTGCCGGTCGGCAATGCCGGCAACATCACGGCCTACTGGATGGGCTACCAGGAATACCACGAGCGCCGCATCAGCCGGAACCTGCCGAAGATGCTGGGCTTCCAGGCGGCCGGCGCCGCGCCGCTGGTGTCGGGCGTGCCGGTCGAGAACCCGGAGACCATCGCCACGGCCATCCGCATCGGCAAACCGGCCTCGTGGCAGCAGGCCATCGCCGCGCGCGACGAGTCCGGCGGGCTGATCGACGCCGTCACCGACGAGGAAATCCTCGAGGCCTACGATATGCTGGCGCGCATGGAAGGCGTGTTCTGCGAACCGGCCTCGGCCGCCTCGGTGGCCGGCGTCATCAAGCTCAACGCCAAAGGCTACTTCAAGCCGGGCGCGCGCATCGTCTGCACCCTGACCGGCAACGGCCTCAAGGACCCGGACACGGCCATGAAGAACGTGACGCAGCCGGTGACGATCGATGCCACCGAGCGTGCGGTGCGCAGGCTGCTCGGCGACTGATGCCTGCCGCCGACGGGGCGATGCGCCTGACGGTATCCCCCAGCCTGATCCTGATTCCGGATGGATTGATTCCCGACGAACACGGTGCCTATGTGCCGCATCCGGCCCTGCGGTTCGCCGCCTCGCGGTTGCGCCGGGCCGCCAGGCAGTGGGCGGAATCGTCCGTACTGGCCCCGATCGAGTGGTATGCGGCCCTGCTCGGCACGGGGCAGGGCGCCTCCAGGCTGCTGGCTGCGGCCATGGGTGAGATGGTGCCGCTTGAGGCCCGCCAGTGCTGGCTGGTCTCGCCGTTCGCGGGCAGGCTCGGCCGGGACACCGTGCACATCATGCCCGATGAGGCCTTCGCCTGGGACAGCACCGATGCGGCGTGGCTGGCAGGGCTGCTGCAGCCGCTGCTGTCCGGGGACGGCCTGACGCTGCTGAGCCGCGATGGCTGTCTTCTGGCCGTTTCCGGCAAACCATGGGATGCATGGCCCGTGAGCTTCGCCCGGGTCGCGGGTCATGTGCTGCCCGACCGCCATCCGCCCGGTGCGGACGGGGGCCGGCTGATGCGCCTGTGCGCCGAGATGCAGATGCTGCTGGCGTCCCGGCCGTCGGAGCGCCGGCGGGCCGCAGGCCTGCCCGATGTCATGGGCGTGTGGCTGTGGGGCCCGTCCGAGCTTCCGGCCGGTCCGGTGACGCGGCCAAGGCTGATCTGTGATGACGCACTGGTCCGGGCCTGTACGGATGATGACGCGGGCACATGGCCGGCGGCCATCCTGCGGGCGAGCCAGGTCGAGGCGCAGATCGAGACGCAGTCGGGGCACGGACGATTGCCGCGTTACTGGTTGCTCGGCGGGGATCGCCACGCGGTGTTGCTCGATACACGCAGCCTGCCGCGCTTTTCCCGTCGGCCGTGGCGGCCGCGTGGACCGGTGGCACACGAGGCCCTGGTGCAACGCCTGAACAGGATCTGCAGTCCCGGGGTTCGGGCGGCATGAGCCACGACGGGCTTCCCGAAGGGACCAGCCTCCGGGGGCGGCGCCTGGCCTGGCGCCACCAACCGCTGCATGCCGATGATCCGCTGGCCGCCTGGCAGGGGCTGCTGGCCAACCGTGGCCTGAACGAGAGCGATGCCTATTTCTCCCCCCGGCTGGCCGATCTGCCGGATCCTGACGGCATGCAGGACATGCCAAGGGCGGCGGAGCGGCTGGCGGCGGCCATCACGAATGCGGAGCACATCCATATCTTCGGTGATTTCGATTGCGACGGCGTGTCCGGCACGGCCATCCTGGTCGAGGCCTTGCGGGCCGCCGGCGCGCAGGTGAGCGCGTCGATCCCGCACCGGGCCGACGACGGCCACGGCATCGGCGTGGAGCCGGTCGCACAGGCCGTGGAGGCCGGCGCCACGCTCGGCATCAGCGTCGATACCGGCACCACCTGTTTCGAGGCCTGCCGCGAGGCCACTCGGCTCGGGTTCGACCTGATCGTCACCGACCATCACCTGCCCGAAAGCGCGTTGCCCGAGGCCTTCGCGCTGCTGAACCCCGCGCGCACGGATTGCGGGTTCGCGGAGCGGCTGCTGTGCGGCACCGGCGTGGCCTTTTTCCTGCTCGTGGCGACGTGGAAGCGCTTGAAGGAGGCCGGGCATGCGCCGGCCTTCGATCTGCGCCGCCTGCTCGATCGCGTGGCCGTGGCCACGGTCGCCGACGTGATGCGGCTTGCCGGCGTCAACCGCATCCTCGTGCATCACGGCCTGCTGCAGCTGAACACATCGCCGTCGCCCGGCATGGCGGCGCTGCTGGCCGTCGCCCGCGTCAAATCGGCGGTGACCACCGAGACCATCGGCTTCCATATCGCGCCGCGCATCAACGCCGCCGGACGCATGCGCCACGGCGAGGAGGCGATGCACCTGCTGACATCCACCGATGCGGCCGAGGCGGCGAGGCTGGCGACGGTGCTGGACGACAGCAACCGGCAGCGCCGGCAGGTGGAGGCCGAGGTGTTCAAACAGGCCGAGGCGAGGCTGAATGGCTCCGAGGTGCTGGCGGTCTATGACGAGGCCTGGCATGCCGGCGTCGTGGGGCTGGCGGCCGGACGCCTGGCGCGCAAGCACAACCGTCCGGCCGCCGTCGGCTTCGTGACCCCGGATGGCCGTATCCGCGTGTCGCTGCGCGGCAGGCCGGGCTATCACATCGGCGATCTGCTGAACGCATGCGCCGCCAGCCTCGATGGCTTCGGCGGTCATGCCGGAGCCGGCGGCGGCACCGTGCGCCCGGGGGCATGGCCGGATTTCGTCATGGCCTTCGGCAAGGCGGTCGATGCGCAGGGGGGTGAGTCCGCCCGGCATCCGGAGCTCGCCATCGACGGTGTGCTGGGCCTGGACGCGCTGCATGCGGGGCTGGCCGAGCGCCTGTCCCGCTTCGAGCCGCTGGGGCAGGGCAATCCGCCCTGCCAGTGGCTGCTGCAGGCTGTGCAGATCGTGGACCGGCGCGATATGAAGGGTGGGGTGGTGCGCCTCAGGCTGCAGCAGCCGGCCAGCCGCAGCGGTACGCTGGATGCCGTCGTGTTCGGGGCGGGTGTGCTGGGCGAGGCCCTGCGGCCGGGCGGCACGCTGTCGGTCGTGGGCCAGCTGCAGCTCGACGACTGGCGCGGCAACGGTGCCGTGCAGTTCGTCGTCGAGGATGCGCTAGGCGGGGACTGAGCGTACGCGCTTCATCGTGCCGGGTAGTCCGTATATCCCTTTTCTCCCGGCGTGTAGAAGGTATCGAAGTCCGCTTCGTTCAGGGGCGCGGACGCCTTCCAGCGGGCAGGAAGATCCGGATTGGCCAGGAACGGGCGCCCGACGGCGATCAGATCGCCCTTGCCGGCCGCGAGATCCTGCTCGGCCCGCGCGGCGTCGTAACCCCCGGAAAGGATCAGCGTGCGCCTGAACAGACGCCGCATGGTCGCCTTCATGCCGTCCGGCACCACAGGCGCGCCCATCGAGGAATGGTCGACGATATGCAGGTACATCAGCCCCAGCGCATCGAGTTTTTCCGTCAGGTAAGCGTAGTCGGCTTCCATGGCGTCGTAGAGCGGCATGTCGTTGAACACGCCGAAGGGCGACAGGCGGATGCCGACCCTGTCCCTGCCGATCGCATCACAGGTGGCGGCGGCGACCTCCAGCACGAAGCGGGCCCGGTTCTCGATGGCGCCGCCGTAGGCGTCGGTGCGCAGATTGGTGTTGGGACGGATGAACTGCTCGAGCAGATAGCCGTTGGCCGCGTGCAATTCGATGCCGTCGAAGCCCGCGGCGATGGCGTTCCTGGCCGCCTGCACGTATTCCTGCTTGGCGTCCTCGATATCCGCTGCACTCATGGCCGTCGGCACCGGGTGGGGCTGCGGCCCCTCGGCATCCGTATACATCTCGCCGGCGGCGGCGACCGCCGACGGCGCCAGCACGCGTGCCCCGGCCGGCAGGTTCAGCGCATGGCCGATCCGTCCCGTGTGCATCAGCTGCATGAAAATCTTGGCGCCGCCGGCGTGCACGGCATCGGCGATGGGTGCCCACGCCTGGGTCTGCGCTTCGGAGAAGATGCCGGGAATGCGCGGATACCCCAGTCCGTTCGGCGACGGAGAAGTGCCCTCGGTGACGATGAGACCGGCGGAGGCCCGCTGCCCGTAGTACGCGACCATCAGGTCGTTGGGGATATTGCCGATCGCCCGATTGCGGGTCATCGGCGACATGACCAGGTGGTTCTGCAGCTCGATGCCGCCGAGGCGGTAGGGGGTATGGAGGATGTCTCCCATGTTCGTTCTCCCGGGTGAGTGGTGATGGGCCGTTATCCTGTTGCAATTCTTCCGCGGTAGCCAGTGCAGAAAGTCCTACCGGCATTCACCATGCCATGGTGCGCCCGGTGGCTGAAACCTCGTTTGACACCATGCGCGGCAGGGTCCACCTTCGTTGGGGGGAAGGACGATGGGATCGATATCACCTGATCACGGCGCCATGCGGGGCCGGGCATGAGACAGGCCCGTGTCGAACTGTTGCAGTCCATGCCGGTCTTCGGCGGTATCAGCAGCCAGGCCCTGGCGTTTCTGATCGACCTGGCCTCGATGCGCCATGCCGGGGTGGGCGAATACTTTTTCCATGAGGGCGAGGACGCCACCTCGATGTTCGTCATCGAGCGCGGCCGGGTCGTTGTCAGCAAGTTGTGGGAGGGCAAGCCGCACCCGATCAAGCATCTCGTGCAGGGCGACTGCTTCGGCGAGATGGCCCTGCTCGACCTGTATCCCCGCAGTGCATCGGTGATCGCGGAAGCGCCGTGCGATGCGATCGAACTCGGCCGGGAGGCGCTGCTGAATCTCTGCCAGCATGACATCGAGCAGTTCGCCATCCTGCAGATGAATGTCGGCCGCGAGATCAGCCGCCGTCTGCGCGCCGCCGATCACCAATTGTTCGTGGCAAGGTTCAGCCCGAGGCATTGAGGGCATCCATACGGCCGCCCTGCCGCAGGCGGGATGTGGCTTGATTTGCACGGCCGGATATGTACCTTGCTGTTCCCCCGGATCGGGGTGCCATGGCTGGAGTGAACGATGGGTATCGAAGATCAGATTGCAGGTTTCCGCACACGGGCCGAGGATTTCTCGGACCGGATCGAAGCGCTGCGGAGGTCTCTTTGACGTCGAGGTCAAACAAGAGGACCTGCGCGAGCTGAACGCGCGCATCGAGGATCCCGATCTCTGGAACAATCCCGAACAAGCCCAGAAGCTGATGCAGGAACGCACGCGTCTGGAGCGCCTGCTCAAGACGTTCAACGATGCGAAAAACAAGCTCGACGACCAGGCCACGCTGTTCGAGCTCGGGGCCGATGAGGGGGACCGGGATTCGCAGGTCGAGGCGGTGCAGGGCCTGGCCGAGGTCGAGGCGGTCATCGAGAAGCTGGAACTGGCGCAGATGCTCGGTGGCGAGAACGACGTCGAATCGGCCTTTCTCGACATCAATGCCGGCTCCGGCGGCACCGAGGCCCAGGACTGGGCCGAGATGCTGCTGCGCATGTACCTGCGCTGGGCCGAGAAGCACGGATTCAAGACCGAGCTGATGGAATGCACCGCCGGCGAGGAGGCGGGCATCAAGTCGGCGACGGTTTCGGTCAAGGGCGAGTATGCCTACGGTTACCTGAAGGCCGAGATCGGCGTGCACCGCCTGGTGCGCAAGTCGCCGTTCGACTCCGGCAACCGACGCCACACCTCGTTCGCCTCGGTGTTCGTCTATCCCGACATCGAGCGCGAGATCGAGATCGACATCAACGAGTCGGACGTGCGTACCGACACCTACCGCGCCTCGGGCGCCGGCGGCCAGCACGTCAACAAGACCGATTCGGCCATCCGCCTGACGCATCTGCCGACCGGCATCGTCGTGCAGTGCCAGAACGATCGCTCGCAGCACAAGAACCGGGCCACGGCCTGGAAGATGCTGCAGGCGCGCCTGTACGAGCAC
>Ga0307440_1000500_pt1 | contig 19351 bp, 15 predicted proteins | sample SalMarWE160410MG_FD_202150 | JGI IMG/M metagenome (GOLD analysis project Ga0307440, IMG submission 202150) | Salt marsh sediment microbial communities from the Plum Island Ecosystem LTER, Massachusetts, United States - WE1604-10 | ecosystem: Environmental > Aquatic > Marine > Intertidal zone >... | reverse complement strand
TCATTATAGTATGATTTTTATCGAGGTGTGGATCAGATGAACGGCCTGAATATCTTTACCAGCAACCGCATGGAAATCCTTGCCGAACAATTGGCCCGAATTGTTCGGCAACCGTTGCCTTCCCCCTTATCTCCGGAGATCATCGTTGTCCAAAGCATGGGGATGGCGCGCTGGGTATCCATGGAGATTGCCGGACACAACGGCGTCTGCGCGAACAGTTTTTTCCCATTCCCCAACACGTTCTTACATGAAATGTTCAAAACGGTTATCCCGGATCTGCCGGAGGAATCCCCCTTTGAGCTTCCGACATTGACCTTTAAGATTATGAAGATTCTGCCTGAATGCATTCAACTTTCGGAATTTGAAAGTCTGAGGCAATACCTTATCGATGATGACTTGGGTATGAAACTGTTTCAGATTTCCCGTAAAATAGCCGACCTCTTTGACCAGTATATGGTGTTCAGACCCGAGATGATTTTCAACTGGGAAAACGGCAAAGAACATCATTGGCAGGCCCATTTGTGGCGCAAACTTTCAAGGGGCGTAAAGCACTTGCATCGCGCCGGAATCCGGAAGACCTATCTCGGAACGCTTAAAAATTCACCCCATCTAACCGATAACTTTCCAAAACGCGTATCTATTTTTGGTATATCGCATTTACCGCTGTTTCATCTTGAGGCCATTGTCGACATATCGAAATTTACCCAGGTGAACCTTTTTTTCATGAATCCGTGCAAAGAGTATTGGGGAGATATTGTTTCCGGCCGCGAGTCCCGTAAGTTTAAAAATAAATATGATCGAACCCGCGGTATTGAAACGAATCTTTATCTGGAACCAGGGAACCGTCTTCTGGCTTCCATGGGGATTTTGGGAAGAAATTTTTTCTCGATGCTCAGTGATTTAAATGGCCATGTTGTCGAATTGTTTCATGAAAATCAGGACATTACAATTCTTGAGAAAATCCAGACGGATATTTTACACCTAATCGATCGTCAGGGGTATCCCCGGCAGTCTGTTTTAAATTCCGAACCGATTGTTGTTTCTTCATCGTCACACACTGACCGTCCGCCATTTTCGGATATTGATACTTCTTTCCGGGTTCATTCCTGTCATAGCCCGATGCGGGAAATCGAGGTGCTTTACGATAACATCCTGGCCATGATGGAAGAAGATCCGGATCTGTTACCCAAAGATATCGTTGTCATGGCGCCCGACATCGATCTTTATGCACCGTTGGTTCATGCAGTGTTCGGTGCACAGACCGATGAAAAAATGAGAATTCCTTATACGATTGCGGACCAGCGTATTATCAAAGAGAGTCGTATTGTAGAAGGGTTCATGTCGATTCTCAATCTCAAAGGCAGCCGGATGGGTGTCAATCACGTCATGGCCCTTTTAGAACTGCCTGGAATAAAAGAAAAATGCGATATTACCGAATCGGAAATCGAAGTTTTTGAACATTGGATCGATGACACCCATATCCGGTGGGGGATCGACGCAGAACACCGCCGCCATTTGGGTCTTCCCGGTTTTAATGAAAATAGCTGGAAATCCGGCATCGACAGACTTCTTTTGGGATATGCGATGCCGGGCTTTAACCGCAAACTGTTCTCGGGTATCCTCCCATATGATCATATCGAGGGCGGTGATGCAAAGACCCTTGGAAAGTTCGTTACTTTTTTGGACCGGCTGTTTAAAATTGTATATGCCTTGAATCAAGCCAGACCATTAAGCGAATGGTACCCAATCCTCCTAGAAGTGCTCCAGCAGTTTTTCGCCGAAAACGAGGACTCGGAATCGGAAATTCAGATGCTGAGACGTCATTTGGATGTGTTGTCTCAAATAGAAGCGCTATCCGGTTTCGATAAACCCATTGGCATTGAAGTTGTCGTATCTTTTTTGGAGAGTCTTTTTGAGCGTGAACAGCGACAAAGCGGATTTATATCAAGCGGAGTGACGTTTTGCGCGATGCTTCCCATGAGAAGCATTCCATTTAAAGTGGTCTGTCTTGTTGGCATGAATTCCGGTGATTTTCCGCGCGAGAGCATCGCATTGGCATTCGATCTGATGGCAACAAACCCTAAGATCGGAGATCGTTCCAAAAGAAATGACGACAAGTACCTCTTTTTGGAAGCGCTCTTATCCGCCAGAAACAAAATTTACATCAGTTATGTCGGGCAGAGCGTTCAGGATAATACCCGGATTCATCCGTCCGTGCTTGTGAGCGAACTGATTGATTATATTCAAGACGGATTTGGGCTTTCGAAGGAGCAGGTGGTCATCTTTCACCGGCTTCAAGGCTTTTCTCCGGAATATTTTAAAAATAACGGCAAGCTCTTCAGTTTTGCTTATGAAAATTTTGTCGCCGGCTCAAAAATATTTGAAGACAGAACAGCCCCGCCTTTTTTAACAACCAGGCTGCCTGACCCTGTCAAAGCGTTCAAAGATCTGACCATTCAGCGGATAAGCGCTTTCTTCAGCAATCCTGCAAGATATTTCCTTGAAAACCGCTTGGGAATATTCCTTCCCGGCATCACGGATGTGCTGGATGAAAGTGAATATTTTCGTCTGGATCATCTTGAAAAATATTTGTTGGATCAAGAACTCGTGAAAACAAGACGTTCGGGTTCAGACCTGAAGGATTTTTTCCGGTTTAAACGGGCTTCCGGAGAACTCCCCCATGGGAAAGTCGGCGAATGCATTTACAATGAAATGAGTCTGGATGCAGAAGCGTTTGTCCGAAGAATCAATGTGCACATCAAAAATGATCGTTTCGAAGGCCGTGATGTTGATCTTAACCTTGCGGATTTTAAGATATGCGATCGCATTGCCGATGGTTATGAACATGGAGTTGGCAAAATCATATATGCAAAAACTAAACCTAAATACTTATTAAATACATGGATATACCATCTTTTTATTTGTGTATTGCTTCAAGATATGAACCGGGTTCGGAGTCTTCTGATTTGCAAGGATGCTGCATGGGAATTTACCACGGTTTTCAGCGCACTGGATATCCTAAAGAACCTTCTCGAATTTTATTGGAGGGGAATGGCCGAGCCGTTGCATTTTTTCCCTGAATCATCCTTTGAATATGCCGGTGGCATATTGCAAAAGCATCGAACGCCACAGGAAGCCTTAACCGCCGGACGCAGAAAATGGAAAGGAAGCGAGTTTTTACGAGGAGAATCAAAAGATCCATATTTTGAACTGTGCTTCGGTAAAAACGATCCATTGGATGAGGACTTTGAAAAAACTTCAACGATCATTTTCGAGCCTTTATTGAAGCATTGCGCTGAGATTCTGTGATGAAATTCGATGATAAACATTGCCAAACATAAAATATGTTTTATTTTATTATTTTTGTTATAGTGAAAAATCATTGCGAGATTCAGGTCGGTACTTGAAGCAAGAACATTTTGCAAACCCAATAGTTTTTACAGGTTTTAAACGTTAGGAGAAAGAATGGCTGAAACCGACAAAGATGACCTCATCAGCATCATCGATGAAGATGAAAAAGATGTACCGATTCCCGATACACTTCCGCTGATTTCCGTACGGGATATCGTGGTCTTTACCGATATGCTCCTTCCGCTTTTTATCGGCCGCGATAAATCGGTTCGTGCCGTAGAAGAGGCCGTGGGAAAAGACGGCTATTTGTTCTTGGCCGCCCAGAAAGATCCCAATTTTGAAAATCCGACCCCTGATCAAATTTTTCTGATTGGAACTGTCAGCAGGGTGCTGAGAATGCTCAAACTTCCCGATGGTCGCGTAAAAGCGCTTGTACAGGGTATTGAGAAGGCCAGGATAGTTAAATACGTTTCAAAAAGGTCGGTGTATCGTGTGAAAATCGAAATGATTCCGGATCGGCCGGTTGAAGAAATCAATTTAGAAATCGAAGCGTTAATGCGGAATGTTATCGAGCATTCCGAAAAAATACTGGCCCTGCGCGGGGAAATGAATACGGATGTCGGATTGATTCTTGAAGGTGTGGATGATCCCGGAAAACTTGCCGATCTTGTTGCGTCAAATTTGAAGTTAAAAATTGACGAGTCCCAAATGTTGTTGGAGTTGATCGATCCTTTTGAAAGGCTCAAAAAAGTAAACGAACTGCTCTCGCGAGAAGTGGAGTTGTCCTCCATGCAGGCCAAAATACAATCAGACGTAAGGGATGAAATTTCCAAAAGCCAAAGAGACTATTTTTTGAGAGAGCAGGTCAGGGTTATCCATAAAGAACTTGGTGAAAGCGACGGCAAATTAAAGGAAGTCTCCGATTATAAAAGAAAAATAAAAAGAGCCAAGATGACAAAGACCGCGGAGAAGGAGGCTTTAAAGCAGTTGAAACGGTTGGACCAGATGCATCCCGACTCTGCCGAATCATCGGTTGTTCGAACCTATCTGGACTGGTTGGTTGAAATGCCATGGAGCAAAGCCACCAAAGATATCATTGATATTAAACAGGCAAAAACGGTTTTGGATCAAGACCATTTGGGCCTTAATCATGTAAAAGACCGCGTCCTTGAATATCTGAGTGTTCGCAAGCTCAATCCAAAGATGAAGGGACCTATTTTATGTTTTGTGGGCCCGCCCGGCGTCGGAAAGACGTCATTGGGACAGGCGATTGCGCACGCCATGAATCGAAAATTTGTGCGTATTTCCCTCGGGGGTATTCGGGATGAGGCTGAAATCAGGGGGCATCGGCGGACGTATATCGGCGCCCTGCCGGGACGCATCCTTCAGGGTCTTAAGCAGAGCGGTACAAACAATCCTGTTTTTATGATGGATGAGATTGACAAGTTGGGTTCCGACTTTCGGGGCGACCCTTCCTCCGCACTGTTGGAGGCTTTGGATCCTGAACAAAACTCAGCGTTTAGCGATCACTACCTGAACATACCTTTTGATCTTTCCAAGGTGATGTTTATCCTTACGGCCAACTTTACCGATACGATTCCGTCGGCACTTCTTGACAGAATGGAAGTGATTACGCTTTCCGGATACACAGAAGAAGATAAAAGGAAAATCGCCCAAAAACATCTGATACCCCGTCAGATGAAGGAAAATGGTTTAAAGCCTGCTGGTTTGTCCATCAGTGCGGACGGATTGTCAAAAATCGTATCTGAATATACATCCGAAGCCGGTTTACGCAACCTTGAACGAGAAATCGGCACCCTTTGCCGTAAGGTAGCGCGTAAAATTGCCGAGGGAAACAAGGGCCCGTTTCGGATCACAAAGAAAAATCTGCATAAATATTTAGGTATTCCAAAATATTTTCCTGAAATGGACCAGGAAAACAGCCAGGTTGGTTTGTCCACCGGTCTGGCCTGGACACAAGCCGGCGGCGAGGTGCTGTACGTGGAAGCGTCATTAATCGGCGGCAAAGGAGAGTTGATCATCACCGGTCAAATCGGAGATATTATGCAGGAGTCGGCCAGAGCAGCCTTGAGTTATGCCCGCGCCAACCTTGCTGCCTTGGGGATTAAAAAAAATATTTTTGAAAATAAGGATATTCATATTCATGTTCCAGCAGGAGCGATCCCCAAAGACGGCCCGTCTGCCGGCATTGCAATGGCTACGGCGCTGATATCTGTTTTGATAAACAAACCGGTCAATAAAGATGTCGCCATGACAGGGGAAATTACCTTAAGGGGAAGAGTGCTGCCGATCGGCGGTTTGAAAGAAAAAGCATTGGGCGCGCTTCGGGCCGGAATCCGTACAATTATTATTCCTGAAAAAAACAAAAAAGATCTGGCTGAAATTCCGGCGAATGTCAAACGAAGAATCAAATTTGTTCCGGTACAAAATATGGACAAAGTACTTTCCCACGCATTTGACACCACGCCGATGACCGACAAGTGATATGAGGATACTTGCTGTTGATACAGCGACAATCAGTTGCAGCGTCGCGATTGTGGATCGTGCGTCTTTGACAGTAGAGTTCACGCTGAACAGAAAAGAGACGCATTCCAAGCACTTGATGGAAATGATCGACACGATCCTGAAAATTTCGGGATCGGACCTTTCCGGTGTTGACGGTTTTGCCGTCACAAAAGGACCCGGATCCTTTACCGGATTGAGAATCGGTATCAGTACGATCAAGGGGCTTGCTGCGGCTTCGGGAAAACCGATGGTCGGTGTCTCAAGTTTAGAAGCGCTTGCCGCCCAAGTGCCATTTTCCCCGGACCTTATCTGCCCGCTTATAGACGCCCGTAAAGGAGAAGTGTATTTTTCCCGTTACAGATTTATAAGCGGCCGTTTAAAAAAGCAAACCGAGGAACAGGTTGCACGTCCTGAAAGCGCTCTTGACGATCTGAAGGAGTCTTGTTTGTTTGTTGGAAACGGTGCACTGCTTTATAAAAACATCATACTGGAAAAACTGGGTGCCCTGGCCTCTTTTGCACCGATGACACATCATACCATCCGGGCGTCGGCCGTGGCCCATCTGAGCATGGCAAAGTTTAGCAACCAAAAAACAGACAACATCGAAAATTTTTCACCGCATTATATCCGGAGATCCGATGCCGAGCTGAAAATAGAAAATACATGAAGCTATTGGTAGCCTGCCGGTCAACAAAACAACATGCCGTTCTATCCATAAAATACCTCAATAGGGAATAATCACAGCAATAATGGCGGTTATTATTGACAAAATGGATTCAATTTTGCTAAAAAATAAAGTTTAGCTTTAAGATTTTATTTCGTCAGATCAACCGAGGCAGAAAACATGAGCAGTTTTTTTCGGTCGGACGTACCCAGCCAAACCGCCTTCCCGTTGGCGAAAGCCGGGTATCCTTTTATTTTTGCTGGTGCATTCACAACCTTAGTATTCGCGCTTTTAGGACTTGTCGCACTGTCTTTGATCGGTCTTGTGGCGACGTTTTTTATCTGCTATTTTTTCAGGGACCCGGATCGTGTAATTCCAAATCAAGCCGGATGCGTTGTTTCGCCGGCCGACGGGAAAATTATTTCGACGGGTTTGATTGATAACAGCCCTTTTTTTGACGGAACCTGCATGAAAATCAGCATTTTTATGTCGATTTTTAATGTTCATGTCAATCGGATTCCTTATGAAGGACGAATAAAAGCGGTTCAATATTATCCCGGGAAATTTTTTTCCGCCAATTTGGATAAAGCGTCGGCGCATAATGAACACAATGCGGTATTCATCGAAACCGAAGACGGCAAGAATATTTGCACTGTCCAAGTTGCCGGGCTGATTGCCAGGCGGATCATCTGTAACGTGCAAACAGGTGACCGTGTTAACCGGGGACAGCGTTTCGGCCTAATCTGTTTTGGGTCGCGTCTTGATGTTTATCTCCCGCCCGGGATACATTTGAAAGCGGCGGTCGGCGACAAGGTAAAGGCCGGGTCATCTGTTTTGGGGGATTTGCGATGAGAAAAGAGAAAAAAATAAAAAAAGAAAAGTCACGTAAAGGTATTTATATTCTGCCCAACATCTTTACATCGCTCAACCTTTTTTTCGGATTTTATGCTGTTATCGCTTCTATAAATGGAAGATTTGCCACGGCGGCGGCTGCGATTATTATCGGGGTGCTGTTTGATATCATGGACGGTAAAGTTGCAAGGGCGACGAACACCGTCAGTAAATTCGGGATCGAATATGATTCCCTGGCCGATTTGATATCTTTCGGGCTTGCACCCGGCATAATGATATATTTATGGTCGCTTAAACCCATGGGAAGAATCGGGTGGCTTGCCGCATTTCTTTTCATGGCGTGCGGTGCCCTTCGATTGGCGCGTTTCAATTCCCAGGCGGGCAGAACGAGTGGCGATTATTTTATCGGCCTTCCGATACCGGCCGGAGCGGGCATGGTGGCCACGACGGTTTTGTTTTGCCATAAATTGGGGATTGAAGCTGACATTAATCCCATTTTCATGTTGATGCTGCTCTACCTTCTGTCCTTTTTAATGGTCAGCACCATCAAATACAACAGCTTCAAGAAGGCTGAATTGTCTAAAAAGATGAACTTCAATGTCCTGGTCACCACGATCCTGGTATTGATTTTCATTGCCGCCCAGCCATCTGTTTCGCTGTTTTTTTTAACCATAATTTATATTGCTTCAGGTCCGGTGATGAGGATAAAGCATCAAAGGGAGAAGGTCCGGAATATGTTGAAATCCGGCGATGCAAATGAACGCGGATAGGGTACAATTTGAATAGAAGTGGTTTCAAAACCTCCCCTCGGGCTCAATCTCTGTGTTGGACCGAGGCAGCCAATTCTCGAAATATTCACGATATTCCTACGGTTGGCAGCCTCAGTCCGCCTTGACCTAAAACCCGATTGAAGGTTTTGAAACCACTTCTATAGACAGAGGCTTGAGTTTATTCGGAAACTTTGTAATTAACAGCTGAATAGGACACAACCATATGACAAAAAATTATCAGATTTCAGTCATCCCGGGTGACGGTACCGGACCCGAAGTGGTCACGGAAGGCATCAAAATCCTTCAAGCAGCGGCCGATACGTGTGGTTTCGGGTTGAATTTTACGCATTATGACCTGGGAGGCGAGCATTATCTGGCGACCGGTGAGATTTTACCTGAAGACATCCTCGAATCTATTGCCCAATCAGATGCGATTTACTTGGGGGCCATCGGGCACCCCAAAGTCAAACCGGGGATTCTTGAAAAGGGCATTCTTTTAGCGCTTCGATTTTATTTTGATCAGTATATCAATTTGAGACCGATTAAGCTATATGAAGGTGTAGAAACACCATTAAAGGACAAAGGACCGTCGGATATAGACTTTGTCGTTGTTCGGGAAAATACCGAAGGTCTGTACGCGGGTGCCGGTGGCTGCTTAAAAAAAGGAACCCCTGATGAAGTTGCCGTTCAGGAATCGATAAATACCCGGAAAGGTGTGGAGCGGTGTATCCGATATGCTTTTGAATATTGCAGAAAAAGAAATCGAAGAAAGAAATTGACCCTTTGCGGAAAAACCAATGTGTTGACCTTTGCGTTTGATTTATGGGAACGTGCGTTTAACGAAATTGCGAAAGAATATCCGGATATCGAAACCGATTATGCGCACGTTGATGCCATCTGTATGTGGATGGTAAAAAATCCGGAATGGTTCGATGTGATCGTTACCGATAACATGTTTGGGGATATCATCACCGATTTGGGGGCAATGGTTCAAGGGGGAATGGGCATTGCCGCCGGTGCGAATATCAATCCTGAAGGAATTTCAATGTTCGAACCCATTGGCGGATCTGCTCCCAAGTATACCGGGAAAAATATTATCAATCCCATTGCCGCCATCTCTGCGGCCCAGATCATGCTTGAAACCTTGGGAGAACCCATGGCAGCGTCCATGATAGAAAAAAGTGTCGTTCGGGTCTTGCGTGACGATCTTGAAGATGTCGCTGCCGGAAGAATGGGATTTACGACACAACAAGTTGGAGATCTTATCGTAGATTATATTAAAGGAAACAATAAATGAAGACGGACAGAGCGCTTAATGTTGCGGTAGCCGGCGCAACCGGAGCTGTTGGCATTCAAATGATCTCCTGTCTGGAAGAAAGAAACTTCCCGGTCAAGTCGATACGATTCTTGGCATCCAGCCGTTCAAAGGGGAGAAAACTTACGTTCAGAGGTCGTGAAATTGCCGTGGAAGAGCTGAAGGAGACATCTTTCAAGGGAATCGATATCGCTCTTTTCTCGGCCGGCGGGGGAACCAGTGAGAAATTTGCGCCGTTTGCCGCAAATGACGGATGCATTGTCGTGGACAATTCAAGTGCATGGCGGATGGATCCCGAGGTTCCATTGGTGGTTCCGGAAGTCAATTCCCATGCGATCGCTGGGTTCAGAAACAAAGGAATTATTGCCAACCCGAATTGCTCGACGATTCAAATGGTTGTTCCGCTGAATCCTTTGCATAAAACATACGGCATCAAACGGATCGTTGTATCGACGTATCAGGCGGTTTCGGGAACGGGTAAAAAGGCTATCGATGAACTCGATTCCCAGACCCGTGCGATTCTCAATTTCAAAGCATTCGAAAGCAAGGTGTATCCTCACACCATCGCATTTAATTGTCTTCCGCATATCGACGTGTTTTTAGAGAATGGATATACAAAGGAAGAGATGAAAATGGTCCATGAAACCCGAAAAATTCTGGAGGACGATAGCATCGGCGTGACGGCAACCACCGTTCGTGTTCCGGTGTTTTACGGCCACTCGGAATCCATTAATATTGAAACAAAAACTAAAGCCACCGCCCGCGAGGTGAGAGCGCTGCTTGAAAAGACAACCGGTGTCAAAGTGGTTGATGATCCCGAAAACAATATTTATCCGCTTGCTGTTGATGCTGCAGGACAGGATTTAACGCTGGTGGGGCGAATTCGTGATGATGAATCCATTGAAAACGGCATCAATATGTGGGTTGTCGCAGACAACATCAGGAAAGGCGCCGCAACCAATGCGGTACAGATTGCCGAAATTCTGGCAATGGAATATCTGGGGGTATAGATTTGGAGAGAGTACCAATCACAAAAGAAGGGTATGAAGCCCTGAAAAAAGAACTGGAACATATTCAGAAGGTTGAAAGGCCTAAAACCATAAAAGCGATTGAAGAGGCCCGGGCTCACGGAGATATTACGGAAAATGCCGAATTTGAAGCGGCAAAAGATCGACAGGCTTTTGTAGAAGGAAAGATAGGCGACTTGGGATACAAGCTGGCCCGGGCGGAAATTATCGATCCGAAAAGGCTGCCCAAAGATCGGGCCGTATTTGCCAGTTCGGTGTTGCTTGAAAACATCGACACAGGGGATAACGTTAAATATCAACTGGTAGGTCCCGATGAGGCAAATATCGATCAAGGTCGCATTTCCGTATCTTCACCGCTGGGGAAGGCGATTTTAGGGAAAAAACCCGGAGACGAGATTGTATTGGAAGCTCCGGGGGGAAAAAGATTTTATGAACTCATAGAGATATTATAAACGGAGGTTCTTTGTGGCACGAATAACCATAGAAGATTGTTTAAAACGAGTCAAAAACCGATTTATATTGGTCAACCTGGCGTCCAAGCGCGTGCGGCAGATTCGTGAAGGTTCCGAATACCTTGTCAGTTCGCCAAAAAATGAAGACATTGTTGTTTCTCTGCGTGAAATTGCCGCAGGCAAGGTGACCATAAAAGAAGAAAAAGAGGAAATTGAAACAATAGCGGAAATAGAAGAAGAAAAAGAGGAAATAGAAGACAAGCTATAGGGGATGGATACTTTTTTTGCCGAAGTACAGTTATGCCTATAAGGTGATAAAAAGAAATGTTGGAAAGGCGTTACACCAATATGATATGATTTCCGATGGGGATCGAATATTGGTCGGTCTTTCAGGGGGAAGAGACAGCTTCACCTTGTTGTGGATGTTGAATAAACGCCTTGAATACATCCCCATCCATTATAATATTTATGCCGTCCACATTGATTTGGGTTTCAATAAAGCGTTCAGTAAATCTCTTTCGGAATATTGCAGACGGATCGGATTTGAACTCAGAGTTGAGTATACAGATTTTGGCGTTCTTGCACACAGCTTGGAAAATCGTGAAAATCCCTGTTTTTTATGTTCCAGGTTGAGAAGAAAACGGCTTTTTGAAATTGCGGAAGAACTTCGTTGCAACAAGTTGGCTTTAGGACACAATAAAGACGATATCATTGAAACGCTGTTTATGAATATTTGTTATGCTGGCGAAATCAGCAGCATGATGCCTTCCCAAGTTTTCTTTCAGGGAAAGTTCACGCTGATACGGCCCCTTGCCTTTGTTGACCAAAACACGATCAGACGTTTTGCCGATGAGAAAGGGTGCCCGGAGTTTTTAAACCCATGCCCCAGCGCAAATACCTCGAAGCGACAAGACATACGGAAAATGCTAAAGCAGCTTTATCACAGCAACAGAAAAATCAAAGGGAACATATTCAGCGCCATGCATCATGTGAAAATGGATTATATGCCGAAATGAAAGATATTCAAAACCAATTCGATCATCGCAATATCCCCATTGACAAGGTTGGGATAAAAGACTTGAGATATCCCATAACCGTACTTGATCGAAAAAATAACATTCAGCATACGGTTGCTTCGATAAATATGTATGTCGATTTGCCTCACAACTACAAAGGGACTCACATGAGTCGTTTTGTGGAAATGCTGCATCTGTTCAGACCGGAGGTTTCCTTAAAAAAAATATCCGTTATTCTCGATGAAATGAAAACCTGTCTGAATGCGGCTTCAGCCAATATTGAAGTCACATTCCCTTACTTTATTGAAAAACGGTCTCCGATAAGTCAATCTCCGGGTTTGATGGATTATGTTTGTAGTTTTTTAGGATCAAGCGATCCGCACGGCAAAGTTGATCTCGTATCCGTCGTTGGGGTACCCATCTCTTCCGTATGTCCGTGTTCAAAAGAAATCAGCGCTGCAGGCGCCCACAATCAGCGCGGACAGGTTCGGCTCAGCACGCGTTTTAAAAAATTTATCTGGATCGAAGATATGATCGAACTGGTGGAGGACGCCGCTTCATGCGAAGTATATTCGGTTCTGAAGCGGGTCGATGAAAAGCACGTCACGGAAAAAGGATTCGAAAATCCCAAATTCGTCGAGGATATCGTCAGAGATGTTGCGGATAAACTAAAAAAAGACAGCAACATCACCTGGTTTTCCGTGAGTGCCGAAAATTTTGAATCAATCCACAACCATAGTGCCTACGCCTCGATTACCAGCGGGCATGATCCCTATTTATGAAGTTTACTTCACTTGCTGTCTATGATGAGCGTTACCGGTCCGTCGTTGATTAGAGACACCGCCATGTTGGCCTGAAAACGGCCGGTTTTTACAGAGACCTTTTTTTGTCGAATGCGATCGACGAATTGGCGGTACAATTTATCGGCCAATTCCGGGGGGGCGGCATTGACAAACGACGGCCGTCGGCCTTTTTTACAATCTCCCAGCAAGGTGAATTGAGAGACGACCAGAATTTCACCGCCGATGTCGAGCAATGATCGGTTCATTTTTTGGTTCTCATCTTCGAATATTCTCAAATTCACCGTCTTATCCGCCAGATATTCGGCATCCTCGATGTTATCTGATATTGCGACCCCTAAAAGGACTAAGAGGCCTTTTCCGATCCTGCCGGCGACTTCGGTTCCCGCGACAACAGAAGCTGATTTTACCCGTTGTATGACGACACGCATAAATAAAACCCTCAGAAGTTATAATTTAACTTTGAAATCTTTCGCATCAGGGCGTGGTCAGAGCTGAATGGCTCTGCCTAAAAGAAATAACCTTAAATCCGAAGCACGAAATCCGAAATCCGAAACAATACGCAATGACCAATGCTCAAATTCTCTAAACCAGAGTCGAACTGCACGTTACCAATTTGGGTTTGTTTTTGTCATTGGGTAATTTGATATTCGAATTTCGAATTTTAAAATGGCACCCGAGAAAATCATGCCCTCTATGCATAACCCAATTGTGCGCGAAGCGAACTCACCCGGTTAGTCGACCAGTACGATTCTCAGATCCATCACGTTGGTTTGGGTCGGGCCGGTGATAAACAGGTCTCCCAATTTTTGAAAAAAATGATAAGCGTCGTTGTTTAAGAGAAAATGATAAGGATCCAAGTTCATCTTTTCGGCGCGTTTTACCGTATAGGTATCCGAAAAAGCGCCGGCTGCATCTGTCGGGCCATCCGTACCGTCTGTGCCGCCGCTCAATATGACGATGTTTTTATTCCCGCTGATGTCGATTGATGCAGAAAGGGCAAATTCCTGGTTCCGCCCGCCTAAACCGTTACCCGAAATAGATACCGTTGTTTCACCGCCGGAAAGGATACAGGCGGGTCTTGAGAGAGGATTGCCTGTTTTGATGATCTCTTTGGCAATGGCGGCGTGAACTTGTGCGACATATCGGGTTTCACCTTCTATCATGGAAGAGAGAAGAATCGCATGGTATCCCAACGCCTCGGCTTTTTCTTTGGCTGCAAATAAGGACTCGATATTGCTTGCGATAATTAAATTGTGCGTTTTGCTGAACGCGGGGTCGGCTGATTGTGGCGTTTCAGGGATCAGACCCGAAATGCCGAGCTCAATATGTTTTAGAATGCGCTTTGGAATGCTGCCCAAGAGATTACGCCGGCGAAAAATGTTCAGGCAATCGGCAAAGGAGCTTTTATCCGGAACGGTGGGGCCGGATGCGATAATGTCGAGGTCATCCCCAACCACATCCGAAAGTATGAGTGTGACCAGTGTGGCAGGATATGCCGCACGAGCCAGTTGCCCGCCTTTTATTTTAGAGATGTGTTTCCTGATCGTGTTGATTTCGTGAATCGACGCACCGCACGAAAGGAGTGCCTTGACGGTGTCCTGCTTGTCTTTGAGCGTCAGGCCGTCGCAAGGTGAGGGCATCAAAGCGGATCCACCTCCTGAAATAAGACATAGTACCAGATCATCTTTCCCTGCTTGTTCAGCCAGATTATAAATGGCAGCTGCTCCGTATCGGCCGTTTTCATCGGGCAAAGGATGCGCGGCTTCTATGAGCTTGATGCGGCTTAAATCAGCACCATGGCCATATTTAACTGTGACGATGCCCTCGGTAACTTTTTTGCCGATGAGATCTTCTATGGCCGCCGCCATGGGTGCACCGGCTTTGCCGGCGCCCACTACAAACACATGTTTAAATCGTGGGAGATGATATCCCCGATTGCCGATAAAAAGAGTATTGCCGTCGTATTTGCAGTGACGCTTGATGGCGTCATCCGGTTGAACGGCCTGAAGCGCCGTGAAAAAAATTTCAGCGGCATCTTCTCTCATTGCCGGGATTTTTTTGGGTTCAATATTCATACTTCCATTAAAATTGGGGGCAATTCTTTTGTCAAATAAAAATCGCCCGGCAATGTGTTCTTGACAAGAAAAGAATATAAACGTATCTTTTGTCGAGCGCTTTCCTATTCACCAGCCGGAAAATTTTACATGGAGCAAATCAAATGGGGAATACTCCCTCGGAATCTTTTAAAGGGCAATTTTTAATGGCCATGCCCTTGTTGCTTGATCAGAATTTTTACCAAACCGTCACGTGTATTTGCGAATATACTCCGGCCGGCTGCGTGGGGATTGTTGTGAATAGAGTTCATCCTTCTCTTTTCATAAAAGACATTTTTGATGAACTGGACATCAAATTTATTACAGATGTTGCATCGATACCCGTTCATATCGGCGGGCCGGTTCATATCGGAGAAATATTCATTCTCCATGGACCGCCGTTTGGATGGGAGGGCTGTCTGATGATTACCCCCACGCTTGCATTGAGCAACACCAGAGATATATTGGAATCGGTGGCGATGGGCAGGGGACCGGAATCATATATCATTGCCCTCGGATGTGCGGGTTGGGGTCCCGGCCAACTGGAAGCAGAGATCATGGAAAATACCTGGTTGACCGCCCCTGTTTCTGAAGATGTTATATTTGATGTACCCGTTGAGAAACGATGGGAAGCATCTTTAAAAAAGATCGGAGTAGATCCTGCTTTGATTTTGAATACATCCGGTCACGCATAAACCGCTTTCCGTTTAAACGCCTCGCTTTTTGTTTTTGGTCCTCTTACGGCCAAACTTTTTTCTAATCCCCACACAGTATTCCGGGGACTCAATAAACAAAGGAAAAAAAATTGTTCAAATGCCCGTCTCATTATTTGTCGACCAGGCACCTTGCCATATTGCTCTGAACTAGGGAATGATGTTATTTCGATCTGGGGTGCTTTTTCGATCTTGGTTTCTTTTTTTTAAGACAAATTTTGTCTTTCCTTACAAATGCGCATAGTTTGGGATTGTAATATTCTTTACAGTTTAATGGATTGTAAAGTGGGCACTCGGGATGTTTTTCCGACATAGACTTAATTTTCCTTCATTGGTATGTTCTCGACGATAAATCAATTTTATATAGCATGAAATCTCATATGTTACAAGGCATTGTGGATATAAAACACAAGGTTTGCACTCTAATTATTATGAAAACCTTAACATAATAGTGTTTTCACCCTCTGAAAATAAACGATGAAAGACCAACGTTATCCAAATTTATCAACATGAAAACAATCGGATAGCGCCGTTTGAAAAGAAAAGTTCAAAGGAAATCGCTTTGACAATTCATTTAATACCGTGTAATAAAAACGCCGACAAACATTCAAAAAATGTTTTATTGCGAAACCGGCAAAACAAATATGATTAAAATGAACACATACAATTCGCTCAAGGAAGAACTACTGAAGATCAGCAAGGATGTTTCCGGTCTTTTTTCAAATGCCAAATCAATACCCGGCATGTCGGATCATTCTTTTCATGCATGGGAGAAGACAAATTCCCGCGTTGCCAGGCAATTGTCGGAAGAGGTGATTCGGGTTGCGGTTGTGGGACCCATAAAATCCGGCAAGAGCACCTTTATCAATTCACTTTTCAAAGGAGAATATCTAAAAAGAGGTGCCGGCGTTATAACCTCTATTGTTACCCGGGTTCGGCGCGGTGAGAAGCTCAGAGCAAAGCTGTCGTTTAAATCCTGGGATGAGATTAACGCCGATATGACGCAAGCATTGATTCTCTTTCCAACATCAGCGTGGCGGACAGAAAGTGATGCATTCGACATACGGCATCAGAAAGATAGAACGGACCTTCAAAAAGCCCTTGATTCCCTGAGTTCGGATCATCTCATCGCCAACGGCGCCAGAAATGCCGACAGTATCCTTTTGTCCTCATACCTTAAAGGGTATGAAAAAGTAAAAGCGATGCTTTCCTCCGAAGTTACTTCAAAGGAATATGGAAGCGAAGAATTTACCGAGCACTGGAATTTTGTCGGTGACGGTACGATGTCGGTTTATCTTAAGGATATTCAACTGGAAATCGATTCCGGTGACATCGAGAATAATATAGAAATTGCTGATTGTCAGGGTAGTGATTCCCCCAACCCTCTCCATTTGGCCATGATTCAGGATTATCTTCTGTTAACGAATCTTATCATTTATGTGATTAGCAGCAGAACAGGGATTCGAGAGGCAGATTTAAAATTTTTATCCATCATAAAAAAAATGGGAATCATGGATAACATCCTGTTTGTCGTGAATTGTGATTTCAGCGAACATGAATCCATGGACGATCTCAAGAAATTGGTTGAAAGCGTAAAAGAAGATATTTTTATGATCAGGCCTTCTCCGGACATATATTCTATATCCGCCCTGTATAATCTGTTCAAAACACAGTCTTTAACCCTTTCGCAAAAAGACCGCATGAGACTCGCGCAATGGGAAAAAGAAACAGAACTGGTTTTATTTTCAGATGCTGAAACAGAAAGATTCGAAGCTTCTTTTTATGACAAATTGAGCCGGGGAAGTTATGCGCTCTTGTTAAAAAATCATCTTGAACGCCTTCAAGTCATTTCATCCGGCTTCGGGCGCTGGGTTTTTGTCAATCAAAATATTTTAGCTAAAGATGCAGACAGCGCCCACGAAGTTGTGGCGCATATAGAAAAGTATCGGGTGAGGATGAATCAAGTAAAATCAGTGATTAAAAGCACGCTTGACGGCTCGATGCAACAGATTAATCGAGAGTTAAGAACAGATATTGATCGCTATTTTGATGTCCGATCCGGTCATATTATCCGTAATATTTTGGAATTTATAAAAAATTATACCATACCCTATCCGGAATATGAAGAACGGGTCAAAACATCCGGTTTTTCAGGCACGTTTTATCTGATATTTAAAGAATTCAAACTGGCGCTGGATACCTTCATGGCTGAAACCGTCAATCCTGAAATTATCCATTTTGTCAGAAATAAAGAAACACACATTCGAGAACAACTCATGGCGATAGCGGCGCCATTCGATGTTATTGTTCAAGATGCGGTTGTTGAATATAACAATATGATGGGTAATTTGGGGATAAATTCTTTTTATGAAACACCAAATCGCGTTGATTTTCCGGATATCGGCGCCATAAAAGCCGCTACGGGATTAACCTTGCCGCCCGCGGTTGCCCATATGCGCTACACGACGAAGATGAAAACAGAAGCAACGGTGCGTTTTGGTCTTTATAAGGTTGTCAACATCTTAAAAAAGATATTCAAAAAATCGATTCAAAACAATACGGATGGGGAAGCACCGGCATTAAAAGATGGTGTTTCACGCATGAAACGTGAGACAGAGAAATCTATCATGTCTCATTTTAAGGATTACCAGGAGAATATCAAATTTCAATATACATACAAGCTGGTTGACGCGCTTTCAAACAGCCTGTACGAATCGCTGCTGGATCGTTTTGAAATTTATACGGCAGATCTTTCAAACATTGTGTCGCAGATCGACAACAAGATGATCGACAGAGAACAGATGACGGAGTCATTGAGGTTGATGGCGCTTTCTTGCAATGACACGGATAAAAAAATAAATGCCATTAGAGAAAAAATCGAAACTTTGGGACCCATCGAAAAGTAAAAATCCCGGCCCAGAGGACCAGTCTCTGGTTATCTCAGAGGGATAGTGTTTCTACGCTGAACTAAACAAGATATGTGGGGAGGGGCTAATTATGAAGGACCATCAAAACAGGATCATCGCAGTAGCCAATGAAAAGGGCGGGGTCGGCAAAACAGTAACGGTATTAAATCTCGCAGCGGCATTATGCAAAGAAGGTAAAAAGGTTCTTGTTGTGGACATGGACCCTCAGTTTAATGCTACAAAAGGGCTCGGCATGGATGTGAGCGAAGAAGATCCGACGATATACGATCTCATCATGGACAGCCAATCCATTGAAGCGGCCCAGGTTATCCGGCATACCCGATGGGAAGGGCTTGATCTGATTCCGTCCCATATAGACCTGGCCGGTGCAGAGGTGGAACTCGTCGATAAAATCGGGCGTGAAAACCGGCTGAAAGAGGCCCTTGACGGCGTTGCCGAAAAATATGATTTCATATTCCTTGATACGCCTCCCAGTCTCTCGCTGTTGACAGTGAATGTGTTGACATATGCCGAAGAGGTGGTGGTGCCATGTCAGACGCATCCATATGCATATGCCGCGCTGGACGGACTTTTTGACACCATATTTGCCATCAAGGAAAATATTAATGCAGACCTCAATGTCACCGGCATCGTGGCGACATTATTTGATACGCGGACACGCATCAGCCATAATATTTTAGATAAATTAAAAAATGATGACAGGTATGCCGGCATGCTTTTTAACACGGTGATAAGGGCTAACACGACCATCGCAGAAAGCGCCGGGGTCGGAAAGCCTGTGATTTTTTTCAGACAAGGCAGCTATGGTTCGGAAGATTATATCCGTCTTGCAAGGGAATTG
>Ga0307440_1000499_pt1 | contig 19367 bp, 12 predicted proteins | sample SalMarWE160410MG_FD_202150 | JGI IMG/M metagenome (GOLD analysis project Ga0307440, IMG submission 202150) | Salt marsh sediment microbial communities from the Plum Island Ecosystem LTER, Massachusetts, United States - WE1604-10 | ecosystem: Environmental > Aquatic > Marine > Intertidal zone >... | reverse complement strand
GACTCAGATAAAAAGATCATACTAAAGCCAACATATTAAAAATTCAAAAATTTAGTCCGGATCCGGGACAAAAAGAATATTTAGGGGTCTTTAGACCGGGAAAAAACCTGAAATACCTGATAACAAATGAACGGAGAAAGATCAGCCATAATTATTGGCGCAGGGATCGGGGGTATTGCTACTGCCGTCTTCCTTGCAAAAAAGGGATACAGTGTCGATATCTATGAAAAGAACTCTGCCCCCGGCGGACGTTGCAGTCAGCTGATCCGTGACGGGCACCGGTTCGACCTCGGCGCCACCATGCTCATGATGCCGGGTATCTATATTGATGTTTTTTCGTCCCTTGGAATACCTCTCTTTGAAAATGGGAATATCAAACCCCTGCAAAACCTTTATAAAATATATTTCGACAATAATGATGTACTGGCATTCACCACCAATAAGGAAAAGATGGAGGAACAGCATGAAAAGCTGGAACCGGGGAGTTATGAAAAATCAAGGAAATATGTGACCGATGGATATAATATCTTCCAGACAGGGATGAATAAGCTAATAGGACGCAATTTTTACAATATATTCCAGTTCGCCAATTTCAGGAATATCGGGATGCTGATAAAGCTGAAGACATATATTTCAAACTACAGGTATGTTAAAAAATTCTTCAGCGATCCACACCTCAGGATGGCCTATACATTCCAGAATATTTATGTGGGACAGAGTCCGTTCACCTCCCCGGCACTATTTTCGATGGTCCCTGCTGCTGAACTGACAGAAGGTTCCTTTTTCCCTGTAGGTGGCATGTATAGTATTGTTGAGAAGCTCATAAATGAGGCATCTGAATGTGGCGTAAGATTTCATTACAACATGCCCGTATACAGGATTGGCGTAAACAACAGGAAAGCGGAATCCATACTTTTTGAAGACGGCACGGAGAAAAAGGCGTCCGTGATCGTTGCCAATGCCGATCTCCCGTATGTGTACCGTGAGTTGCTGCCCGACAGGTTAAGGTCGGCCAGGATTGATAGGATGAATTATTCCTGTTCTGCCATCTGTTATCACTGGGGACTTGACAAGGTTTACCCCCAGCTTGGACATCACAGTGTATTTCTCTCAGATAATTTCAGGGAAGGACTCGACCGCATATTCAAAGACAAATCGGTGAGTAAGACACCTAGCTTTTATGTACATGCTCCGGCCAGAACAGACAGGTCTGCAGCGCCCGAGAACCAGGATACCCTTTCATTCATAGTAGGCGCAGGTCATGTAGACAGGAAAAAGGGACCCGACTGGGAAGAACTTAAGAATAATACAAGAAAAGCCATTATCAGTCGCCTCAGGAAAGCCGGACTGGAAGATATTGAAGATCATATAAAATTCGAGATATGTTATACACCCGAGAGCTGGGAAAAAGCATGTAATATAACAAGAGGATCCGTTTTCGGTAGTCTTGGCCACAATATAATGCAGATGGGATATTTCCGTCCTCATAACAGGCACAGTCGCTATAAGAACCTGTATTTTGTTGGAGGAAGTACACATCCTGGAAACGGAATACCCAATGTTTTAATCTCGGCAAAACTAACATCGGAAAGAATTCTGAATAATTTATAATTTAGACACTGAAATCGTTTAGCTTATGAATGATCAAAAGGATACCTTCCTGGAAATATTCAATACAATAGATTTTCAGAAAATAAAAGACCATCCGAATATCCTTATTGCCGCTAATTTCTGGGAAAAGGAAAGGTTTTGTGCTGCAAAAACCTGCTATAGGTTCATGCGTGCGATTGACGATCTTATCGATAATTTCAAGGCTAAAAATAGGATGATCGATCCTTCTGAAAGGAAAGATTTCGTCGCTGATGTAGAGCAATGGCTCAGGATGATAATAATATCCGAAGAATGTAATCCGCTTCAGAAAGAGCTGCTTGATACAATCGAGAAATTCCATATTCCCCGCTGGCCAATGGAAGCCTTTGCAAAGTCTATGATTTATGATATCAATAATGACGGGTTCCCTACTCTCGACTCATTTTTAGATTATTCCGGGGGAGCCTCTGTAGCCCCGGCATCAATTTTTGTTCACCTGAACGGCCTCAGAAATCACGATGGACAATATAAACCGCCTGTTTTTGATGTGAAATGGGCTGCCACACCATGTGCCATTTTCAGCTATCTTGTCCATATCATACGGGACTTCAGAAAAGACCAGCTTAATAATCTCAGCTATTTTGCAGACGATATGATCAGTAAAACCCACCTTAGCAGGAACGACATGAGGGAGTTCGCTGAAGGAAGACCGGTGAACAGGCATTTCCGGAACCTTGTGGAAGAATATTACAGGCTGGCTGACGAATACCGGATGAAAACATACGATATAATCCGGGAGATAAGCCCCCTCCTTGAGCCAAGATACCAGCTAAGCCTTGAAATAATTTTTGACCTTTACCTTATGGTATTTGAAAGGATAGATATCAAAAACGGCAAATTTACCACTGAAGAGCTCAATCCCACACCTGAAGAGACAAGGGAGAGAGTGTATAAAACAATCAAGAACTTCAGGATTAATTGAAGAAAGAATATTATCTTTCCATAAAGGAAGCCTGAATATCTATTTTTAATCTGCAGGAAGGATGAATATTCTGTTTCTGACATCAGGTCATTATCCTCTGGATGACAGGATTATGAAAATATAATAGCTATTCAATATGTTCTCAAGGAAGGCATATTTTACTATTACTACGAAATTTCTTATCCTGTTTATAAATTTCGCACTGGTAGTCTTTACCACACAGATATGGGGCAGTGAAGGACGGGGCATTATCGCCATGGTTATTGCCGACATTTCAATAATCACAATTTTCAGCAATATCTTCTGTGGAAGTACGATTGCATACCATGCGCCCAGATTGAGCCGAAACCAGTTGTTTACAACTGCAATCACAGGTGCCATACTGATATCAACATCGGGTGCATTTTTGTTCTCTTTTATAACAGGCTTTGAATACTTCGTACCATTGATTTTTATTTCACTGATATTATCGCTGACAGCTGCAATAATATCTTACCTGCTCGGGAAAAGTGAAATCAGCAAGTACAATCTGGTGAGTTTGTTCGGACCTCTGTCTATCGCAATAGCAATTCTGTTGCTTTATTTCGTATTAAATAAAACAACTGTCACAACTTATTTCCTAGCTTACTGCCTTGGATCAGGAACAGTATTGATTGCCGCAACCATCTGGCTGTTTAAAAAAGAGCCATTTAAATGGTCAGGTATGAACTTAATTTCAATAAAAAAAGTTCTTAATTATGGAGTCTCTCATGAAATAAACACGTTATTACAATTCCTTAATTACAGAATATCATATTACTTTGTTATAAAATTACTTGGAATCAAACAATTGGGTGTTTTCTCAATTGCAGTTTCCATTTCTGAAGCTTTTTGGATAATTAGCCGCGGTCTTTCAGCCATTCACTTTTCAAATGTTATAAATTCAGATAATTCAGATGATAACAGGCTGGAAACAGTAAGTTATGTGAAACAAAGTTTCTGGGTAAGTTTACTATTGATAGGTATAGCGGTTCTGATCCCTGACTCCGTATACAAATTCGTTTTTGGCTTTGACTTTGCAGAAACCAGAATTCTGATTATCTATCTCATCCCGGGCATAATTGCAATAGCTGTTTCAAACCTCTATGACCAGTATTTCTCAGGAACAGGTAATCTTAAAATCCTGACTGTTAAGTATTCGATTGGACTTGTCCTGACAATCATTTCCCTGCCTCTCCTTATTAAGCATTTGGATTTAAAGGGGGTATGCATATCCATTGACATATCATATCTTTTATCTTCCATATTCATATGGTATATGTTTAAAAAATCAGGCAGATCACATGATTGAAGAAAAGCTTATAAATCATCTTCATTAATTTTTACAGCCGCCTTCCGAAATTGAAAGTTTCATTACTCCTTTTAGTAAATGCAGTCAGACAGTATACCTGTTGCAATCCTAATCCTTCACTATTACGATTTTCAACCTGGCAGGATAATTATATAAGAAATTAAACATCTTGTCTATCTTCCGCCACATACTGAACGATAAAAATCCCAGAACGATATCAGCCCTTATTTTCAGAAGATATTTATTCATGAATATGTCGTATTTCCATTTTACTCCTTTTTCCGGAATTAACTGAATGATATTACTTTCATTAAAAGAATACAGGTGTGCATTTTTAGGAGTTGGCCTGTTACAATGTACACACAGATAATATTCAATCTTCTCGTTATAAGGAGTAGTAATTATAAGTTTCCCGTTCTTCTTCAGAAGTTTAAGCATCTTGATTATGAAGGTCCTGGGATCCGGAAGGTGTTCCATTACTTCTGAAGCAATTATGCAATCAAGGCTCTTTCCTTTGAGGGGTATATTATAAATGTCTGCAATAAGCCCGGCATGATTCTTATGCTTTAACTCCCGGATAGCTTTTACAGGGTTTCCCGGAGACACATCCATGGAGATAACCTTTTTGCCCGAAGGCACCAATACTTTGGAAACCCAGCCGCCGCCGCATCCTGCATCGAGTATCAATGACATTTCACCGGTGATCTCTCTTATTATGGACTGCTGCAGACGCCTAAGTTCCAGTCCTGTTGCCTTGTTATTAACTTCCTGGAAATAATCAAATATAGCAGCATCCTTTTGATAATGATCAGCATAATGGAATTTAGTCCCATATTTACTATGAATTTCAGTATCTGCCATTAAATTGTCATCAGCCATTATGCAGGGAACTTCCTCAATAAATGAATAGACTTTATTGGATGACGGACCTTTTAATGTACCGGATAAATTATCAAAAATCAAGGGTTCATCTGTTTCCGGATCAACTAAAATCCTGTTCAGAAAACTCACTTCCATCTAATTTAAAATTATTCCATTTGTTAGATAAATTAACGGGGACACAAGGTTGGCCGGAGTCCCGCATCAATAAATAGTTACCATTGATTGTTGCAATTTATGATTTTATCTTATTGTATTTATTGACATGCTGATTATATTTTATTTTTAATTAATAGATAGTCTGAATAGTCCTAAATTATACCTTTATATTATGAAGCTCAATATATTCTGGTTCCGTAGAGACCTCAGGCTTACTGACAATTCAGCCCTTGAGGCGGCGCTCGAAACAGGGCTGCCCGTATTACCGTTATTCATTTTCGACACATCAATAACTGACGAGCTTCCGGGTGATGACCCCCGCATCGGCTTTATATACGATGCACTGATGTCGATTAATGCAGAGCTCGGGAGATATTCTTCCTCCCTGGTGATAAGAAAAGGTGATCCGGTGAAGATCTGGCCCGATATTGCCGGCTTATTTGAAATAGATTCTGTTTTCGTCAGCAGGGATTATGAGCCCTATGGAATAAAACGAGATGAATCAGTCGGAAAAATCCTTGCCTCGGCCGGCATCAGCCTTAAAAGCTTTAAAGACCAGGTTATATTCGAGCAGAAGGAGATAGTAAAACCCGACAATACACCCTATACTGTCTTCACTCCATACAAAAAAAGATGGCTGCTGCAGTTTAAAAGAGAATTTAATTATGCCGGCTCTCCTGCTGAGATCCGCCGGAATTTTTACCGTAAGATCTTTCCTTTTCCCTCATTAAGCAAACTTGGTTTCCGCAAAAGCACAATAGAGGTTAGGCCATTTGATCTTTCGGTGATAAGAGATTATGACAGGTTGCGTGATATCCCTTCGGCTGATGCAACAAGCTACCTGGGACCCCACCTCAGGTTCGGAACAATAAGTATCAGGTCTGTTGTGAAAAAGGCTTCAGAAGAAAACAATATCTTCCTGGGTGAGCTCATATGGAGGGAGTTCTTTATGCAGATACTTTTTAACTTCCCTCATGTGGTTACGGAAAATTTCAGAAAAAAATATGATGGCATCAGATGGAGGAATAACGAAAGGGAATTTCAACGATGGTGTGATGGCGAAACCGGTTATCCTATTGTTGATGCAGGCATGAGACAGCTTAGCGAAACAGGTTATATGCATAACCGGGTACGTATGATCACAGCAGGTTTCCTGTGCAAACACCTGCTGACAGACTGGAGATGGGGAGAAGCATGGTTTGCACAGAAACTCCTCGATTTTGAACTTTCATCCAATAACGGTAACTGGCAATGGTCAGCAGGTACAGGATGTGATGCTGCTCCCTATTTCAGGATATTCAACCCGCTGGTACAGCAACAAAAATTTGATCCATGCTTAGAATATACAATAAAGTGGCTGCCTGATGTGAACAGACCTGGTTACCCTGAAATGGTCGTGGAGCATAGCTACGCAAGGAAAAGGGCCATCGAAACATACAAGGAAAGGATAATGCTTTAACAGGAACAGGCAAAATATTAATTTTTCTACCGTTACCGGGAAGATTTAATAATAGTATAACAATACTTTATGGGGGATGGCCCCCAATGCAGTATATCGTTCTTTTTCAGAACAATATTGCTTTGCTAATTGTTAAAGCTGGGATAAGAGACTGGTAACTGTAAGGATATTTATTATTAACTTTGCAGGACCATATAAAGCGAGATTATGACACTGATAGCTCAGGTACCACTTAGCGAGATGGATGGAAAGAGGTTATATTACACCTTTGTTGCAGGTGCCAGGAAAGTAATAGAACACCAGATAGAGCTTAACAAGATAAATGTATTCCCGGTAAATGACGGCGATACAGGTACCAACCTGGCATCTACTATCAGGGCGGTGATTGATTCGATGCATCCGCACAGGTCTTACAAGGTAACTGCTGACAGGATAGCAGAGACAACCCTTGTTAATGCCCGTGGAAACTCAGGGATCATATTTGCCCAGTTCCTTTACGGTATGAGTTCAGAAACAGGAGACTTCAGAACAATCACCATCGACCAGTTCGCCGAAAGTATAAAGAATTCCGTGCGTTACATATATGAAGCAGTGGCAAATCCTGTTGAAGGGACAATGCTTACTGTAATAAAGGATTGGGCTAACTACATATATGAAAACCGCTTCATGATAAAAGATTTTAATCATCTTTTCACCAGCTCCATTGAGGTTCTATACAGGTCGCTTACTGCAACAAAAACAAAACTTCAGGTTCTTAAAAAAGCTAATGTAGTTGATGCGGGAGCAAAAGGCTTTGTCCTTTTTGTGGAAGGAATAATCGATTTCATAACTCACCGCAATCTTAAAGAGCTTATACAGGCTAAAGCGGAGACCGGGGTTTTTGAAAAAATCGAAGAGTCAATACCTGAAAAAGTTGATCTGAGATTTTGTACAGAGGCCCTTATCAAGGGAAGCAACATTGATCATGACAGGTTGTTATCCATCCTTGAACGATATGGTAATTCCATAGTAATAGCCGGTTCTGACCGTATGAGAAGACTGCATATTCATACGAACACCCCTGCATTATTGTTTGACGAACTTAGACAGACAGGTACCCTTGCTTTTCAAAAAGCAGACGACATGGTCAGGCAGAGCGATGTGGTATATAACAGGAAATGGAATATTGCCCTTGTAACTGATTCAACATGTGACCTTTCCCAGGAACTTATTGACAAATACCAGGTAAATGTTTTGCCAATTAATATCAGTTTCGGGGAAAACCATTACCTCGATAAGGTAACTATCAAACCCGACCAGTTCTATAAACTTCTTAAGGAAAGCCGGGATTATCCCAAGTCATCGCAGGTAAACGAAAAAGCATTTGTAAACATGTATTCCCACCTTGCATCGCATTACGATTCTATAATTGCCATACACCTGAGCGACAAGCTCAGTGGTACCTTTAACAGCAGCCAAAAAGCTGCAGCTGCCATCAGCAAGGAATTTAACAAGCCCGTTTCGGTTATCAACTCAAGGAATCTCTCCGGGGCCCTCGGATTACTTATCCTGCGTGCTGCACAGGCCATAGAAGCCGGACATACACACGAAGAGATTGTATCCCTGTCAGAAAAATGGACGAATAATGTCCATATTTTCGTTAGCGTGAAGGATCTTAAATACCTGATCAGGGGAGGTCGTCTTTCCGCGGTCAAGGGGACAATTGCCAGGATACTCAACATTAATCCTATAGTGTCCATTGATCAGACAGGAAAGGCGATAGTCTTCGACAAGGCCTTCAACCAAAGGGCTAATATGGAAAAGGTGATGAAGTATATAACTGATCTCAATAAAAAAAATACCATCTGGAACTATATTGTTCTTCATGCCAACAACGAAGACGGTGCCGGCTGGTTTACCCGGAAGATGGAAAAGCTAAGCGGCAGGAAACCAGCATCAGTCGTTAATATATCCCCGGTGATAGGAGCAAATGCAGGAATTGGTGCAGCAGCAGTTGCAATTCTAACTGAATAATCTTACCATGACATTCTTCCAAATATGGATACAGGCTCTCCTGCTGATAATCATAATGATGTCGGTACTCTGGATAGTGAGTGTAATACTTAAGAATGTCAGCATAGTGGATCTCTTCTGGGGACCCGGGTTTGTTGCCGCTTCTCTCTTTTATTTCCTGAACACAGATGGTTTTTATATACGAAAAGTCATCCTGATGGCCATGGTTGCAATTTGGGGATTCCGTCTGTTTGGTTACCTGTCGTGGCGTAACGCCGGCAAAGGGGAAGATTTCAGGTACAGGGAATTTCGAAACAGGTATGGTCCTAAGAACTACTGGTGGATAAGTTACTTCCAGACTTTCCTCCTGCAGGGAATACTTATGTGGCTGATTTCGGCACCTTTACTCGGTGCTCAGTTTTATGATCATTTCGACAAAATAGGTATATTTGATATAGCAGGCATCTTTTTCTGGCTCCTGGGATTTGTCTTCGAAGCAGGTGGAGATTTCCAGCTAGCAATGTTCAGGGCAGATCCATCAAATAAGGGAAAAGTGCTTGACAGGGGGTTTTGGAGATATACACGTCATCCGAATTACTTCGGCGATGCTTCAGTATGGTGGGGATACGGATTTATAAGCATTGCTGCAGGCAGTTACTGGGCTGCACTGGGATCAGTACTGATGACTTTGCTGATAATAAGGGTCTCCGGGGTTACCCTTCTTGAAAAGAGCCTGGGGGAAACAAAGCTACATTACAGGGAATATGTTGAAAAAACAAGTGCCTTTATTCCCTGGTTCCCGAAGAAGTAATTTTGACTTAAACTTTAGCTTTTACCCGCATTTTTTGTAAATTAGTTGAACATAAGGGGTGATATTAAATTCTTTAGGTAATGTCCAACCTGTTGATGACTATTTTCCCGTTTTTGATTGTCTGTTTCTGGTGTTTTGATTGTCGGGCAGTAACTAACCAACCTTACGATACTTCAACAATAAATACTCAGACGAGGAATGCTTTGATAAATGCCAGGAGAGATCCTGAAAGATCAATTGTCATAGCCCGGAAAGCTCTTGATGAGGCAAGGGAAATAGAATATACAAAAGGCATTGCAGATGCATGTTACGCACTCGGTTCTGCCTGGCTGGCCAGATACAATATCCATGACAGTGCCACTTACTATAACAAGAAAGCACTTGATATCTATACGGAACTCAATGACATGAGGGGTCAGGCACGGGCCTGTTATGGACTTGCCTATGTATACAGCTTCAAAGGGGACCTGGAGGAATCTGAAAAATACGGATCCCTTAGCCTCACTTATTTTGAAAAGGCCGGGGATAAGCCGGGTATGATAAATGCCTTTAGTGTTCTTTCGTACCTGGCAAAACAAAAAAAAGATATGGTAAAGGCCAGGGAACTTATAGAACAGGCAATCGAAACGGCTCGTTCTGTAAACGATACCCTCCCGCTGGCTGATGCAATCAACAGCCTTGGCAATATCTATAAGGACATGGCCCTGTTCGGACAGGCCATAGACTCATATTTTGAGGCGCTTAATCTATGGGAACTGAAGAAGGACTCAAGTGGTATAGCTATAGCTTACGGCAGCATTGCTTTAATGTACTATTTCCAGAAAAACTGGGATAAGGCCCTCGAATTCAACCTGAGAAAGATGCCCTTGTCTGAAGCTGCAGGCAACCTATGGGAAGTAAGTAAAACATGTAATAATATTGCCAGCATCTATAATTCAAAAAAGGAATATGACAGCGCTCTTATATTCCTGAGAAAAAGCCTCCGCATTAATTACAGGATGAAATATGTTTCAGGTATTGCAACATCATACTATAACTTTGCAAATACCTTTCTCCTGTTACATGAAAATGATTCAGCCTTTACCTGTATAAAAAAGGCATTATCCCTGGCAGACAGTATAAGCGATCCTGGTCTCGCGAATTACTATGTAACACTGGGTAAAGTGCAGGAAGCCAGGCGGGACTATTCCGGCGCCCTGAATAACCTGCTGATGGCGTATAACCTGGCGAAAAAATATAATCAGCCGATACTGATGTCCGAATGTGCAGATCAGCTCAGCTATATTTATCACATCCTGGACAGGAATGACCTGGCTTATAATTATCTCCGGGAACATATTTTGTTGCAGGACAGCATCAGCAATAATGATTTTCTAAATAAAGTAACAAGACTGGAAATCCAGCATGAATACGATAAAAAACAAAGAGCTGCTGAATATGCCAGGCTGGAAGAACGTCTTATCAGGGACAATAAGATAAAACAACAGAAGCAATATCTTAATGGGTTACTAATACTGCTTGTACTGGGGGCCCTGGTATCATATTTATACATCAGGCAAAGCCGGCTTAAAGCAAGCTATACCCGTATTGATCTTGAGCAAAGGCTCTTAAGAAACCAGATGAACCCCCATTTCATCTTCAACTCCCTCTGCACTATACAGGAACTTATTATCAATGGCAAACCATCAAAAGCCAATACTTATCTTACCAAAGTCGCCAGGTTAATGCGCAATATTCTTGAGAATACACGTAAAGAGTACATACCGGTTGGTAAAGAAATTGAGACGATAAAATTATATCTCGATATTCAACAATTAAGATTTGAACAGAAATTTGATTATACTATCACCGTTGATCCGGCTATTGATGCCGAGGATTTTTCAGTACCCCCAATGCTTACCCAGCCATGTGTAGAGAACTCTATTGAACATGGCATCCTCCCCGGCAAAAAGAAGGGCCGCATCGATATAAGATATTCACTTTACAAAGACCTGATAAGGTTCGAAATTACTGATAATGGTGTAGGAAGGGCAAATGCTGCCACCCGGGAGAAAACCTTACCTGTAAAAAAGTCAGTATCGACTGACCTCATTTCGCAGAGACTTGGATATTTCAGGAAAATCCTGCACATGAAGAACATTATTTTCGAAATAACCGACCTGTATGAGAATGCGAAGGCATCAGGCACTAAAGTAATAATGATGCTTCCCTGCAAAAAGATATATACTGTTTGAAAAACTGCTTTAACACGATATCCGATGAATGTTTGTATTATAGACGATGAGCCGGGAATAAGGAATACTCTTATTCATCTGATCCGGCAAAACTACCACGATATGCATATTGTCTCCTCTGGAGGCAGTGTAAAGGAAGGCTATGAACTTATAATTAAGCACAGCCCGGACCTCTTGCTTCTTGACATTGAACTCCCGGACGGTAATGGTTTTGAGCTGATAAAGATGATACCACATGTTAGTTTCAGAATTATCTTTATTACAGGGCACCAGGAATACGCCCTGGCCGCATTCAGGGTAAGTGCCATTGATTACATACTGAAACCTTTTGACGAGAAAGAGCTTTGCGATGCACTGGATAAGGCACGGAATCTGATAAACCGGGAAGAACAGCAGCTGAAACTGCAGGCACTGGAGGAGAACCTGGAAGGCAGAAAAAAACTCAAACGTATTATTTTGCCTACTGCAGATAATCTTCACCTGGTAGCCATCTCTGAGATAATAAGAGCAGAAGCCGACAGTAATTATACTGTTTTCAGGCTGACTGAAAACAGGCGTATAATGGTCTCACGCACTATCAAGGAATACGATGCATTGCTGTCGGGAGCAGGAATGATAAGGGTACACCAGTCTCACCTGGTAAATATCTCATTCATTGAAAAATTTGTAAAGAAAGGAGGAGGTCACCTCCTGATGAAAGACGGGTCGACCATCCCTGTTTCTCCCGGTCTTAAGAAGAAAATGCTTAACGCCATAAAAGAACACCTGTACGAATAGCAATTTTTTTGCCCTGTGTAGCCTCCGATTCTAATTGAAAAAGCCCCGATACTAATTCATACTTGAACAATAAACCTCTTTGGTTTAACTTAATAGGAAAACCAAAGGACATGAAGTATTCAGTTATCATTACAGCAGCATTTCTTGCTTTCATTTTATTGTCCCCTTCAGCATCGGGACAGATAAAGCTTAATCTGAGAAGCAAGATCAACAGGGAGGCAAATAAACGCGCCAATAACAAGGCTGACAAGGCTGTTAAGAAGACCTTTGACTCTATGGAAGAAGGCTTTAAGGATGCACTTAAAGATGATAATAAATCCGACACAACTGCCAGGGATCAGAAGAATTCTAATGCCGGACAATCAACGGATAACAGTGGTAAAACAGAATCAGCCGGCGCTGCAGAATCAAAGGACAGATCGCCTGTTCTCACCTGGGCAAAATATGATTTTGTCCCTGGGGATAAAGTAATATTTGAGGATAATCTGGAAGGCGAAGAGAACGGTGAGTTCCCGTCGCGGTGGGACCTGATGCGGGGAGCAGTTGAGGTTGCCAGCCTGGACGGGGAAAATGTGATCATGCTGAGGGAAGGAGAACCAGGTATCGTCCCCTACCTCAAAGATCCACAGAAGGACTATTTACCCGATGTGTTCACAATTGAACTGGATCTTTATTACCCCGGGGGCGGGACCTTCAATATCTTTTTATATGACCGTAAAAACCAGAAATCAGGCAGCCCGACCGGATATACCGATGTGGAAGTCACCTCAGATCAGCTGACCATGGGACAGTCAAGAAGCAGGTATCCCGGGGAGAACCTGAAAAAATCCAGGTGGATGCATATTGCCATTGCCTGTACCAACGGAAAATTGAAAGCTTATATGGATGATACCCGGCTAATTAACATACCTCACCTTGACTTCAATCCAAAAGGATTGACCCTTTATAGTTATCATGCAAGGAATGATAATCGCTATTATGTCAAAAATGTACGTATTGCAGAAGGAGGTGTCAAATACTACGACCGGGTGATGAAGGATGGTAAGATCATTGTCAACGGCATCAGGTTTGATGTTGGCAAATCGACAATAAAACCGGAATCAATGGGTGCTATCAATGAAATATACAACCTGATGAAAGAAAATCCCGGTCTTAAGTTCAGCGTCGAAGGGCATACAGACAGCCAGGGAAATGATGATTTCAATATGAAACTGTCACAGGAGAGAGCTGAGGCCGTTATGAATACACTTATAAAGATGGGTATATCGGCCGATCGCCTGAAAGCTAAAGGATGGGGAGAATCCAGGCCGTTAACAAATAATGCTTCACCGGAAGATATGGCCAATAACCGCAGGGTTGAATTTGTTAAGATGTGATGCGGGAACCATAATAATTCAGTAACTAATTAATGAAAAAGAAACTCTTAACAACTTATTCCGGGATTACCATAACCTGTATATTTATCCTGGCTATTTTTCCATGCGTGTATGCACAGGACCGAGACTGTTGTAAGCGGGAGGCAGTATTTTTTTGTGATTATTTTAATCCTGCTACAAACGGTTCTGTAAGAGAGGAGGAAAATAAAAAATTCTGTGCAGCAGTTCAGGCTAAGTTGAACCAACTCCTTACCAGGGATTGCTTTAAGATCATTCCCAATAGTCCGGCTGATGCTGCCAATATGGCTGAAAATGAATATCAGCTTGAAGTAAAATACAAGGCAGCAGCAAATTATATGAACGGACCACCGAATCCACAATTAACACTTAACCTGTACTTTATTGCTGAAAGTTATCGCGACCTTGTATACTACTGGGAAGTTGACAATCCGGGTAGTGATCCTGAACATGATGACCAGACATGGCCACTGCTGTTAACAAAGCTAGCTAACAGTATTAGCAGCGGGCCCGATATAACAGAACTGATTGAAAGATATGAAAAAAGACCTGTTAAGGTTGAAATGGGAATGGATAAGGAAATTCTTGAACCGGGTGAAGTAACAGAGATATTTCTAACAGGCTTTACTGATAAATTCGGTGAAACATCGCGCGAATTTAACCGCGTTATTGTACACACTGAAGCAGGGGAGATAACCAATGGCGCAGTAACAGATATCGGACCTGATTATATAGCTTATAAAGTCAATAATAATTTCATAAAAATCAAATACAAAGCACCGGAAGATTGTAAAAACCCACGTGCAAAAATATCAGTTTATAACTCTTGCGATGTGCTGCCTGAAAGTATTGTTTTCATGAACAGGACCCAAATGAAGGATAAAGTGGCTGAAAAAGAGCTTGGTATTAATTGTAATGATGCCACCATCACCCTCAGGAAACAATATGAAAAAACATTGACAACTTCCCATCAGTGGTCCGATAACGATGCATCATGCCCTACTCAATGGAATGAAAATCAAAATCTCGACGAATCGATCAATGCATCGATAAGCCTGTCCCTTAAACTTGACCAGGTTGTGGATATGCCCATTATGAAACAGACCTGGGAATACTATATACCTGTAAATGTAAGCCTTGGAGGATTCAGTTATAATTATTCTGATAAAAAATCTGATAACTCCAAAGTATCCGGTATGGGTTGTGCAAACGGAGGGCATGAAACCACTGTCGATCGCATTCGTAATCTTGGAACTTATGAAATTGAAAATAAACAATATATATCTCAGTCACGCTGGATACTGGTACTTGACAATGTGACAGGGGAGGCCCTTAAGATCATTCCTGCAGGCTTTAGTATAGAATATAAGATCAACGAAGAGGAAAGGATCAATGCTGTCGTATATTCTGATGATAAACCGGAGAAGCGCTCAAGTACGACCAATAAAGAAATATCCCGCACATTCAAACTGGGACCTGTAGGCGAAGAAATTGCAGATCCGACAATTAAAAAGTCAGAGACATGGATTAAGGATTACCTGAAAGATCAGGGTGTGGAACTGCCTCCCGGTGTAAGTATTCCGACACCTTCGAATGAGGAGACTATTAAGAAAATTCCACCGGATATAATAGTAAGTACAGGTGACGGAAAAACCAGTTTCGGAGGTGAAGGGAATTTCTCTGACCCAAAACAACTGGAACATGGAACCGAGAATACAGAAATGCATTATACCTGGCATATGACAAGGAGAAAAATCAAATAATTTAAATCTGTTCCTGAAGAACAGCACATGCATTCAACACAACCTGTTGTTCAGTTCCGGAGTTTAAGTTATTTATCAGTAAAAATCCCTCAAAGCCGAAGGAATCACACAAGGCATTATAGTGTGCTCCAGTTAAGGTGACAAAGCAGAACAAAATAACAAACTGATAAAACAATAATAATCTGCCAGGCCTTTAAACTGATTCTGCTTAAAAGAGGTGTTAAAAGTAACTCATGAAAATATATGAGTAACCAGTAATAAACCAAATTAAAACAAGGAGATAATAAAAATGGAAAAAAAACTTAAAATTTCAGCTTTCATCTTTCTGTTGTCATTTTTTATACTGGAATCCAACTCTGTTCTTGCTCAGAATATGACAGTACCTGATTATTCTTATGGATCAGTAACCGCGGCTTATGGATCAACCTTAGATGGCGCGGCAGATCCTGGCCCCTATGGCAATTATACCCAGGTTGAAGAGGAAAGATCGTATGGAGTATCTTTTGCGCATGGCTACAGGTGGTGGGGATATCCCTCTTTTCCGTTGCTTATCTGTGGTGATTTCCCTCTTTTCAATATCCCGGGGTTTCATGGTGTCTGGGATAACAGCGGATTGGGATGTTCAAATCCTTCAGATAGTTACATGGCTTCCATTGGAAGTGTGGTAGCAGAACCTGCCAGCAATCAGATATGGTGTCTCACCGGTGCCATGTCCCGAAATGGTCCCACAGCTCAATATTGTATTCCTAATCCTTTTGGTTCAGGTGAGATATGCTATCCGTCTCCTTCAACATGGGGCGAAGGTATCTCTTATGGCTATTTACGCAAGGTCGTCGTTGTTCAATCAACCGGAGCACTTCAAACGGGTGACCCGGTTGACATTAATGCAAGCCTTACAGTACAGGGCACTTATGAAGGAGACGATTGGGACGCTCTTAGTACAGGAGTCCTTTTTCTAAACAAAACAAACTCAGCTTACTGGTTATTAGGTGGCATAAATCGGGAATACTTAAGATGGGGCGACGTGGAAGATATTCTTGGTACACCAAATATCCTAAGCAGCATGCTTGGCTATAAGGTACTTAACCCGAACAATAATGATGATATAACTGCCACCGTTGCCATAGGTGATATCATTATAGTTGAAGTTGCTTTCAATAACACAATTAAACATTCCAATCCCGGGGGTATCACAGCGGAGGATGGATGGAACGGGCAAAGACCGGACTTACTGTTCAGTAACATTGATAATACAAGAACCGATGCTTTTAAAAATCTGATAAAAAATAACGGCAACAGCCTTTCATATAATCTTACTTCCCTTACAACAGGTGCTATCCTTGTACCTGTTACTCCAGACGGTAACAATCTTGATTCAGATGAAGACGGTATCATAGATGAGATGGAAAAAGGAGCGGATGGAGCTACCAGCACCTACGATGGTAATGCAGACGGCATCCCTGACTATGAACAATCAAATGTATCTTCTTTTCTTACTTATGACGGGCAAAATTATGTTACTCTTGTTGTGCCTTCAGGAAAAGAAATTTCGCAACTTAAAGTAACTGATAACCCATCCCCTTCTGATACACCGGAAAATGCTGAATTCCCGTTCGGTTTTTTTGATTTTTCAATTGATGGTCTCACTCCGGGAGAAGCAGTAAGTGTTACCCTCATTTTGCACGATGCACCTACCATTAGCAAATATTACAAATATGGTATGACTCCTGATATTCTTTCACCACACTGGTATGAATTTACTTATGACAGTCAAACCGGAGCAGAGATAAATGGGAATGTAATAACCCTTCATTTTGTTGATGGCCTCCGGGGCGATGAAGACATAACTGTTAACGGATCAATCAAAGAGCCAGGAGGACCTGTTTTATCTGTCACCACCGGGGTCAAACCTTTAAATGAGACCGGAGGAATAATTGTATACCCTAATCCGGCATCTGACTTTATCACGCTGCAATTAAGCAATGTTATGCCCGGAAATGATTACGTTATAACGATTACTTCAATTACCGGTAATAAAGTACAGGAAAAAACGGTCACTGTAACTGACGGGAATCAGAAGTTTGTCATTCAAACAGATTATTTGCCAGCCGGCACATATTTGATCACAATATCCGGAAATAATTATCATTATATATCAAAATTTATAAAGCTGCGTTAACCATTTTGCCACAAAATACTTTTAGTGCCTGCAGATATTAGTGGGTAATAGATGCGAATACCTGCCTGCTGGACATAATTTTATATATCCTTCGCAGTAAAAAATAGAAATTATTTTTGTATCATTAAATCCGGTAAATAATATACCGAGATATTACCAGATATTATGATACAGAAGTTTTTCAATAATTTGCGAATAAAATGAAAGTTATCTTCCGGATTTTACTACTCGCTCTTATAATTTCCCCTGGCTGTAATACAAAAACCGGCTCAAATACTTACAAAGCCGATATAATAGTGTATGGTGGCACTTCAGCAGCAGTTACAGCAGCTGTTCAGGTAATACACATGGGAAAATCTGTCATTATTGTGTCGCCCGACAAACATTTAGGAGGAATGTCATCCTCGGGTTTAGGTTTTACTGATACAGGTAACAAAGAGGTAATAGGCGGCATCGCCAGGGAATTTTACCAGCTTATCTACCAGCATTACCAGGATTCATCAGCCTGGAAATGGCAGAAAAGATCTGAATACGGCAACAAGGGACAGGGGAATCCAGCCATTGACGGGGAAAAGCGAACACAGTGGATTTTTGAACCGCATGCTGCGGAGGAGGCTTTTGATATAATGGTAAAGGAAAATAATATCACTGTGTTCAGGGAGGAATTGCTCGACCGTAAGAATGGAGTTAATATGGATAGTAACAGGATCATCTCGATAAAAGCACTGAGCGGAAAGACCTTTAAAGGCAGGGAATTCATTGATGCAACCTATGAAGGAGACCTGATGGCCGCTTCAGGCGTTCATTATACGGTAGGACGCGAAGCCAACAGCGTATATAACGAGACCTGGGATGGCGTGGAAAAGGGTGTCTTTCAGCACGGGCACTATTTCAAATCGGATGTTGATCCCTATAAAGTACCGGGAGATCCTTCAAGCGGGCTGCTACCGCGCATTAATAAAGGTCAGCCGGGTGATAACGGAACAGGAGATAATAAGATACAGGCTTATTGTTACAGGCTCTGTCTTACCAGAGTTCCCGAAAACATGATACCCATAACACGACCGGAAGGTTATGACAGCACACAGTATGAATTGCTGGCCAGGGTGGCTGCAACAGGATGGAATGAATACTTCAACAAATACGATCCTATTCCCAACCTTAAAACTGATGTAAACAATCACGGACCGGTTGGTTTTGACAACATTGGTATGAACTGGGATTACCCCGATGCATCGTATGAGAGAAGGAAGGAGATCATAAACGATCATATCAACTACCAGAAGGGCTTCCTCTATTTTATGGCAACCGACAAAAGAATACCTGAAGAAGTGAGGAAAGCAATGAATGAATGGGGATATGCAAAGGATGAGTTCACTGACAACGATGGATGGCCCTATAATATCTATGTAAGGGAATCGCGTCGTATGCTGGGCAGATATGTAATGACCGAGAATGATATTATGGATAAAAGGGAAGTTCCTGAACCAGTTGGTATGGGTTCATATACAATGGATTCCCATAATGTACAACGTTATGTCACACCTGAGGGGTATGTTCAGAATGAAGGTGATATTGGTGTTGCAACACCTAAACCGTACAGCATAGACCTGGGCTCAATTATGCCAAAACCGGATGAGTGTGAAAATCTCCTGGTGCCCGTTTGTGTTTCAGCCTCTCATATTGCCTATGGATCAATAAGGATGGAGCCTGTCTTCATGATACTCGGGCAGAGTGCTGCTACTGTGGCAACCCTGGCGGTTGAACAGAATAAGCCAGCGTGGCAGATCCCATACGCTGAAATACAAAAGCAACTTG
>Ga0307440_1000498_pt1 | contig 19390 bp, 14 predicted proteins | sample SalMarWE160410MG_FD_202150 | JGI IMG/M metagenome (GOLD analysis project Ga0307440, IMG submission 202150) | Salt marsh sediment microbial communities from the Plum Island Ecosystem LTER, Massachusetts, United States - WE1604-10 | ecosystem: Environmental > Aquatic > Marine > Intertidal zone >... | reverse complement strand
CGGCACACGCCGCAGATGGTCTCGGTCCTGGTCCGCGTCGGCCTGTTCGTGTTCGCGGGAAGCGCGCTGTGGGCCCTCCTGCCGCTCGTGGCGCGCCAGAGGCTGGGACTCTCGGCCGGGGGCTTCGGCCTCGTGGTCACGGCGTTCGGGATCGGGGCCGTGTCGGGCGCCGTGGTGCTGGGCCCGCTCCGCCGCCGGCTCACCCTGGACCGCGTGGTGACGGTGTCCATCGTCGTGTTCGGAGTCTGCCTGGCGGCCGTGGGCCAGGTGCGCGACCTGGGGCCCTTCCTGGCGATCGTGTTCGCGGCGGGCGGAGCGTGGCTCAACCTCCTGTCGGGCTTCAATACCGCCGCCCAGACCGTCCTCCCCTCCTGGGTCCGGGCCCGGGGCATGTCGCTGTACGTGCTCGTGTTCTTCGGGGGCACGACGGTGGGCAGCATCCTGTGGGGCGTGGTCGCGGGCCGTGTCGGTCTACCCGGGGCGCTGGCCGCCGCCGGGGCCGTGGTGGTCCTGGGCGTGGTGGTCGGGGGGCGCTTCCGCATCCGGGAGACCGAGGGCCTCGACCTGTCGCCGACCCGGCACTGGCCGGCCCCGATCCTCTCCGAGGAGGTGGAGCACGACCGCGGCCCCGTCCTGGTGACCGTCGACTACCACGTCGCGGCGGGCCGCCACCAGGCCTTCGAGGCCGCCATGGCCGACGTGGGCAGGCGCCGGCGCCGGAGCGGAGCCTACTACTGGGACCTGTTCGCCGACTCCTCCGATCCGGACCGCTACGTGGAGCTCTTCCTGGTCCAGTCGTGGGCGGAGCACCTGCGCCAGCACGCGCGGGTCACGGCCCTGGACCAGGCCGCCGAGGCCCGGGCCGAGGACTACCTGGCTCCCGGCACGCGCCCGCTCATCCGCCACCACCTGGCCGCCGGACCCGGGGGACGATCGTGAACCCGACGCGCGCCCTCTTCCGTCTCCTGCTCGGCCGGCGCCTGCCGCGCACCTCGGGGACCCTGCGGGTCCGGGGGCTGCACGGGCCGCTGACCGTGCGGCGCGACGGCTACGGAATCCCCCACATCACGGCCGGGTGCGACGAGGACGCCGCCTTCTCGCTCGGCTTCGTACAGGCCCAGGACCGCCCCTTCCAGCTCGAGCTGCTGCTGCGCACCGTGCGGGGCACCGTCGCCGAGGCGATCGGCGAGGAGGGCCTGGCCATCGACAGGCTGGCGCGCCGCATCGGCTTCCGGCGCGGGACGGAGGCCCAGCTCGAAGCCTCGCGCCCGGAGGTCCGAACGGCCCTGCGGGCCTACTGCCGGGGGGTGGGGGCGGCGTTCGAGCGGGGGCTTCCTCGCCGGCCCCACGGGCACGCTCTCCTCCGGATCGACCCGACCCCGTGGGAGGCGGCCGACGCCGTCGCCATGCACCGGCTGGTGAGCTTCGTCCTGCCCGCCAACTGGGACACGGAGCTCGTCCGCCTGCGCATGCTGCTGGACGACGGGCCGGAAGCCGTGAGCGACCTCTCGGGGCCCTATCCCGATTGGCTGCCTCTCCAGGAGACGGGGCGGGCGCCGCTCCGCGCCGTGCTGGACCGCGTGGAGGAGGACCTGGAGGCGCTCGCGGAACGGGTCGGAACGGGCGGGGCGTCCAACGCCTGGGCGCTGTCGGCGTCACGGACCGCCACGGGCCGCACGCTGCTGGCCAACGATCCGCATCTGGCGCCGCAACTCCCGCCCCACTGGCACCTGGCGCACGTGCGCACGCCCGAGTGGGAGGTGGCGGGCGCCGCCTTCCTGGGGATGCCGGCCTTCCTGTCCGCCCACAACGGGCACGTGGCCTGGGGCGTGACGGCAGGGCTCGTGGACAACACGGACTTCTTCCTCGAGGCGATCGACGGCGACCGGGTGCGCCGCGGGGACGGTTGGGAGCCGTGCCGACGGTGGACGGAGACCATCCGGGTGAAGGGCGGCGATCCGGTCGAGGAGGAGGTGATCGAGACGCCCCGCGGCCCCGTGGTCGGCGCGGCCCTGCGCGGGACGGAGCCGGCGGGATTGGGGCGTGGCGGGTCCCGGGCGCCGGGAGAGCCGGGGGCTCGTGCGGGACCGGAGGCCGGGTCGCTCGGCTCGGAGGGCGGCCGCCTGGCCCTCGCGCTGCGTGCCACGTGGCTGGAGCCGCGGCCGCTCGAGGGCTTCCTGCTGGCCCAGCGGGCGCGAACGGTCGGGGAGCTCGGCGAGCTCTTCCGTCACTGGCCCACCGTGTCGCTCAGCGTGGTGGCCGCGGACACCGCGGGGACGATCGGCTGGCGCCTGGTCGGCGAGGCCCCCGTCCGGCGGCGGGGTTGGGGCACGCTACCGGCGCCGGGGTGGGATCCGGCCGCGGGCTGGGAGGAGGAGCACGTCCCGTTCGAGGCCATGCCCGCGCGCGAGGACCCGGAGACCGGCTACCTGGTCTCGGCCAACAACAAGCCGGCCGAGGACGGCCCGGGCGCCCCCTGGCTCGGGGCCGACTGGATCGACGGCTACCGCGCCGCGCGCATCCAGGAGGTGCTCGGCGAGCGGACGGACTGGGACGTGGCGGCGACCCTGCGGCTCCAGGTCGACGTGGCCTGCCTGCCGTGGCGCGACCTGCGCGAGGACCTCCTCGAGCTGGCGGGCCGGGCCGCGTCGGATGGCGACCCGGGGGCTTTGGCATCGCCGGAGGGCGGCGACCCCGACCTGGCCCTCGGGCTCGAGCTCCTGCGGGGCTGGGATGGGAGGGCCGCGGCCGACTCGCCGGCCGCGACGGTCTACGAGCTCGTCCTGGGCGGCCTCGTGAGCCGGTTGATCCGGGGCCGGGCGCCCGCCGCCTCGGCGTGGGCCCTGGGCCGCGGCTTCCACGTGCTCACGCCGCGCAGCTTCTTCGGCCGGAAGGGGCACGCGCTTCTCACCCGCCTCCTCGGGGAGCGGGCCGAGGGGTGGCTCGAGGAGCCGTGGGCGGACGCGGTGGCCGGGGCGGCGCGCGACGCCGTCGGCCGGCTCCGGCGGGAGTTCGGCCCGGATCCGGCGGCGTGGGCGTGGGGACACATCCGGCCCGTGTGGCTCCGCCACCCGCTGGGCCAGGTGGGTCCGCTGGGGCGGGTGTTCGACCGGGGCCCGCTGCGCATCGGAGGCGATGCGCACACGGTCGCCCAGTGCGCCGCGCTCCCCGACGACCCGCTCGTCCCGGCTTCTGCCGTCCCGTCGCTGCGGGCCGTCATCCCGCTGGGGGACTGGGAGGAGGCGCGCTTCTGCCTCCCCGGGGGCCAGTCGGGGAACCCCTTTTCCCCGAACTACGACGACCTCCTGCGGCACTGGCTGGAGGGTACGGGCGTGCCGATCCCCTGGTCGGAGGCGAACGTGCAGGCGGCGACCGTGGCACGCCTGGAGCTGCTGCCGGAGGGGGAGGACACGGGGCCGACCGGAGGTGACGGCACGAGAGACTCCGGCGCGGCGCGGGCCGGAGGCGGGCCGCGGTGAGCGGCCCGCGACCGCCCGGCTACGACACCCTCGAGGGCCGCTTCGAGGAGATCCTCGCCTGTGAGCCGGTGGGCCCGGACGAGGGCGACCTCATCGGTCGGTCGCGTGAGGGGCGCCCCGTGCGCGCCTTCCGGATGGGCCTGGGACCGCGTCGCGTGAGCCTCGTGGCCGGCTGCCACGCGGACGAGCCCGTGGGCCCCCGGCTCCTGCGGCGGCTCGCGGCGCACCTGGCCGAGCTACCGGCGGCGGACCCGCTCCTCACGGCGGCGGAGTGGTGGATCCTCCCGCACCTCAATCCGGACGGAGACGCCGCCAACGCGGCGTGGCAGCGGTCTTCCGGCGCCACCGGGCCGGGAGCGCTCGCCGACGGTCCGGACGCCTACGACCCCGCGCTCTACCGGCTTCACGTCGTCCGGGAGCTCCCCGGAGACGACATTGAGTTCGGCTTCCCCTTCCGGGACGAGGACGACGGGGCGCGGCCGGAGAACCGTGCCGCGTGGGCCTGGTGGCGGGAGGCGGGCTCCTTCGCCCTGCACGCCTCCCTGCACGGGATGTCGGTGGCCGGCGGGGCCTGGTACCTGGTCGAGCCCGGGTGGCGCGGCCGGGCGGCGCTGGACCGGCTCATGGAGCGCTGCCGGGCGTCGGCGGAGCACTCCGGCTACGCGCTGCACGACGTGGAGCGGGCCGGGGAGAAGGGCTTCCACCGGCTGGCGCCCGGCTTCGCCACCCGGCCCAACCACGTGTCGATGCGCGAGCACTTTCTGGCCGCCGGCGACCCGGAGGCGGCCGCCCGCTTCCGGCCGAGCTCCATGGAGACGATCCGCGCCCTGGGGGGCGACCCCCTCACGCTGGTGTCCGAGGTGCCGCTCTTCCTGGGAGCCTCCCGCGACGCCGACGCCGACGAGCTCCGTCCCGTCCCGGTGGCCGACCAGATGCGGCTCCAGTGGGCGTTCGTATGCGCCGGAGTGGAGGCGATCCTGGGCTGAGGTGAGGCAGGGTCGGTCGGCCGACCGGGCCGGGCGCCCGACCCGGACGCTCCGGGGTGCGCTACCGGACTTCGCTCACCCCGGCTGCGGCGTCCGCCAGGGTGGTCTCGCGGAAGAACTGCGCGATCCTCTCCGACACCGGGAACCACCGCTCGTGGACCGGGCAGGGGTCGGTGTCGCTGCAGCACGGCCGTCCCAGGACGCAGGTTCGGCCGGGCGAGAGGTCGTCGAACTGGCTTACCACCTCGAACAGCGTGAGCTCCGCGGGTGGTCCCGCCAGCCGGAATCCGCCGCCCGGTCCCTTGACGGACTCCAGCACCTCCTTCCGGGCCAGCGTGTGCAGAATCTTGGAGAGGTAGTTGCGAGGCAGGTCGAGCTCCGCGGCCAGGTCCTCGACGCGGACGGGGTCCGCGTCGGGTCGGGAGGCGAGCCGGATGGCGGCCCGGAGGGCGTATTCGGCGGTCTGGGACAGCATCCTGCGCTCGCCCTTCCCACGCCCCGGCGGTGCGCGGGACCGGAGATTCCGGCCCGGGGGCCTCAACCGAACGTGGCCACGAGAGAGTGTATGACGGCGGCCGCTGCGGCCGCGAACAGGGTCACGACCACGAACAGGAAGACGCCGAACCAGGGGCCGTTGTCTTCGACGTTCGGGTCGCTCGAGACCCCGCCGTCCGGGCTCCGTGCGACACCCGCCTCATCGGACATCGAGTCGCCTCCTCTCTACCGTTCGAGCCCGCGCTTCGTTCCGGCTCCAGGGGCGAATCCGGGTCGCCGGTCCCTCCCGCGATCCCACCGCCGCGCCGATCATCCGCCGAACATCCACAGCCGTGACAGCCACATCCAGTCCATGCCGTAGAACAGGGCGAACACGGCCAGGAAGAATCCGCACATGGCCAGCGTGCCCCGCATCGAGTACCGGTGCACCGGGGCATCGCTCCCGGTCAGGGATAGCGGCACCGGCACCCGCATACGCGCCTCCTTCCCGAACAGGAGAGAGCCCACGGCCACGAGCACGAAGATCGCGCCGGCCAGCACGGCCACCGATGCTGCGATCCCGAGCACGGCCAGCATGGGGCTGGCGGCCGAGAAGCTGAAGTGCGTGCCGGGAATGGACGTGGTGATCGGGTCTCTCCGGGGCACGCCGTACAGGATGCCCGCCTCCATCATGGCCATGGCCGCGATGCTCATGGCGAAGCCGTACAGATACGGCTGCAGCCGGGCCAACCGCTCGAACACCCATTCCTTCCGGAAGATGAGCCGGATCACGTAGTAGACGAGGCCCATGAACGCCAGCGTGGTCCCCACCGCCACGGTGCCGTGGAAATGGCCGGGTACGGCCAGCGTGTTGTGCCGCATGGTGTTGAGCTGCATCTGCCCCATGAGGACGCCCGTGATGCCGCCCAGGAAGCCGAACAGGACGATGCTGAGCGCCGTGGCCGAGAAGCCGGGGTCGTGCCAGGGGGCCGTCTTCAGCCAGCCGAACCAGCTGTCCCCGCCGAGGCCGCGCTTGCGGCGACCCGCCTCCAGGCCCGCCGGGATGGCGAAGGCGTGGATGAGGCTGGCCAGCACGGCGCCGTACATGGCGTAGGAGGTGTTCCACATCTTCCAGCTGGCCGAGACGCCCGGATCCGCCATGAGGTGGTGGGCGGCGCCCATGTTGATGAAGAACAGGTAGAGGATGAAGGCGCCCCGCGAGACCTTCTCGCTCACCACCTCGGCCCCGGCGGTGAGATGGGTCATGAAGTACCACACCGTGACCATGGCGGCGAGGTTGATCTGCTGGGTGCCGTGGCCGATGATCCAGTACATCTGCCGGTACCAGGCCGCGTCGATGTGTCCCACCAGCCCGATCCGCCACAGGAAGGTCGGCACGTAGGTGATGAGGCCGCCCAGGAGGGCCTCGACGGCGATGATGCCGGTCACGAACGCGCCGAAGGTGACCAGGGGAAGGGTGCGGTCGGGGTGCTCGCTCTTCTCCTGCCAGATGCAGGCGAAGAAGGGAAGGGCCGCGACCACGGTTCCCAGGATGAACGTGTCCACCCCCAGGTAGAACAACGCCGAGGACTTGAGCGGCGCGTAGGAGGTGAGCAGCGGCTCCTGGTTGGGGTAGGTGGTCGTCCAGATCGCGTACTCGATGAGCACGGCCGAGACGACCATGACCGCCCAGCCGAGTTTCGCGAGGCGAGGCGCCGGAAGCTTCCGGCCCAGCACCATGGGTCCCCCCACGTACAGGATGGCCACCTCCATGAACACCATCCAGAAGATGAGGAGGTTCCAGGCGTGCAGGCTCAGGTACTTGTAAAACGCCGTGGGCTGCAGGATGCCCACCGCCTCCCAGCGAGTGAGCGCCACGAGGAGAGCGGCGATCCCGCCCACGATGAGGGCCACGACGGCCGTGAGACCGAACATCTTGACGGGCACTTCGGCGGAGCGGTGGATGCGAAGGCCCGTCACCTCGCAGGTCCGGAAGCCGTCCTCGCCGTACGGTGCGTCCAGGAGGCCGATCGCCATGTTTCTAGCCCTCCCTCACTTGACGATGATCTGTCCGTGCATGGTCCGGTGGCCCACGCCACAGAACTCGTTGCACTGGACGTCGTAGGTGCCGGGGTGCTCGAACTCGATGGGAACGACCCACTCGTATCCGGGCAGGACCTGCAGGTTGAACTGCTCGATCATCCGGGCCTCGCGGTGGAGCCCGAAGCCGTGCTGGACGTCGTAGCTGCTGAGGTGCAGGCGGTACGGTTTGCCGGCCTGGAGCACGACGGGGAGGCCGTTCCAGGTCCACTGCTGCGCCTCGACGTACACGTCCGCGCCGGCGGGCACCAGGCCCTCGTCGGTGTGCCGGGCCTCCTTCTCGTAGGCCTGGACCTCGGCCCGGTACCGATCGGGACTGATCCGCGTGGTCGGACCGACCGGGTTCTGGGCGCCGAGCTCCCGCCAGCCGATCATCCAGCCGAACAGGATGATGCACCAGAGGAGGGCCATGCCGAGCCAGGTCCGTTCCTGGCGGCTCACGGTCCAGTTCCACCACACGCCCTCGGGGGACTTCAGCGGAGAGCTCATCTCAGCCTCCCGCGCGGACGCTCAGGAGGTCGATGAGCCCCCACACCACATAGGAGAGGAAGAAGAACACGACGGCGGCCAGGGCCAGCATCCAGATGCTGTTCATCACCCGCTGCTGCCATGGCACCTCTTCGGACTGCACGTGCGGATCGTCCACGCGGACCTCCCGCGGTGGTGGCTCGGAAGTGGGTCGTTCTCGCCGGCTTGCGGCGAGCAGATGAATAAATCATGATGTTATGAGGTATACGGCGTCAAGGGGGGATCATGCCAGCACCAGGGAATCGACCCGGCTCTCACGTGCGGCCGTCCGCACCGTCCGCGGGGGCGGCCAGGGCCTACCTCGAGCTGGGGAAGCCGGGGATCTCGCTGCTGGCCACGCTGACGGCGGCGGCGGGCTACGTAGCGGCCCGGGGCGGCGGGGGGCTGGCGACCGCCCCGGGGTCCGGGATGCTACGGCTGGCGGCCCTCGTCCTGGGGACCTACCTGGCCGCGTCGGGCACCAACGGCCTGAACCAGCTGCTGGAGCGCGAGCAGGACGCGCGCATGACGCGCACGCGGGGCCGCCCGATCCCCTCGGGACGGGTGACACCGATGCGGGCCGCGGCCTTCGTCGGGATCGTCTCCCTGGCGGGGATCGGCCTGCTGGGAGCCGTGCTCAACATCCTCACGGCCGCCCTGGCGGCCCTGACGCTCGTCGCCTACGCATTCGTGTACACGCCGATGAAGCGAGTCTCCCCCGCGGCGGTCCTGGTGGGGAGCGCCCCGGGAGCCCTGCCCGTGATGGGCGGGTGGGCGGCGGCCACCGGCTCGCTGGACCCCGGCGCGTGGGCGCTGTTCGCGCTCGTGTTCCTGTGGCAGATCCCGCACTTCGCCGGGCTCGACTGGCTGTGCCGGGAAGACTACCGCAGGGGCGGCTACCGCACGGTGGCCGTGGCCGACCCGACGGGCCGGTGGACGGCGTGGCAGGCGGCGGGATCGGCGGCTCTCCTCCTGCTGGTGAGCGCGCTGCCGGTCGTTCTGGACCTGGGGGGCGGGCTCTACCTGGCCGGTGCCCTCCTGCTCGGGAGCCTCTACCTGGCGGCCGCCGTGCCGCTCCTGGCCGGGGTGACCGCGCGCCGGTCACGCCGGCTCTTCCTGGTCTCGCTCGCGTATCTTCCCCTCGTGCTGGGTCTCCTCGCGGTCGGACGGCTCGTGTCGTCCTGACCGGCCTCGGTGAAGCGGCGGCTCGTGTCGATGGCTGGCTTGTGCGCGTCGGCCAGCGGGTCGAGTGTGATGCCGGGGGGGTTTCGGTCCACCATGAACACGCTCATGGCCCTGCGTTCCGCCCCTGAGCCCCGGAGCGCACCGTCTTCGTGTGGTCAGCCCCCTTCCGGAAACGGCAGCTTCACGTCCTCCCCGTACAGCCACTTCGCCACCCAGGCCCAGTTGTGCCAGGTCGCGGCCAGGCGCTGCTTCGGAGTCGGGACGCCGTGGCTGTCGGCGTGGTAGAGGATGAACTTCACGGGCACGCCCACGTCCTCGAGCCCCTGGTAGAGCTCGAACCCGTTGGGCGGGGGCACCCGCGGGTCGCCGTCGTCGTGCTGGATGAGGGTCGGGGTCGAGGCCTGCTTGAGGTAGGTGATGGGCGAGGTCTTCGCGTACACCTTCGGCAGGTCCCAGGGGGTGCCGCCCAGGTACGAGATCGTGAACGGGTGGATGTCCGTGTTCACGTAGTAGGTCATCCAGTCGGAGATCCCGGCGCCCACCGAGATGGCCTTGAAGCGGTGGGTGGTGGTGGTGAGGAAGGCCGAGATGTAGCCGCCCTCGCTCCAGCCCATGGCCACCATGCTGTCGGGATCCACCACCCCGCGGTCGATGAGCGCCTGCACGCCCGACATCACGTCCCACGCGTCGCCCACGCCCAGGTTGCCGACGTTGAGCTTCTCGAACCCCTGTCCGTAGCCGAGGGAGCCGCGGTAGTTGGGCATGAGCACCACGGCGCCGCGGGCGAGCCACTGAGTGAGCGGGTACACGTACGACTCGACCTGGCTCGAGAGGATGGGGAGGTCGATGCCGGTGGGACCGCCGTGGATGCGGACCACGAGCGGGTGCCGGCGGGTGGAGTCGAAGTCGGGCGGCGTGATGAGCACGCCGTGCACGACCGCCCCGTCCTTGCTCTTCCAGGCGATGTCCCGCTCGGTGCCCAGGGGCCACCCGCCGACCTGGGCGGTCATGTCGGTGAGCTTGCGCGGCCTCCAGTTGCCGGCCGATGTGAGGTAGACCTCCGACAGCTCGGTCGGGGTGGCGCCCACGAAGGCCGCCGACTTCCCATCGGGCGTGTAGTCCACCGAGCGGAAGGCTCGCGGCGCGTCGGTGATCACCGTCATCTTCGTCGATTCGGGATCCATGCGATACAGCACCGTCTGCCCCTGCCGCCACCCCGCCACGACGAGCCCGTCCGGGAGCCACGCCACCGGGTCGGCGTTCGAGTCGTAGGAGCCGGTGAGGAGCTCCGGCTTCCCGCCGGAGGCGCGGACCTTCGCGATCTCGTCCGTGGTGTAGTAGGCGGTGTCCCCGGCGCCGGTGGAGAAGGCGATCCAGCGGCCGTCCGGGGACCACACGGGCCCCGCGTCCGCGCCCGGCCAGTCCACCAGCGTTCGGATCGAGTCCGTGGCCACGTCGATCACCGACAGGTCCCGGTGCGTGAACGAGGGCACGCGGCCGTCCGGCTGGTGGGAGAAAGCGATCCGTGACCCGTCGGGTGACCAGCGGAAGCCGACGACCGTGTAGGCGGCGCCCGGGGTGAGCGCCCGGAAGGCCGACCCGGAATCGGCCGTGTCGGCTGCGGTGGGCGCCGATGCTGCCGAGTCGCCCGGCAGCTTCGCGCCGGCCTCGGTGGCCAGCGCCTTCGACACGTCCATCACCCACAGGTGGACGGGGGGCGCGGTCTCACTCTCGACCCTCCAGTCCCCGTAGTCCTTCTTCCGCGCCTTCATGGCGGCGCTCTCGGTCTCCTGGATCGAGACCGCCAGGCTCGCGCCGTCCGGGCTCCAGGCGAAGGAGCGCACGCCCTCGGCCACGTCGGTCAGCGGCCGCGCCTCGCCCCCGTCGGGCCGGATGAGCCACACCTGCGTCTTGCCCTCGTCCCGGGAGGAGAGGAACGCGATCCACTTCCCGTCCGGGGACCAGGCGGGGCTCGTGGAGCTCCCCTTGGCCGTGCGCGTGAGCTGGAACGGCGCCGCGCCCGGCCTCACGAGCCAGATCTCCGTGTCGTACCGGTTCGCGTCCCAGTCCGCCCCCCGCACTTCGTAGGCGACGGCCGACCCGTCCGGCGCGATGGCCACCGCTCCCACCGAGCGCAGGCCGAGCACCTGCCGGAAGCTGGGGGCTCCGGCGACCTCCTCCTGGGCGTGGGCCCGCGTCGGGAGGGCGAGAGCCGCGGCGAAGCACAGCGCCGCGAGGGTCGGGACGGGACGGATGCTCATGCGGGACTCTCCGTGAAGGGGTGAGCGTCTCGGGCCGGCTCATTGTGCCGCCATGGGATCTACGGGTCAACGCTCGGAAATCGTTTCAGCCTTCTGCACGGAAGTCACCACGAAGCACGCCACCCGCGCCGGCGCCACTCGGACCCATGTAGCACCGTAAGGCACTGGGAGGGAGAGCGTTGGCGCCTGCCGGCGGGCTCGTTCGACACCGGTATGCGGCTTGCCCTCTGGCGGTGGGGGGAAACCACCGTCGGCCGGGCCGCGCGGGCGCCGACGCGGGAGGAGGCTCCATGGGAGACATGCTGCTGCACGCTGGCGCGTACGTGGCGCGGCCCGCCGCCATACCCAGCTTTATGGTGTCCGCCCTCCTCCTGGGCGTGGGCACCTTCACGCTGGTCCGGGAGCATCGCTCCCGGGAGAGCCGGGCCTTCGGCCTGTTCACGGTCGTGGCGGCGTGGTGGCTGTTCGCCTTCTCCTGGATGTTCCTGGCGGCCGACACGGCCACCGCGCTCGCCTGGGCACGACTCGCGAGTCTCGGCATTCCCTTCCTCGCGCCCGCCACCTACCAGTTCGCCGTGCGCGTCCTGGAGCTGGAGGAGCGCCGCTCCGTGATCGTGCGAGCGGCGTGGCTCTACTTCGCGGCGTGCGCGTCGGTCCTGGTGGGGTCGAGCCTGTTCCTCACCGGGATCCGCGCGTGGCCGTGGGGTCCGTATCCGGTCCTGGGCCCCCGCAGTCTGCTGTTCACGGTGCCGTTCGCGGCCCTGCTGCTGCTCACGCTCTTCGAGCTGTGGCGGGCCTGGAGGAGGTCGCCGCCCGGGACGGCACGCCGCCGCGCACGCGCCTTCCTCCTGGCCTTCCTGGTCGGGGACCTGGCGCTGATCGACTTCCTCCCCGCCTACGGGGTTCCGGTGCATCCGGCCGGCTGGGAGGCCGTGGCGGCGTTCGCGCTCATCGCGGCCTGGGCCATCTGGCGTCACCGTCTGACCGACCTCTCGCCGGCGCTCGCCGCGGAGCAGCTCGTGCGCACGACCTCCGAGCTGGTGGCGCTGTGCGATGGCGACGGCCTCGTACGGTTCGCCAATCCCGCCCTGTGCGCGCTGGTCGGCGCGAGCCCCGAACAGCTCACCGGCCGGCCGGCGTCGGATCTGGCCGCCTGCGAGGCCTCGGAGGTCACTCTGCGCGGCGCCATGGAACGGGACCGCGTCACCGACGAGGAGGCGGAGCTGCGGGGCCGGGACGGCGAGGTCGTACCGGTCAGCCTGTCCGCGTGCGAGCTACGGGATCGGAACGGCTTCCGGGTGGGCACGGCCCTCCTGGCCCGGGACATTCGCTTCCAGCGGCAGATGCAGGCCGAGCTGGCGCGCCGCGCCTTCTACGACGAGGTCACGGGCCTGGCCAACCGTGCGCTCCTGTTGGACCGCATCCGGCTGGCCGGCTCCCGGAGCCAGCGGTCGGGGGAGCGCTTCGGCGTGCTGTGCCTGGACCTGGACGACTTCCACCGCGTGAGCGAGGCCTTCGGGCGCGAGGCGGGGGACCAGCTCCTGGCGACGGTCGGAGCGCGGCTCCAGCGGGTCCTCCGCGACGACGACACGGTAGCCCGCATCGACGACGACCGCTTCGGGATGCTCACCGAGCGCGTGGCGGGAGCGGGAGAGGCCCGCGACGTGGCCCTCCGCATCCTGGCGGAGCTGGAGGCCCCGCTCACCCTGCGGGACCGGGCCGTGTTCCCGAGCGGCTCGGTCGGGATCGCGGTGTCGCGTCCCGATTACGACGATCCGGCCGAGCTGCTGCGCGACGCGCAGGCCGCCGCCAGCCGGGCCAAGGGACAGACGCGGGAGCGGATCACCATCTTCGGCCCCGGCATCCGGGAGCACGCCGTGACCACGCTCGAGATGGCCGGCGACCTGCGGAAGGGGCTCGCCGAAGGCGAGTTCGAGCTCCACTACCAGCCCATCGCCCGGGTCGCGGACCTCGAAGTCGTGGCCCTCGAGGCCTTGCTTCGCTGGCGCCATCCCCGGCGAGGACTTCTCGCTCCGGCCACCTTCCTCCACGTGGCGCGCGAGGCGCGGATCCTTCCGCGCATCGGCTGGTGGGTCCTCCAGGAGGCCCTCGGCGACCTGGCCGCGTGGCGCGAGCGCCACCCGGCGGCGACCCCCTTCAACGTCCACGTCAACCTTGCGGTGGAGGAGCTCGCCCACCCGGAGCTCCTGGGGCGGATCGACGAGGCCCTGGATCGCACGGGGACCGAGCCGCGAAGCCTCGTGCTCGAGATCACCGAGCGCACTCTCCTGCACCGCACGGAGGACGCCATCGGTATCGTGGACGCGCTCCGCTCACGGGGCGTCCGATTGTGCGTCGACGACTTCGGCACCGGGTACTCGTCCCTGGCCTACCTGGGACAGTATCCGCTGGACGTCCTCAAGATCGACGCGACCTTCGTGCGGGCGGCCACCTGGGGCTCGGACGGAGCCAGGATCCTGGACACCGTCCTCGAGCTGTCGCGGAACCTGGGGATGGTGTCGGTGGCCGAGGGCGTGGACACGACGGCGCAGCTCGAGCACCTGCGGCGCTCGGGCTGCGCCCTCGTGCAGGGCTACGTGTTGGCCGAGCCCATGCCGGCCGACGAGGTCGAGGCGCGGCTGGCCGCGGGCGCGCCCCTGGTCACGCCGCCCGCGGCGTCCCCCCTACGGTAGCTGGCTCACGATCCCGCCCAGGCCGCGGCGGGCCAGCTCCTGGTTGAAGGGCGGGAGGTTCTGGGCCAGGGCTGTCTCCAGCTCCTGGCTCATGCCCTCGACCCTCTGCTCGAGGATTCCCTGGACCTCCCGGGCCTGGTCGGTGGGCGGGAAGTCGTTGGAGGCCACTTCCCCGGCCAGCCACGCCACCCGGCCCGCCAGGCGCGAGGGCCAGCGCACGTCGTCCTGGCCCGTGCCGGTGAGCTTGAGCTGGATGAGCTCGCCCTCCACGTCGCGGAGCCTCGACTCCAGGGAGTCGCCGGCCGCGATCAGGTCGTCGGCGTCGGCGCTCTCCAGCACCGGCCTCAGGTCGGCGAGCTGGCGGCGCATCCACTCGATCCGGTTCGCCATGCTCGCCACCCGGTTCATGTCCGCGTACAGGGAGCGGAGCATGGTGACCTGGGCGTCGATGTCCTTCAGGCTCCCCTCGGAGTGGGGATCCTTGTTGACCGTGAGCGGCTGGCTGAAGCTCTTGCCGCCCGCCTCGAACGTGACCGTGTAGGTGCCCGGCGGCGACAGGATCGAGAACTGGCGGCCCCACGGCATGGCGAACCAGCCCTTCTTGCCCAGGTCCATCCACGTCGCGTTCTCGGGCGGCACCCGCCGCCGGATCTCCATCGTCTTCTCGGTCTCCAGGTCCCACCACACCCGGTTGATCCCCGCCTTCGCCGGGCCGGACAGGGTGCGTACCGTGTCCCCGGCCGCGTCCGTGATGAGGAGGCGCACGCTGTCGGTCCCCGCCGGCGCGCTCTTCAGCCAGTAGGAGAGCGAGGCCCCGTAGGGCGGATTGTCGCCCGCCGACGGGTCGTCGAACATGGCCATGGGGGCCGTGATGTCGTGGAACCGCCACGCCTCTCGCGGCGCGAACAGGTGCGCGGGCTCGGCCGCCACCTCCGGGGTGAGCTGCTGGAGCGGCGTCACGTCGTCCAGGATCCAGATGCCCCGGCCGTACGTCCCCACCACCAGGTCCTGGAAGTGGGGCTGCACGGTGATCCAGTACATGGGCGCCGGCGGCAGATTCGTCATCAGGGACTGCCAGTGCCCGCCGTCGTCGGTGGAGAAGTAGAGCTTGTTCTCGGTGCCCAGGTACAGGAGCCCCCGGCGCACGGGGTCCTCGCGCACGTTGCGGGCGAAGGACAGCGGGCTCTGAGGCACGCCTGCGGTGATCTTCGTCCAGTGCTGCCCGAAGTCCGACGTCTTGTAGACGTAGGGCGCGAAGTCGCCCATCTGGTGGCGGTCGATGGTCACGTACGCCCTGGCGGAGTCGTATCTCGAGGCGTCGATGTTCCGGACCACGCCCAGGGGAGGCAGGCCCGGGATGTTCCGGGTGACGTTCGTCCACGTCTTGCCGCCGTCGCGCGTCACCTGGACGAGGCCGTCGTTGGTCCCGGCCCAGATCACTCCCGCCTCCACGGGCGACTCGTCGATGGCGTACACCACGCAGCAGGTCTCGACCTGGATGTTGTCGGGGGTGAGGCCGCCCGAGATCCCCATCTTCGTGGAGTCGTCGGTGGTGAGGTCGGGGCTGATGCGCTCCCAGCTCTGCCCGCCGTTCGTGGTCCGCATCACGTACTGGCTCCCCACGTACACGGTGTTGTGGTCGTGGGGGCTGATCTCGAGCGGGAAGGTCCACTGCCACCGGTACCTCGCGTCGTCGGCGGGGTGCCCGATGATGCTCATCGGCCATACCTCGACGTTCCGGTACTGACGCGCCTGCTCGTCGTAGCGAACCACGATCCCGTCCACGGGGCCGTAGCCCGAGGTCGTGGACCACGCGATCCCGGGCGCCATCGTGTCGGGCGTGGCGAAGCCGCTCTCGCCGCCGCCGAGCTCGTGCCACATCCCGCGCGGGATGCCGCCGCCGCCCTCCTCGCCGCCGCCGAGGCGGCTGTTCGAGGGCCCCATCATCGAGGGGCCGTCCTGGCGGTTCGTGTAGACCCAGTAGGGGACCTGGTTGTCGACCGTGACGTGGTAGAGCTGGCCGACCGGGAGCTGGACCCTGTACCAGGTCTTCCCGCGGTCGTGGGAGATCGACACGCCGCCGTCGCCGGCCGCCACCATGCGGTCCCCGTCCGTGGGGTCGATCCACATGTTGTGGTGGTCCCAGTTGGGCACCCGCTGGCCGCCCAGCGTCTTGACGTGCTCGCCGCCGTCCAGCGTTTGAACCCAGTCGGCCGAGATGAAGTAGGCCTCGTCGGGATCGTCGGGCGTGACAGCGCAGCGGGTGTAGTAGGCTTGCCGTCCGGCCAGGTTCTGGTCGTGGTTGACCAGCGTCCAGTCGTACCCGCCGTCCTCGGAGCGCCACAGCTCGCCCTCGCTCGTCTTCCCCCGCCACGGGACGCCGTCGGAGGTCTCGATGAGGGCGTAGATGCGGTCGGAGCTCGCGGGCGTGTTGCACAGACCGATCTTGCCGATGGGCCCGTCCGGGAGGCCGTGTCCCTCGAGCCGGGTCCAGTGGTCGCCTCCGTCGCGGGTCATCCAGATCCCGCTGCCGCCGCCGCCGCTCACCCGTCCCCAGGTGTGGACCTCGATCTGCCACGTGCCGGCGAACAGGACGTCCGGGTTGTGCGGGTCCATGATGAGGTCGGAGGCGCCGGTCGAGTCGTTCACGAACAGCACCTTCTGCCAGGTCCGGCCGCCGTCCCGCGTCCGGTAGATCCCGCGCTCCGCCTGCGGGACGTACGTATTCCCCAGGGCGGCCACGTACACGACGTCCGGGTCCTGCGGGTCGATGACGATGCGCGAGATGCGGCCGGTGGCGTCGAGGCCCATGTGCGTCCAGGTCTCGCCCCCGTCGGTGGACTTCCACGCCCCGTCGCCGATCGAGATGTTGGAGCGTATGAACGGCTCGCCGGTGCCGGCCCACACCACGTTGGGGGCCGAGGGCGCCACCGCCAGGTCGCCCACCGAGGGCACCCCGGCGCTGTCGAACACGGGCCGCCACCGCGACCCGCCGTCCGTGGTCTTCCAGATGCCGCCCGCGGCCGCTCCGGCGTAGTAGACCAGCGGCTGGCTCGGTACGCCCACCGCCACGTCCACCCGGTTCCCGACCACGCCGATGTAGCGGAAGCGGAGGCCGGAGAGCTCCTGTCGGCTCAGCTCCTGGGCCGCGGCGGGCGCGGGCCGCGCGAGGGCGAAGGTCGCCAGGGCCGCGAGGGCCGCGGCCAGGGCACGGACGGAGACGGAACGGCTGGCACGCATGGCGGTCGCTCCTGAGGGTGGAATCGGGACAGGTCAAGCTAAGGCGGGCGACGAGCCTCCGATAGATCGCGCCGCGCCGGCCGCGGCGTCTTTCCGGGCCCCTCCAGCGCGGCTACCGTTCCACCCGGTCGACGCACGGAGCACGGATCCGAACCACAGCCGAACCGGAGGCGGCCGAGACGAAGGGCGCGGTGCCCGAGTGGGCGGTGCGCAAGGCGCGCGAGGTGGTCGAAGCGCACCGGGAGAGCATCGCGCGCGCGCAGTGGAGCTCGCCGGGCTCTCCCCGATGGAGGCCCTGGTCGCGGCCACGGGCGATGCGGACCCGGCCGTCATCGAGCTGGTCCTCAAGGAGGGAAGGGCGGTGAAGGACCGGCTCGGATCCGCGGCGGTGGTCTAGGCGGCCGGTCCGGGACCGCCCGCCGCCGGGGGGCGGCTACGCCGCGCCCGCCTCCAGCGCCGTCTCGAGCGCCCCGACCACGGCGCCGGTGTCCTCGAGTCCGGTGAGGAGTGTGCCGGCACCCGACAGGTCGAGCTCCTCGTTCCACCCGTGTCGCAGGGCCACCACCGGAAAGCCGGCGGCCCGGCCCGAGGCGATCCCGGCGCCCGTGTCCTCGAGCACGACCGCGCGGAGGTGCTCGGGTCCCCCGAGCGCCTCGAAGGCGGCCCGGTAGGGGTCGGGCGCGGGCTTCTCTCGCTCCACGTCGTCCCCGGTCACCACGGCGTCGAAGAAGGAGGCCAGGCCGGCCCGGGCCAGGACCAGCTCCACCATCCACCGCAGGCTCGAGCTCACCAGGGCCAGCTTCCAGCCCTCCTCCGACAGCCGGACGAGCAGCGCCCGGGCGCCGGGCACCAGCTCGAGGCGCTCGTGCAGGAGCTCCTGGTAGTCGCGCCGGAAGCGCTCCCGGTAGCGGGTCGGCGCCACCCGCCCGGTGAGCCCCGCCTCCTCGAGGTAGGCGCGCTCGACCGCGTCCTGGGGCTGCCCCATCACGGAGCGGTAAAAGGCGCGGCCCGGCGTCCCCTCGAACCCGAACGACGCCAGGGTCCTGAGGTGCGCCTGCTCCTTGAGGCCCTCGGTGGCCACCAGGACTCCGTCCATGTCGAGCAGGGCGGCGCGGCCGGCCGGGGCCGAGGGGGCCGTCACGGGCGTCCTCCGGCCGGTCCGCTCGCGGACGCCGAGCCGCTGTCCGCGGCTCCGCTCGGGGCCGTCAGCGAGTCGCGCGTCACGATGCCCACCGGGACGGCGACCCGCGCCGGCACGCTGTCTCCCCGCAGCCGGCGGGCGATCACGTCGATGGCGCGGCGCCCGATGTCGACCGGGTGCTGGACGGCGTCGGCCACCAACGCGGTGCCGCGGGCGATGGCGCTCCTGGCCTCCGGCGTGGCGTCGAAGCCCACGATGAGGATGCCGGTTCGGCCGGACGCCTCGACGGAGGCGAGGGCACCCAGCGCGCAGTCGTCGTTGGAGCCGAAGATCGCGTCGATCTTCTTGCCGGTGGCCAGGAGGTTGTCGGTCTTGTCCTTGGCCACGTCCCGCAGGCCGCGCTCGACGGCGGGGTCGGCCACCACGTGGATGTCGGGGTAGTCGGCGAGCCCCTCGCGGAAGCCCGCCACGCGGTCCTGCACGCTGGTCACGGTGGGCTGGTCGAGGATGGCCACGGACCCGTGGCCGCCCAGCCGCTGGCCCAGGTAGCGGGCCAGGAGCCGGCCCCCCTGCCGGTTGTCGCTGGCGATGTGGGAGACCACGTGGCCCCCGTCCGCCGCGATGTCGACCGTGAACACCGGGATCCCGGCCTCGTTGGCCTCCTGCACGGCGCTCACGATCCCGCTCGAGTTGACCGGTGCGATCACGATCGCGTCCATGTTGCGGGTGATGAAGTTCTCCACCTGGCTCGTCTGCCGGGACAGGTCCCACTCGCCGGCCACGACGTGCAGGTCGATCCCGTCGCTGTCGGCCCGGGCCTCGAGGCCCTTCTGGAGGTCCTGGTAGAACACGTGCGCCTGGGTGAGGAGGGTGACCCCCACCTGCGGACGCCCCGTCGTCTCCCGCCCCGCGCAGCCGGCGACCGTCGCGGCCACGGCCACCGCCGCGGCGACGACCACGCTCCGAGCGATCCTCGACTCACCCATGGCTCCATCCCTTCCGCTCCGCGGCCCTGCGGCACGTCGGTTGCCGCTCTCCGGCCGGTGGTCGGCCGTCCCCGTGTTGGCCCGGCCCACGCTCCGCGAGCCGCATCGATCCTCGCGCCTTACCGCGGATGTCTTTATAGATCAATGAAGTAGCTTCACCCCTACGACGAGTGTCCGACCCGCAGGAGGAGCGCCCGCGCATGCGCGAATCCCCCACGAAAGTGTCGCGCCGGTACCACATGCCGTCCCTGACCACGGCCTCCCTCATCGGGCTGGTCGCGGGTCTGGGGCTCGGCACGCTGGCCTTCCGGCTGCAGAGCGGGCTCCTGCTGGGCGCC
>Ga0307440_1000496_pt1 | contig 19471 bp, 1 predicted proteins | sample SalMarWE160410MG_FD_202150 | JGI IMG/M metagenome (GOLD analysis project Ga0307440, IMG submission 202150) | Salt marsh sediment microbial communities from the Plum Island Ecosystem LTER, Massachusetts, United States - WE1604-10 | ecosystem: Environmental > Aquatic > Marine > Intertidal zone >... | reverse complement strand
ATTTTGCCAAAAAAGGCTGAAGTTATCATTTCCGGCGCCCTTTTTCTTTGGTTCGTTTCTTTTTGGACGAACAAAAAGAAATGAACATTAGTACATAAAATAAGAGGGTGCCTTTTGAGACACCCTCTTCCGTTGTGGGGGTTGACGGATTCGAACCGCCGACCCTCTGCTTGTAAGGCAGATGCTCTGAACCAGCTGAGCTAAACCCCCGTAAAGAGAGTGCAAATATAGATTACATTTTCAATTTCCCCAAAAAACTTAGTCATATATATTCTCAGGCAGCAGAATATTTTTAGTTGTCAACATGTTTCAAAAAATAAGGAAAAAAATTCATCTAACAAAAACCGACGTTAAATCGGAAAATACGACGATTTGTCAAAACTGTTGATTTTTGCTGTCCTATTCTGCAACCTTTTGTGATATTCCGGGTACAAAATATCAGCTAAATAATCTAAAAGCAACCTAACAGGCATTTGATAAGTCATGTTAATAAGTTGAAAACACTTGAAAAATATAGTGGTACAGGTGATTAAAAATTGTATATATTCGCTTGTAATTAGATTGAGAGAAAAAATTGCTTGTCGGTAATTGGATTATTGACAGTAGTTTATTACATATATGATACACTGAAGACTATAGTTGAAAAAAATTGAACCTGACTGTATGGAACATAATTTGTCCGTTTCAGCTTTTTTAAAATGTAAATCTGGTTTTTTTAGAAGTTATATTTTAAAAAATGACTTTCCTGAGAGATATGTCTATTCATCCATATTCCAAAAAAGAAGCTTGCCAGCCAGGTTTTGGATGACATTCCTAATCCTGATTGCTGTTACAGTTTCAGCAACAGGACAGATAGCCGGTGATTATCGTTCACTAACAACGGGTAACTGGAATGCAAATACCACCTGGGAAATATTTGACGGAGCAACATGGAGCCCCTGCGCAACAGGAGTTTATCCGGGTGCAGCTCCGGGAGCCTATACCGTCTATATTTCCGGCAACTCGACTGTGTCGGTAACTGCTGATGTTGGTAATAGCATTGGTGCTTTGACTTTTACCGGAGGGGCAGCCTCTAATATTGTTCAGTTCTCGGGAACATACTCACTTGATGTTACAGGAGCAGTCACCATTAATCCTCCGAATTCCGGTGCAAATTTTAACAACGGCATTTATCTCAATTCCGGAAACCTTACCTGTGCCTCTCTCTTGAGCAGTAACTCGGCAAATAACGACAGGCATTGCCGGGTTACTATTTCCACCGGGGTTCTTACAGTCAACGGAAATATAGTTATGGGAGCTAACCAGGCCCAGAATGACATAACCTTCGGCGGTCCGGGAACACTAAACGTTACCGGAGGGCTGACAACAGGTCAGCTGACATGTGTTGACGGCAGTCAGATAAATATCGGCGGCGCTCTTTCCCCAACAGCATTTACTGTCAGCAATTCCACTGTCAATTTCAATGGTTCTGACCAGGCTATACCTACTTATACCTATTATAACCTTTCATGTACAGGGAACGGAACGAAGACATTACCTAATTCCAATGTCACTGTAAATAGTGATCTCATTGTATCGGGACCGGTTCTGGCATTTAATTCTTCACAGGCAAGAAACCTGATTGTTAACGGTAATATGTCGGGAACCGGAACCATTGATATGAGTCCCGGTGTCCTGAATCACTCCCTTACCCTTAACGGGCAGAATAATTCCATAGCTACATTTATATCAGGTGCTGGTACTGTTGTCTACAGCGGAAATTCAGCCCAGCAGATATTTTCCGGAACATATTACAATTTGACAACCCAGACCAGTAACCAGGTAAGGACCATACAGGGCGATGTTATTATTAATAATAACCTTACAATAACCCTTGGAACTTTCGATTTTGGTAACTCAGGAGCAGGGAATGTAACCGTCTTCGGCAACCTGTCAGGAGCAGGTACAATTAACATGTCAGGAGCTGGACTTGCACATAATCTTACACTGGGAGGTGCCAGTAACTCTGTTTCTGCATTTAATACGACAGCAGGTTCTGGCAGTACTGTTATTTATGGCAGGGCAGGAGCCCAGCAGGTTTTTGCCAGCGGCGCTTACCAGAATCTTAATATCACAGGTTCAGGTACCAAAACAATGAACACAGGTACTGTAACAGTAAACGGGAACCTTGATGTTACAGGTTCTTCGCTGGCTTTCAACTCAGTACTACAGACTCTTAATGTAACTGGAGATCTGTCAGGAACCGGTACACTTGACATGAGTACCGGTAATGTTGCTCATATCCTGAATCTTAATGGTGCTGCAAATACAATAGGTACCCTGTTGTCAGGGACTGCAGCCAGTAACGTTAATTATGTCAGAACAGGCAACCAGACAGTATTCGGCAGTCCGAATTACCGCAATATTTCAGTTTCCGGAGGAGGTATAAAGGCTCTTGGAGGGTCCGTTACCGTGGGTGGGACCCTGACCCTTACCTCAGGAGTACTTCAGCTTGGATGGAATAATCTTACCTTATCCAACTCAACTCCGGTTGCAGGTAGTCCGTTCAGTACCACCAACATGATTGAAACTGACGGTGTCGGCAGTTTTATTCGTTCGGGTAATCTCACAAACCAGAGTTTTAATCTGACCTATCCGGTTGGAAGCGGAGGGTATTATAATCCGGTCGTTATTTCTAATCTACCTGCTATAGCAGGGGCTGCCAGAAGCATTTCCATACGGGCAGTGCCTTCAAATGTTAATGTTCTTACCAACAGTATAAACAAGCACTGGGATATTACGGCTACAAATATAACAACCCAGCCTGCTACTGTTATCTCATTTCAATACAACAGCGGTGAGGTTGTGGGGGAATCATTATTATTCCAGCCATATACAAACAATACAGGAACATGGGCCCTTGCTGATGGTCCATCTCTTCCGGGATCAAACCCTGCAACGTCAACCGGAAGTACAATTCTTACCGGGCTATGGACAGTAGGCTCACCCGGTACTTTTTATTCATACCAGTCAGGTTTCTGGGATGATCCCAGTACCTGGACATACGATCCGGGTGGTACTACTGGTCCGGGTACAACTGTACCGGGGCCTAATGATAAGGTGGTAATACTTTCCGGCAGGACAGTATCACTCCAGAATGATGATTTCAGTCAGAACCTTGATATCACTATAAACAATGGAGGAATTCTTGACCTGACAACCTGGAGTTTCGGAAGCCAGCTGGCAGCCTTGAGAGGTTCAGGAACTCTGAAGCTTACTTCATCCAATTTCCCTGATGCAGTAGTTAATACCTTTGTTACAACGGATGGAGGTACTACCGAATATAATTACAATGGACCATTATCTGCCTCACAATCAGTTTATTATAACCTTACTATCAGGACTGCCTCAGGGACATCCGTGCAGGTCACAGATCTGACTGTTAACGGAAACCTGATCGTAAAGGAAGGTACCTTCCAGATCAATGACGGGACATCGAGGCGACTCAAACTGATTGTAAAAGGTGACATTACAGTTGACAATACAGGATCTTTAACAATAGGGCCCGGGACAACCAGGACAAGTGCCGGACCTGTTCCTTCAATAACAGGAAGTACAGGTTCTTATCTCAATTACTATGAGCTTAATTCACACAGGATCCAGGTATTTGGGAATTTCACAAATAATGGTGTAGTCAGGTTTTCAAACCTGACCTATCCGGTTTATAATTCTTTCCCGTCAGGTGGATTTGCCACAGTCTATTTCCAGGGATTAAGTGACAGGACCCTGATGTGTAACGGGCAGACTGATTTTTACAACCTTATTATTGACAAGGGTGCGGATCAGACATTTAAGCTAACTGTAAATTCCTCAGCTTATGATAATTTCAGATTATTCGGAGCCAATACTTCAGACGGAAGTGTTACACTTCCTGTTAGCCCGGTAAATAATCCTAATATCAAAAAAGCTCTTTGGATAAAGAATGGCACATTGGTTCTTCAGGGACTAGTGGCAATACCTTCCCTCACCGAAGGAAATACTTCCGGCGCTTATCCAAGCGATTTCTTTATTCCTGGCAATGCTGCCCTTGTTCTTGACGATGCGGGTGTGAAGGTATTATCCACAGCTGACGACTATACTGAAATAAATGCTGCTTACGGATTATCGGGCGGATCAAATGTAACTTACGGGATCAATACTTCCGGAGGCTATTCAGGGCTTGCTGTTCTTGGTAAATTACAGGTGAACAACGGTTATCTGTCGACCAGGGAATCATCGGGTCTTTTATACTGGAGCTATTCACCCGGACAGATTATAATCAATGGAGGGAAAACAGATGTTAAACAGTTTCATAACCCTGAAGGAGGTTCTGCCGGACTTATTTCTTACGTGCAAAGTGGAGGTGAACTAATTATTAGAGGGCGTTTTAGCAATACGATAAATTATTCTGCACCTGCTGATCTTTCAAGTCCGGCTATCAGTACCGCAAGGGTCACTGACGGCATTGATCCGGGATCAGGGATTGGTGCTTTCAACATAAACAGTAATCCGGCTAACGGATTTACAATGTCGGGTGGTACAATTTCAGTTTATGATGTTTGTAATACATCAGCGACTCCTCTGGCTTTCCTGATAAATTGCCCGGTATCAAATATTAATGTAACAGGTGGTACCCTGCAGATTATTCCTACCACGGGTACAGTTATGGGCGATGCCAACTACATGGTAAATACAACAGCTCCTGTGGGCAATTTTATTATTAACAGGGTTAGCGGTACATCAAATGTTCAGCTTAATGGTAATCCGCTGGTTGTATTGGGTGACCTGGATGTTTCTTCCGGTGACTTTGCGGCCAATAATCTTAATTTGACAGTGGGGGGAGATTTCTCACTTGGATCAGGAACCACATATTCAGCCGGAACAAATACCACTCTCCTTAACGGGACAGCAGACCAGACGTTTACAATAAACACCAGCAGTCCTCTTGTTCTGAATAATCTCACATTATTAAAGACAAATGGTATATCGGTGAATCTTGCAGGTTCTCAATCTACCATAAATGTAAGCGGCAATTTCTCCCTTGAGACCGGTAATCTTAATGATAACGGCAAGACTATCAATGTAGGGGGTAATATTTACAACTCGGGTATAATTGCAGGTACCGGGACTCTTACCCTGAACGGTACGGGTGCACAGACAATCGATGGTAACGGTATCTTCGGGAACGTTGAGCTGAATAATACTAACGTGGCGAGCGCACCTGTTTCCCTGCTGGCGAACATGACCATCAACGGTCTGCTTACTTTCTCACAGAATAAACTCTTTAATATAAATACTTATAACCTCAGGCTTAATGCCACTTCAACAATTGTTAACGGAGGTCCTCAGAGATATATCCAATCAGCAGGAAATGCAGGTGACGGAGGATTGACCAAGGTTTATTCTTCAACGGGTAATTTTGTATTTCCGGTTGGTGTTGTCAACTATACACCGGCTACCATCAGTATAAACTCAGCACCTGTGGCTTATGGTGCCATAACAGTCATTCCTGTAAATTTTGCACATCCCAATGTTACAATACCCGGGAGGAGCCTTACCTATTTCTGGAGAGTGAAATCTTCAGGTTTTGATCTGGGTCCGGCAACAGTAAGTCAGGGTTATACGTATGCCCAAAGCAATGTAGTGACCGGAGCGGGTATAACTGAGAATGAATATGTTGCCGCACGTTTTGATATATCTGCAAGTACATGGACACGAGGAACATCTTCCGATGTGGACGAGGCAAATAATATAATCGGAGAACCCGGATCAGGAAACTTCCTGAAGGATGTATCATTTATTGACGGCGATTATACCGCCGGTGATGATAACCCTGTAAATCCGTTTGGTACACCACAGATATATTACAGCCGTATTAACGGAGCAGGATCAGGAAGTGGACTGTGGGGGAATGTTAATACATGGTCGACGGATCCTGTATTGATGCATGAAGGTGCGCCCGCCGGAACAGTTCCTGGTGCCGGTGACATAGTAATAATTGGCGGGCGTGATTCTGTATATCTTGCGACAAATAATACGATTCCGAATACTGATGTGAGAAATTGTGCAAGTCTTAAAATTGAAAATGGATCTGCACTTGATATAGGATATAACCCCAATTCCAACTTCGGAATGGTTCTTAACAGTACCGGAGGGAACGGTAATTTCAGACTGACCACTTCGTGGAATTCAGGTAGTACCTTTTCTTTTCCCTCGGGTGATTTTTCCGATTTCAACGTTAACCTGGGAACTACCGAGCTATATTCGACTAATCCGGCAGCCGGAACAACGTACTGGTTGCCTAATAGCGTCTATTCATATGGTAATCTTATCCTGTCACCACTGGGTGGCTCTAACATTATTTTCCCCAACAATGATCTGACGATTTACGGTAATCTTGTAACACGGGGGCAGAATGCCGATTCATGGTTCTGCCCGACATGGAACGTTAACTATCCTACTCCGCCTGCTGCGAGGGTGGCAAAAACAATCACAATAAATGGAGATCTTGATATCCAGGGAGGCGCACTTATCTGGTATGGCAACGGATCGATAGCTCAGAATTTTGTTGTTAATGGTGATGTTAAGGTTGCTACACTATCAGCACTTTATGTATGGAGTGGTGCCACAAACCAGAGTATGTCTATCGGAGGCAGCCTGATAAACAATACTGATGGACTGACCCATGGACTTTCTACGCGAAGTAAGGTTGATTTTACCCTGATACCGCTTACGTTTTTTGGCAATAATTCTGCAAGCATAACCAATACAGCAGGTAATCCTCTTACTGTATTCAGTACGGTATTGGTTAACAAAGGGAATTCACAGGCTACTACACTTACCTGTGATATAGCAGGAACACTGACCACCCCCACAGATAACTGGCTCACACTTCAAAACGGAACGTTCAGGTATATGAGAAACAATCCGGGAACAGATTTCACAATGTCCACATCCACTCCATTCTCTGTTCCTGCTACGACAGGCCTGTATGTTGATCTGCCTTCCAATACATCCAACAGGAATATCCTGATCGGTAATGCAAATAATAACAATGGTGATCTTTTACTTAGCGGTAAGCTAACAATTATCAATGGTAATGTTTATGTTGGACGTACTGCAGGAAATGACAACAGGAACAACGATATAGAATATACAACCAGCGGGGCTTCAGAAATTGAGATTCAGGGAGGTACCCTTATGGTTAACGGTCAGATAAGACGTGATCCCCTGAATGCCGGTGGCGTTCTGAAATATACACAAAGCGGAGGTACGGTAACTATTAACGGGCATGCTGCCAATACCACAAATGCCAAATTCGAAGTACTTAACGGTGGATCAGGCTTTAACATGTCGGCCGGTACCCTCATCATTGTCAGGGGCAATGGATCTGCCGCTTCTCCATCATCTCCTTTTGGCGACCTGTATCTCAGACCTGGATCAGGATCAGTAACGGGAGGTACAATTAATTTTATTCACACAGGCATCAATAATCCGGAGAATTACTTCATTGAAGCCGATATCCCTCTGTATAATATTACAATCTCCGGCGTGAGTGCAGCTAATTATTCCACCGTAAGGTTACTTACAAGTCCCCTGGTTGTCAATGGTGACATGTCAATCAATGCCAACAGCGTTCTGAATGCAAATAATATCAATATTACCTTTAACGGCAACCTTATTAACACTCCCGGTGTGGGAGGATATGTTTATGGAACAAACCTGACTACTTTCAATGCACCGGCTGGTGGAGCAACAGGTGGAGCACAGACTGTAACAGGAGCAACTAATTTTTATGACCTGGTTGTCAATCCTGCCACGTCTCTTACTTTAACCAATCCTGCAACTGTCAACAGGAACCTTGTACTGACAACAGGTGCCCTGATCCTTGGAGGTAATCCGGTAACCCTGCTTGGTGATCTGACAAATAATGCCAGTTATACCGACGACAACAATGCCGGCAGCGGTATCATTCTTAATGGGGCGCTTCAGCAGAAGATCAGCGGATCTGGTTCATTTGCACGATTAATACTTGACAATACCAATGGAGCAAGAACGGAGAATAATATCACATTGCAGGAAGATCTTACAATGACCAATGGTATTCTCGACATCAATAAGAATCTTCTTACTCTTGGTGTCAACAGCCTTATCCAGGGGGCTCCGTTCAGTGCAACCAAAATGATAGCCGCCGACGGAGTATTCAGTGACGTGGGAATAAGGAAATTCTTTAATCCGGGTGCAACTACATTCCTGTTCCCTATCGGCACATCAGGGAAATACACACCTGCAGTTCTTGCAGCAACAACCAGCAATACAGTTGGTTATGTTCGCATAAATAATATCAGCAGCAGGCATCCTGTAGTTCTGGATCCTTCCAATGCCCTTGATTACTACTGGGAGGTTCAGAGTTCAGGAATTACCAATTTTTCAGGGAGCCTGGTTCTGAATTACCTGCAAAGCGATGTTGTAGGTGATGAGCCTAATTACCTGGCAGCCAGACTAATTGTTCCGGGGACAACCTGGAGCCTGACGGCAGGGGTGGATCCTTCACTCAATACTATAACGACAAATTATACTGGATCGAATAATCTAAGCGGTGAATATACAGCCGGTGTTGCAACCGTCTTCCCCGCTAATGTACCGGAATATACAACAAATGCTGATGGCAACTGGACTGACCCGACTATATGGACGCAGACAGGTGGCGATCCTTACCCGTGTCCTCCCGGAGGACCTAATGGTTTCATTGTTGTAATTAATCATGAAGTTACACTTAATGCCAACTATTGTTCTGCTTACAGGACAACAATTAATAATAAGCTGAAAGTAGTATCAGCATATTATGGACATAACCTTGGTACTGTGGATGGTAGCGGTACACTCTACCTTGAGAAAGGTGCATTTCCTGCCGGTGTTTACAGTTCATTCCTTGGCTGTTCTACCAACTCCACTGTAGAATATGGCGGTACAGGAACATACACAATAATAGCCGACCTGTACAATGAAATTTCGAATATTACATTTTCAGGAACCGGGACCAGGGTATTGCCCAATAAGGATCTGACTGTCTGCAATCAATTTATTATCGATGGTCCACTTGTTGATAACAGTGTCTACAATAAGAAACTATATATTAAAGGTACAATGGAGCGCTATAATTCCGGTGCTTTCAGGAGTGGTACAGGACCAGGTGCAACCGTTTCTTTCTCAGGTACGCTGGGTCAGGCAATAGGTGGACCAACCGGCGATTTCAGCGGCACAAATACTTTTAATAATCTTGAGATCAATAATCCGGCAGGTCTCAGGGTTGGTGACGCAGGATCGGCAGATGTAGCTGGTAACCTGTTACTTACCAACGGACTTATTAATACCGGGCCAAACAGGACACTTACAATAACAAATCCCGCAGTAAACTGTGTTTTCCCTGCCGGAGGTAGTATAAATTCTTTTGTTGACGGACCTCTGGTAAAAAGGATAAGTATGTTCGACAGCTTCCTGTTCCCTATTGGTATAAATATTTCAGGAACAGGAAATATCCTTGGAAATAATTTCAGGATCTCATCAACCCAGGGCGGTCCGCTGTTATGGTCGGCTCAGTATATGAGTCCGAACAGCACTTCCGCCAATTATACTGCACCTCTTCAGGGAGTCAGCAGCCAGGAATTCTACAGGATAGGATCAGTTGCCGGCAGCAAGGCTGTGATAAATATCAACTGGACTCCTGTAAGTGATGTAACTCCTCTTATTACAGGCGGCCTTTCAAATATAAGGCTGGCAGACTATAACACCGGTACAAGTTCCTGGGTTGAGATACCAACTTCATCAACGGGTAACAATTCAAATGGAACCGCTACCTCTACTGTATTTGTAACTACTACTGGAAGTGATGATTATACACTGGCTTCAATAACCAGCCTCAAACCGCGGGCAAAACTTACACCTGCCGGTCCCGTATGTGGTACTGCCGGTATCCCTGTAACTTTTACGGCTCCTTTTGTCATACCATTCGATTACACATTGAGTTATACTGTTGATGGTATAGCACAGGTACCGGTTACTATTACCACAGGTATGCTCCCATATACCCTTCCCACTCCGGTACCAGGTACTTACAAACTAACTGATTTCACATATAACAGTGGTGCTGCCATTGGTGTCGCAGATGCAACCGCTATTGATGTTTTTGCGTCACCAACAGTGGCAGATGCCGGACCCGACCAGGCACAATGTGGAATTACAACGGCAACCCTGGCTGCCAATACTCCTGTTTTAGGGACGGGATTATGGACCATTGTAAATGGTTCCGGAGGCACACTGATTACTCCTGCAAGCCCGACAAGCCAGTTTATTGGACTCAATGGTGTCTCATATACACTTCGCTGGACCATAACAAACGGGACATGTACTTCCTTTGATGATATGGTGGCGAATTTTACAATTTTGCCCGATCCACCAGTTGCAGCTCCTGCCCAGAGTTTCTGCGGACCATCAACGGTGGCTGATCTTGTTGCTATACCGCCGACAGGCTCAACGGTCGACTGGTACAGTGCACCATCAGGTGGAGTACTCTATCCTTCTGGGACAGCCCTGATATCGGGGACTACTTATTATGCTGAATCAAATGCAGGTTGTGTAAGTCTGACAAGAACTGCTGTAACAGCAACTGTTAACCCGATCCCGGTACCAAGTCTGAACGGACCTAATTCTGTATGTCTTGGATCGACAGGAAATGTTTATAGCACAGATGCAGGAAAAACAAATTATGTATGGACAGTAAACGGAGGCTTTATTTCTTCAGGCGGTACATCAACTGACAATACTGCAACAGTGACATGGAACTCTTCAGGAAGCAGATCAGTAAGCGTGAATTATACCGATGCCGGATGTACAGCAACATCACCTACGGTATACAATGTTACTGTTAATGCCCTGCCTTCAATAACACCCGGTCCTGACCCGGTTGTGTGCACAGGCACCACTACCGCTCAGCTTACTTACGGCGCTACAACAGGATCTCCCGATAGATACAGTATTGTGTATAGTGCAGCAGCACATACAGCTGGTTTTGCAGATGTAACAAATGCTTCATTACCGGCAAGCCCTGTTTCCCTGGTAGTTCCTGCCGGAGCTCCGGCAGCAGTATATACTGCTGATATCACTGTAAATAACAGTCTTACAGGATGTGTGAGTTCGACTTACCCGGTAATTGTTACAGTAAATACCAGACCGGTGCCTACGTTTACGGCAGAACCGGGCGCAACTGCATGTTCTTCCACCGATGTGACTTATACAACACAGGCAGGTCAGAGCAATTATGTCTGGACAATATCAGGATTAGCCGGTACAGATTATAGCATAACTGCCGGCGGAACATCTTCAGACAATTCGGTGACCCTGAAATGGCTTTCTGCCGGTATTAAGACGGTTTCCGTAAACTATGCCAATGCCGGGGGATGTACGGCCCTTTCCGATGTCTCATCGGTACCTACAACAGTGACCTTACTTCCTGTACCATCATTTACTTCACAGCCCGGTGCATCAGCGTGTGAATCTGTTGATGTTACATACACCACGCAGGCAGGTATGACAAATTATACATGGGTCTTCACAGGAGTGGCCGGTACAGATTACAGCATCACTGCTGGCGGAACATCCTCTGATAACAGCGTTACTCTGAAATGGCTTACAACAGGAATAAAAAGTGTGTCTGTAAATTATGCAAATGCGGGAGGGTGTACGGCGCTTTCACAGGTATCATCAACACCAACAACCGTTTCTTCGGCTCCTGTACCGACCTTTACATCCGAACCGGGAGCTACAGCATGTTCATCCACAGATGTTACATATACAACTGAATCAGGCCAGTCTAACTATATCTGGACCTATTCAGGCATGGCAGGTACCGATTACAGTATAACAAACGGAGGAACCTCATCGGATAATAGTGTTACACTGCAGTGGCTCACAAGCGGGGTCAAGACTGTATCAGTTAATTATACCAACAGTAACGGATGTGGTGCTCTCGTTGCCACATCATCAACTCCAACAACGGTAACATTGCTTCCTGTGCCTTCATTTACAGCACAACCGGGAGCAGCAGCATGTGCAATGACGGATGTAACCTACTCGACACAGGCCGGTCAGACCAATTATATCTGGACGTTTACAGGTGTTGCCGGCACAGATTACTCTGTCACCAGCGGAGGTACCCTATCCGATAACAGTGTCACTCTGAAATGGCTGACTTCCGGTATTAAGACAGTTACAGTCAATTATAGCAGTCCGGCCGGATGTACGGCATCTGCTGCTGCATCATCAATACCCACCACTGTTGCAGATCTTCCTGTGCCTTCTTTCACTGCAGAGCCAGGTGCAACAGTATGTGCTTCTTCAGATGTAACTTATACGACAGAAGCAGGTCAGACTAATTACCTCTGGACCTTTACAGGTATTGCAGGAACAGATTACAGTATAACCAGCGGAGGTACATCATCCGATAACAGTGTTACACTACAGTGGCTTACTGCCGGTGTAAAAACTGTCACAGTGAGCTACACTAATGCAGGTGGATGTACAGCTGCATCTCCGGTTTCTTCCATACCATCCATGATCAGCCTGATGCCAACAACAGCCAATGCAGGAATTGATCAGACAGGCGGAGCAACCTGCGGTCTGACAACTGTTACACTTGCAGCCAATAATCCAGTTGTAGGAACTGGCTCATGGAGTATTGTAAGTGGTACCGGCGGTACAATTACGGCACCTGACAGTCCTTCAAGTACATTCACAGGAACGGCTGGCACAACTTATGTTCTGAGATGGACTATTTCAAATCCGCCATGTGTTCCATCGACAGATGAGGTGACAATTACGTTTAACCAGGAACCATCACCTGCAAATGCCGGGCTCGATCAGACAGGATCCTCAATGTGTGGTCTGACAAGCACCACTCTTACTGCAAATACACCGACAATAGGTACCGGAACATGGAGTATCATCGGTGGTGCGGGGGGTACAGTACTCAATCCTAATAATCCGACCAGTACATTTACCGGCGTGGCAGGAACAACTTATGTTCTCCGATGGACAGTTAATAATCCTCCCTGTACACCTTCATTTGACGATGTCAATATAACTTTCTACAGGAATCCGACAGTCGCCAATGCCGGACCGGATCAGACAGATGCTTCCACATGCGGTTTGACAACTGTTACGCTGGCAGGTAATAACCCTGCAGTAGGAACAGGCAGCTGGAGCATAATAAGTGGTACAGGCGGTTCATTTGCCAACGCCTCTTTGTTTAATACAACCTTTACCGGTACCGCTGGTACCAGTTATATACTAAGATGGACCATAAGCAACCCGCCTTGTGTGGCATCATATGATGATGTCAATATTAAATTTAATGTGGAGCCGACGGCAGCCAATGCCGGACCGGATCAGATAGATGCATCTACATGCGGACTCACTACTGTGACACTTGCAGCCAATAATCCAGTTGTAGGAACTGGCTCATGGAGTATTGTAAGTGGTACAGGTGGCTCTTTTGCCAATGCATCACAGTATAATTCAACCTTTACCGGGACAGCCGGCTCTACATATGTGCTGAGGTGGACTGTCAGCAACCCTCCGTGTGCGTCTTCAACAGATGATATGACAGTAACCTTTAACCAGGAGCCCACTGTTGCTAACGCTGGTCCGGATCAGACAGGCATATCAACCTGCGGACTGACAACAGTTACACTTGCAGGCAACAATCCGGTCATAGGGACAGGTTCCTGGAGCATTGTAAGCGGAGCAGGAGGATCTTTTGCCAATGTCTCACAATATAATACGACCTTCACAGGTACAGCCGGATCGACGTATGTACTGAGATGGACAATCAGTAACCCGCCATGTGCCACCTCTACAGATGATGTTACAGTCACGTTCAACAAGGCTCCGACAGTTGCCAGTGCCGGACCGGATCAGACTGATGTAGCAACCTGCGGGCTGACAACGGTGACCCTTGCAGCCAATAATCCGGTTGCAGGAACAGGCTCATGGAGTATAGTAAGCGGTAGCGGAGGGTCCTTTGCCAATGCCTCGCAATATAATACAACATTTACAGGAACTGCCGGATCGTCATATGTACTGAGATGGACAATCACCAATCCTCCCTGCGCAGATTCCTTTGATGATGTCAGTATTACATTTAATGAGGGTCCTACTGTGGCTGATGCCGGACCCGATCAGACAGATGCATTAACCTGCGGTCTGACATCAGTTACGCTTGCAGCCAACGTACCTGTGAATGGTACGGGTGTCTGGAGTATAGTCGGAGGTACGGGAGGAACAGTTACCGATCCGTCTGACCCAGTAAGTACTTTCAGCGGAGATGCCGGTAAAACTTATACATTACGCTGGACAATAACCAATCCACCATGTTTGCCATCATACGATGATGTTAATATTACTTTTAATCAAAATCCGACTGCAGCAGATGCCGGACCGGATCAGACCGGCCTGGCAATGTGTGGTGTGACTGTTACCACTTTACAGGGGAATGCACCTGCAATTGGTACAGGAACATGGAGTATCATAAGCGGTACAGGTGGTAATATAACTGCCGCAGACAGCCCCACAAGTACATTCACAGGTGTGGCCGGAGAATCATATGTGCTGAGATGGACAATAATAAATCTTCCATGCACACCATCATTCGACGAGGTGAATATTGTATTTAACCTTCTGCCTGTACCAACATTCACCACAGAACCCGGTGTTGCTGCCTGTACAGGTGAGGATGTAACATATACAACACAGGCAGGACAGACAGGCTATATATGGACATTTACGGGAGTGGAAGGAACAGACTATTCTGTTACATCAGGAGGTACAAATTCTGATAATACTGCAGTTATAAAATGGCTTACACCGGGAAGTAAGACAGTTACCATAAATTATTCAAATGCTGCCGGTTGCATTGCGCTAGCGGCCACATCATCCACACCAACCATTGTGACCCAGACGGTTCCTGTCAGTGTAAGTATTGTTGCAGATGCCAACCCTGTATGCGACGGAACAACAGTTAACTTCACAGCAACACCGGTTAATGGCGGAGTAACACCGTCGTACCAGTGGTACAACGGCATAACACCTGTCGGAACAGATAGTCCGACCTATTCATACATTCCCACTGACGGAGATGTTATAACAGTTGTACTCACCTCGAGTGAGACCTGCCAGAGCGGAGGTCCTGCCACGTCGAATACAGTAACAATGACTGTCAATCCTATTCTGCCTGTCAGTGTAAGTATAGTTACTGATGCAAACCCGGTATGTGACGGAACAACAGTCAACTTCACAGCAACACCGGTTAATGGCGGACTGACACCATCGTACCAGTGGTACAACGGCACCACACCTGTAGGAGCAGATAGTCCGGCCTATTCATACATACCGGTTAACGGAGATGTCATAACGGTGGTTCTGACATCGAGTGAGACCTGCCAGAGCGGAAGTCCTGCCGCATCAAATGCGGTAACCATGACTGTGAATCCTGTTCTGCCGGTCAGTGTAAGTATAGCTGCTGATGCCAATCCTGTATGCGACGGAACAACAGTTAACTTCACAGCAACACCCGTAAACGGCGGACTGACACCGTCGTACCAGTGGTATAACGGCACAACACCTGTAGGAACTGATAATCCGGCCTATTCATACATACCGGTTAACGGAGATGTCATAACGGTGGTTCTGACATCGAGTGAGACCTGCCAGAGCGGAGGTCCAGCCACGTCGAATGCAGTAACCATGACCGTCAACCCTGTTTTACCGGTAAGTGTAAGCATAACCGCGGATGCGAATATGGTATGCAGCGGAACAACAGTTAACTTCACAGCGATACCTGTCAACGGAGGAGTAACTCCGTCATACCAGTGGTATAACGGAATAACACCTGTTGGAACAGATAGCCCGACTTATTCATACATACCGGCCGACGGAGATGTTATAACAGTTGTACTCACCTCAAGTGAGACCTGCCAGATCGGAGGTCCTGCCACATCAAATGCGGTAACCATGACTGTGAATCCTGTTCTGCCGGTCAGTGTAAGTATAACTGCTGATGCCAATCCTGTATGCGACGGAACAACAGTTAACTTCACAGCAACACCTGTTAATGGCGGAGTAACCCCGTCGTACCAGTGGTACAATGGCACAACGCCTGTTGGAACAGATAGTCCGACCTATTCATACATACCCGCTGACGGAGATGTTATAACAGTTGTACTCACCTCGGGTGAGACCTGCCAGAGCGGAAGTCCGGCAACATCGAATGCAGTGACTATGACGGTCAATCCGGTAATGCCGGTGAGTGTGAGCATAACAGCTGATGCAAACCCGGTATGCGATGGCACTACAGTCAATTTCACAGCGACACCTGTCAATGGTGGACTGACACCATCGTACCAGTGGTATAACGGGGCAGCACCTGTTGGTACCGATAGTCCGGATTATTCATACATACCGGTCGACGGAGATGTTATAACAGTTGTACTCACCTCAAGTGAGACCTGCCAGATCGGAGGTCCTGCTGCATCGAATGCGATAACAGTTACAGTTAATACACCTCCCGTAGTTACAATAACCAATCCTTCTCCTGCTTGCTCCCCTGCTACTGTTGATCTTACTGATCTTTCGGTGACAGCAGGAAGCTCGGCAGGATTAACCTATACATACTGGACTGATGCTTCAGCTTTGACAGCATATCCGACACCTTCGGCAGCAGGAACGGGAACATATTATATTAAGGGAACAGATCCCGTAACCGGATGTTTCGATATTGAACCTGTTAATGTGGTTATTAATGATCTGCCGATGCTTGTTATCACTGACCCGGCTCCTGTTTGCGGAGCGGCTACAGTTGACATTACTGATCCTGCCCTTACTGCGGGAAGTACGGCGGGACTTGACTACACATTCTGGACAGATGCATCGGGAACTGTGGCTTATCCCACCCCAACAACCGCAACAGCAGGTACATATTACATTAAAGGTACTGATCCGGTTACCGGATGCTATGATATTAAACCTGTTATTGTTGTGGTTTATGATGCTCCGGTTCTTGACGTGGCCAAAACGGATGTATCCTGCTATGGCAGCCCGACCGGGGCAATAGATATAACTGTCTCCGGGGGAGCCTCACCATATATGTTTGCATGGTCGGGCAATGGTGTCGTTGCTGATTCTGAAGACCAGGTTAATCTTACAGCAGGTGCCTATGCAGTGATAGTAACAGATGCAAATAACTGTTCCTCCAATGCTAATATTAATATCACAGAACCGGCAACGGCATTATCGGGAAGTATAACTTCGCAGACTAATGTGACTGTTTACGGAGGCAATGATGGCAGTGTTACAGCAGACGGATCAGGGGGGACAGCTCCCTACCAGTATAGTCTTGATGGTGGTCCTGTACAGGCTTCCGGTACTTTCTCCACACTGTCAACCGGGAATTATACCATTACCATACACGATGATAATGGTTGTACATTTGATATACCTGTAAATATAACCCAGCCTCTTGAATCACTTTCGGGCAGTATTACTTCACAGACCAATGTAGCCTGCTACGGATCTTCTACCGGAATGGTTACAGTTACCGCAACCGGAGGTATGCCTCCTTATGAATATGAAATAGGATCGGATGGTTACCAGGCACCAGATACTTTTAATAACCTTGCTGCAGGTGATTATACGATCACTATAAGAGATGCAGTTATGAACACTTTCGATGTCAATTTCACAATTACAGAACCTGCATCTGCTCTCAGCGGGACGATTATATCGCAGGAGAATGTCCTTTGTTTTGGTAGTAATACAGGCAGTGTAACGGTGGAAGGAAGCGGAGGTACAGGCCAGTACATGTACAGGCTCGATTCTGGAGATTTCCAGGATTCCGGTCTGTTCGGTTCACTGGCAGCGGGTGATTATATAGTAACAATACAGGATGAAAACCTCTGTACATTTGATGTTCCCGTTACCATAACTCAGCCGGCCACAGGTATAACAGGAACAATCAGTTCACAATCGAATGTGTCATGTGCAGGATCGTCTGATGGTTCAGTTACTTTGTCAGTTACAGGTGGTATAGCTCCCTATTCATTCAGTCTTGATGGAGGAACGGCACAGGCTTCTGGTACATTTGATAATCTTGCTGCCGGTACATACATAGTAGCCATTGCAGATGCAACATCATGTACTGAGGATGTTGAGGTAACTATTACTGAACCGGAAGTTCTGTCAATATCTTACGAAAAGACCGACGCATCATGTCCGGGTGAGGCTGATGGATCGGTAACACTTACTGTTACAGGTGGCACTCAACCATTCAGTTTTATATGGTCGGATGGTGTTGCAACATCGACCCGTAGCGGGATCACAGATGGTATTTACAGTGCTGTTGTTACCGATCTGAATGGTTGTGCAGCATCCCTTGATGTTGAGATCGGAGTAAGCGGTACGGAAAGGTGTCTTGAGATACCTGATATTATCACTCCTAATAATGATGGTTATAATGATAAATGGAGAATTAAAAATATCGATCTTTTCCCCAATGCAGAAGTGATGATATATACACGGTGGGGTAAGCTGGTATTTAAATCGAAAAACCTTTCGGCAAATCCATGGGATGGTACTTATAAAGGCAAATTGTTGCCGACCGATTCCTATCATTACATATTGCACCTGAATGATGGTTCTGAACCACGATCGGGAGTAATAAGCATTATAAGATAAGAACTTAAAATTGCGAATTGAATATATGAAATACCTTAGACGCATACTTACAGCAATCATATTAAGCTTCATCCTTGGAGCTGCTGTTGCTCAGCAGGTGCCGATGTACAGCCAGTATATCATGAACGGTTTTCTGATAAATCCGTCATTTGCCGGCCGTGACGGATATACTACAGTTAACCTGACTGTCAGAGAACAATGGGTCGGACTTGCAGGTGCGCCCAGTACTTATGCAGCGAGTTTTCAGACCAGGCTTCTGAAAGACAGTTATATCTCAAAAGCAACATCTGTAAGGAAGAAGCTGATAAAACCAACTAAGGGTGGTAAAGTAGGTATCGGAGGGTATGTATTCAACGATAATAACGGTATTATGCATCGTACAGGCTTCCTGGCAGCTTATTCATACCATATTGCTATGGGTGAAACAGAGGGATACCCTAATGATCTTTCATTCGGCCTGGCCCTTACCGCATACCAGTTTTATGTTAATACAGATGGCTTGCTTTATAACCATGATGATCCCCTGATGCTCGGATATGACAGGTCTGTATTTATAACTGATTTTAATTTCGGATCAAGCTTTACCACTTCCCGTTATTATGTGGGATTTGCTATGACAAATATACTAAGAGGGTCGCTGTTGTTTGCCGACACATCATCCGCCAGAACA
>Ga0307440_1000495_pt1 | contig 19483 bp, 8 predicted proteins | sample SalMarWE160410MG_FD_202150 | JGI IMG/M metagenome (GOLD analysis project Ga0307440, IMG submission 202150) | Salt marsh sediment microbial communities from the Plum Island Ecosystem LTER, Massachusetts, United States - WE1604-10 | ecosystem: Environmental > Aquatic > Marine > Intertidal zone >... | reverse complement strand
ATCATCTGCCCCTGCATGAAGCGACAACATCCCGGTCTCCTTACCTACTGTAAGTATCGATGCCTGCAAATGTTGAATATTATTCAGCATTATCCTGCTTATGGCTATCATCCTGATATATCCGTTAGCTGAATAACTGCTCCTGATCCCTTGTTTTAATAATAATTCCGTGCCCATGTCCTGGAATGGCCAGGGTATAAAAGTAATAAACCCGTAATGACCGGAAGGCTTCTTGTCCTGCAGATCTCTTAACAGTACCAGATGTTCAATTCTTTCCCCCGGTGTCTCAACATGACCATACATCATGGTTGCGGATGTGGGCAGGTTGAGCCTGTGTGCCTCTTCCATCACACCCAGCCACTCACCTGTGGTTGCTTTAGCCGGGGAAACGATCTTTCTTACACGGTCGGACAGGATCTCAGCTCCTGCTCCCGGCAGACTGTCAAGGCCTGCCTCGACCAGCTTGCTTAGGACTCCGGCGTATGAGAGCTTTTCCTTCTTTGCCAGATATACTATTTCCGGTGGACCAAGGGAATGCAGTTTCAATGAAGGATACATATTCTTCAGATTCCTGAAAAGATCGGTATAGAAATCCAGTCCCAGTTCAGGATTCATACCCCCCTGAAGAAGCAACTGATCACCACCAAGTGAAAAAAGCTCATCAATTTTCTGTTTATATTCCTCCGTGGATGTTACATACCCTTCAGTGGATCCCTTTTTCCGGCAGAAGTTGCAGAATGAACACTGTGAGAAACATATATTGGTGATATTCACATTCCTGTCGATCATCCAGCCCACAGTTTTACCCGTGTTATGTGCCTGTCGTACCCTGTTGGCAACAAACATAAGCTCTTCAAGAGGAGCCCGGGTATAGAGTGATAATCCTTCGTCAAAAGTCAGCGGGGTAAGGTCGAAGGCTTTCCTGTATATGTCTTTTAATACCATAAAATTCAAAGATATAGAGGATCTGCAGATCAATATGTCAATACTGAGCTGTACTCCTTTTTTAACGGAGCAAAGGTAATGCTTTGGAAACTAAACATTCAATTTTTTAATTAACTTTACATCTTCAAAATTCAGAGCTCTTGAAAATGAAACCCGAGATACGGAAAATATCACAGATAGCACCGGACAATTCAACTGTTTTAATTATTGGCACAGATGTGATTCCTGATAGCATATCACTAACCAAATCTGAAGCTGAGTTTGCAAGGAAACACATTGACGAAAAGGATGAATTTATCTTTATAAATTCCTACTATAAAGGCACATATATTATCAGGCTAAAGGAAGATCTGCCGCATAACAGGGTTAGGGAGGAATTGCGACGTACAGCTTATAACCTCAAAAAGCTGATCAGGGATAATAACCACAGGGAACTGGTGATCACCTCACACGAAACTTATGCGGGGGCTGTGGAGGATTTCGCTGAGGGATTGCTGTTAAGTATTTATTCATTCGACAGGTATAAAACCCGTAACGGGGAGAGTGGCAGTAAGGATTTTCCTTCATTTCTGCTGCTTCACGGTGATATTGATGATAAAGATATTAGATGGCTTTCTGATCTAACGGACGCCGTCTATTTCACCCGTGATCTTATTAATGAGCCTGTTAACCATCTTAATGCCACCGGACTGGCCAGGGAAATAAAAAAGCTTGGTGATTCATCCGGTTTCAGCGTCGAAGTTCTCAATAAGGGAAAGATAGAGGCATTAAAAATGGGAGGACTCCTGGCTGTGAACAAGGGATCTGTTGATCCCCCGGTTTTTTGCATCCTTGAATGGAAACCTCCGCAGAGTGTTAACAGCAAGCCGGTGGTACTGGTTGGAAAAGGCGTTGTATATGATACCGGGGGTCTTAACCTTAAAACCGGGGATTATATGGCAGGCATGAAAGGTGACATGGCAGGAGCGGCAACTGTTGCAGGGGTTCTCTATACCATTGCGAAAGCCGGTTTGCCGGTTCATGTTATTGGTCTGGTCCCTTCTACTGACAACCGTCCCGGGGGTAATGCATATGCGCAGGGGGATATTATAACAATGCATAACAGGATGACTGTGGAGGTAGGTAATACCGATGCTGAGGGCAGGCTGCTCCTTGCTGATGCAATAAGTTATGCATCCAAATATTCTCCTGAAATAATTATTGACATAGCCACACTTACAGGATCGGCAGCCATGACTTTCGGAAACCAGGCGATAGCTGTTATGTCCAATGCTGATAAAAAATATACCAGGCTTCTGGAAGAATGCGGGAACGATACTTATGAAAGGATTGCTGAGCTGCCATTCTGGGAGGAATATGGCGAGCTTTTAAAATCTGATCTTGCCGATATCAGGAATATTGGCGGACGTGAGGCAGGAGCTATCACAGCCGGAAAATTTCTGGAACGTTTTGCCGAATACCCGCTGATTCACCTCGATATAGCAGGTACAGAACTTATTAAGAACGATGATTTTTACAGGCTAAAAAATGTACCTGCCTCAGGATTAAGATTACTCTCCACCTTCCTGAAAAGGATGGCTGAAGGTTATAGCGAACTCAAATAGTTATTTATGGAAAAGAAAACAATATTAGCAGGTATTTCACACGGAGATATTAACGGGATAGGTTACGAGGTCATCTTAAAGACACTTAGTGATCCTCTGATTAATGAGATATGTACACCAATCGTATACGGTTCACCAAAGGTAGCGGCCTACCACAGAAAAGCGCTGAATATCAGTAATTTCAGCTTCAATAATATTAGGAATCCTGAAGAAGCACATCTCAAGAAGGCAAATATGATCAACTGCCTCGATGATAATGTAAGGGTGGAACTGGGAAAATCCACCCAGCATGGAGGTGAGGCGGCACTTATTTCAATAGAAAGAGCTGTGGAAGATCTGAAAGCAGGAAGGATAGATGTGCTCATTACAGCTCCTATCGATAAGCATAATATTCAATCTGACAGTTTCCAATTCAAAGGACATACTGATTATCTTAAATCTGTTGCCGAAGCTGAAGAGGCTTTGATGTTCATGGTAGGTGATTCGCTCAGGATAGGTATAGCAACCGATCATATTCCTCTTAAGAAGGTGTCGGAGCTTATAAATGTTGACACAATTATGAAAAAGATCAGACTGATGAACAGGTCGCTGGTCTTCGATTTTGGTATAAGAAAACCCCGGATAGCCGTTCTGGGTCTGAATCCCCATGCCGGTGATAATTCACTTTTAGGAAGCGAGGAGGCTGAAATAATTATTCCTGCTGTGGAGCAGGCACAGAAAGAAGGTATTCTTGCTTTCGGGCCATTTCCATCAGATGGTTTTTTCGGTGCAGGATCATTTACGAAGTATGACGGTATACTGGCAATGTATCACGACCAGGGACTAATACCTTTTAAGGCCCTGTCTTTCGATTCAGGTGTAAACTTCACTGCAGGTCTGCCTTTTATAAGAACATCACCGGTGCACGGAACTGCATTCTCCATTGCCGGCAGGGGAGAAGCATCGGAAAATTCATTCCGGCATTCAATATACCTTGCATGCGATATTTTCAGGAACAGGCAAATGTACTCGGAGATCACGGAAAACCCTCTCAGGCACCAGGATATAGAGATACATAACGACAGAGTGGATGAACTGCCTCCGGAGATCTTTAATGCCGAATAAACACTATGATTGATTATATAAAAGGAACTATTACACTGATAACCCCTACTTACCTGATAATAGAAGCAGGGGGTATTGGTTATATGGCCCATATTTCACTAACTACCTTTTCGCGTATTGAGAAGGAACATGAATATAAAATACTAATTCATGAAGTGATAAGGGAGGATACCCACCAGCTTTTCGGATTTGCAGACCATGAGGAAAGAGAGATATTCAGATTATTAATATCAGTTAACGGCGTCGGAGCAAACACTGCCAGGATGATGCTGTCGTCGCTTTCTCCCGCAGAGACAGAAAGAGCAATATCCCTTTCGGAGGTAAATATCCTGAAAGGGATAAAAGGTATCGGACTAAAGACCGCACAAAGGATCATTGTTGACCTTAAGGACAAGATAGGCAGACATGCCGGAGGCGATGAAATATTTGCCTTTACAGACAATACTATCCGTGAAGAAGCGTTATCAGCATTAGTAATGCTTGGATTTGCCAAAAGCGCGGTCACAAAAGTCCTTGATAAGATAATCAAAGAAGAGAAAGACCTAACAGTAGAGGATTTAATAAAGACGGCGCTTAAAAACTTGTAATTCTGAATAGAAGCCGTATTGGGATCAGAGATATCATATAAAAATCTTCTGATTGTATTGTATCTTGTACTGTTGGTTTCATTTATCCTTATCTCTGATGAAGCAAGCAGCCAGGTTGCGTTACAAAGAAGCAGTGCCCCGGATACTACGTCACGGTCCATCCTACGGCTGAAAGATGATACCGGGATCCCCTGGGAACAAAGACAACAATCGCCGCTATTCCTGAACAGGCCTTCCAATATAAAGTCATCGGTAATTTATGATCCCGAAAAGAATGAATATGTCATTTATGAGAAAGTAGGTAACTTCAATTACCGTACCCCGGTACATATGACCCCCGGGGAATTTAGAAAATATGAATATGAGAGGGCAATGCGGGAATACTGGGACTCACGTATTGCAGGCAAACAGTCGGGATTCAGATCAACACTTATACCGCAGATAGAAGTTGGAGGTGAAGCCTTTGACAAAATATTCGGCAGCAACACGATAAACATAATACCACAGGGATCAGCAGAACTTATCTTCGGGATCAATATCTCACATACTGAAAATCCCACCCTGTCGGAAAAGCTAAGGACAATACCCACTTTTGATTTTAAGGAAAAGATACAGATGAACGTCACCGGTACTATTGGTGACAAGATGCAGCTCGGAGTCAACTACAATACAGATGCAATGTTTGATTTCGAGAACAGGACAAAGCTGCAGTATTCGGGCAAGGAAGACGAGATACTTAAAAAAGTGGAAGCAGGGGACGTCACCCTGCCACTCACCGGTACACTTATTACGGGTAGCTACAGCCTTTTCGGGTTAAAGACCGAAATGCAGTTCGGGAAGCTGACAGTAACCACCGTACTTTCCCAGCAGAAAGGACAATCATCGGTCATTGATGTCAAAGGCGGAGCCCAGCAGACTGATTTCGAGATCTATGCCGATGATTATGAAGCTAACAGGCATTTCTTTCTTTCACAGTTCTTTCGTGATAATTATGATGCCTCACTTAAGAATCTTCCTGTAGTAAGTTCCGGGATCAACATCCAGAGAATAGAGGTATGGGTAACCAACAAGACAAACCGTTTTGAAGAGGGAAGCAACCGGAACATAGTGGCTTTCATGGATCTTGGTGAGAACAGTAATCATATCTACAATAAGGTACCTGCTTTCCAGGCCGTACCCGGCACGGTTCCATATCCGGACAATAATGCCAACCGCATGTACCAGGAGCTTACCACATCATATGGCATGATACGCGATGTGAACCAGGTGACAAACGCCTTTGCACCTCTTTATCCAGACTTCCAGATAGGTCGTGACTTTGAGAAGATTGAAAATGCAAGGAAGCTCGATGAGAGGGAATATACGGTCAATACACAGCTGGGATATATCTCGCTCAATACGGCGTTAAATACCGATGAGGTACTGGCTGTGGCCTATGAATATACCTACAACGGCCAGGTTTATAAAGTAGGGGAGTTTTCAACAGATGGTATTACTTCACCCCAGACACTGGTACTTAAATTACTTAAGGGAACAACACTGAGCCCCCGGCTACCAACATGGCAGCTAATGATGAAAAATATCTACTCACTGGGTTCAGGGAGACTTGATCCGAATGATTTTGTCCTGAATGTACTGTATATGGACGATAAGACAGGCAACTCAATAAATTACTTACCTGAAGGCAAATTATCCAAGCAAATACTACTTCAGGTTATGGGACTCGACAACCTTAACTCTCAGCACGACAGGCAGCCTGACGGTTTCTTTGACTTTATCGACGGTGTGACGGTGATGGTTGACAGGGGAAAAATTGTATTCCCCGAAATAGAACCATTCGGGAATCACCTTCGGGAAAAGATAGGTGATCCTGCCCTGGCAAACAAATATGTTTTCCAGGAGTTGTACGATTCGACACAGACTGTCGCACGCCAGATGGCAGAGAAAAACAAGTTCAAGCTTGCCGGGCATTATTCTTCCGAGTCGGGATCGGAGATAAGGTTGAATGCCACAAACATCCCGCAGGGATCTGTCAAGGTAACTGCGGGAGGAGTCCCTCTTACGGAAAACCTCGATTATACTGTCGATTATAATATGGGTACCGTAAGAATAATTAACAGCGCTCTGATAGAATCACAAACCCCTATCCAGGTATCGCTCGAAAATAACCAGTTCTTTGGATTCCAGACAAAAACCCTTGTAGGTACACATCTCGACTACAGGTTCTCTGATAATTTCGATGTGGGTGCCACAATACTACACCTTAATGAAAGGCCTTATACACAAAAGGTTAATTATGGAGAGGAACCAATATCCAACACTATTTGGGGGCTGAATACCTCGTATAAGTCGCAGTCGCAGTGGCTTACCAATGTGATTGATAAACTGCCTTTACTTCATACCAAAACACCTTCCACTATCTCTTTTTTCGGGGAGTTTGCTAATCTTATACCCGGACATTCAAAGGCAGTAACCAGAGCCGGTAACTCATACATCGACGACTTTGAATCGAGCGAGATTCCTCTTGATCTGAAGGCTTTCAATGCATGGTCAATCTCAAGTGTTCCGCAGGGTCAGGACCAGCTTTTTCCCGAAGCACGGTTCAATGATGATCCGGTGAGTGGTTATAACAGGGCTAAGCTTGCCTGGTATGTCATCGATCCTCTTTTCCTGAGAAACGGATCGTCCACTCCATCCTATATCAGAAATAATCCCGATTTCCAGTCGAGTCATTTTGTCAGGGAAATATATGAGAATGAGATCTTCCCTTATAAGGAAAGTGCAAGCGGAATCCCCACTGCAATAGCGGTCCTGAACCTTGCTTATTACCCCGGGGAAAAGGGACCTTATAACTATGATACTGACCCCGGTACATATTCAGCCGGAATGAACCAGGACGGTGGCCTTAATGATCCTAAGTCGAGGTGGGGTGGCATAATGAGAGAAGTGCTTACAAGTGATTTTGAAAATGCCAATATCCAGTATATCGAGTTCTGGCTTATGGATCCTTTTGCGGATAACCCCGATGCGGAAGGTGGAGACCTGTATATCGATCTTGGAAATATATCTGAAGATATCCTTCGTGATTCGAGGAAAAGTTTTGAGAATGGCCTTCCCGGTTCACCCGATGTGAAAAATGTTGATACAACAGCCTGGGGGAGGGTACCAACAGTACAGGCAGTCGTTAATGCTTTCGATAATGCTCCGGAATCACGTCTTTACCAGGATGTGGGTCTCGACGGTTTAAGAGACCCGGATGAGGATACATACTTTAGTAATTATCTGCAGAAATCGATGATGATAACAACTCCCGAGGCCTATACGAACATTCAAAAGGACCCTTCGGGTGATGACTTCCACTATTTCAGGGGATCAGACTACGATGCGGAGCAGCTGGGCATACTCGACAGGTATAAGAATTACAACGGGGAAGAAGGCAATTCTCCCACTGCAGAAATGTCGAAAGAGTCATACCCTACTTCCGGATCCACCCTCCCGGACATGGAGGATATTAACCGCGATAATACACTCAGTGAGACTGAGAGCTATTACCAGTATAAGGTCAACCTTCGTCCTTCGGATATAAAGGTGGGTTCTGACTATGTGGTGGATGAGATTGAATATGACGCGACTTTTGCCAACGGGAAGAAATCGAAAGTTAAGTGGTATGAATTCAGGATTCCTATTACCGATTACCAGAAAGTAATCGGACCGATAAAGGATTTCAAATCAATACGTTTTATGAGAATGTTTCTCAGGGATTTCAGCCAGCCCGTTATACTCAGATTTGCAGAGCTGAACCTTGTAAGGGCCGAATGGAGGAAATATAACCTTTCATTCATGGAGGGAGGAGAAAGAGTGACAATCCCTGAAGCTACCGACGGAACTTTTGAGATCAGTTCGGTAAGCATTGAGGAGAACTCGGGTAAAGTACCTGTTAATTATGTGCTTCCTCCGGGATTTACCAGGGTGACTGATCCGCAGAACCCCCAGCTCAGGCAGTTGAATGAACAGTCGATGGTACTGAAAGTGGAAGACCTCGCTGATGGGGATGCAAGAGCTGCTTTCCGGACTGTGGATCTCGATATGCGACAATACCGGAAGCTGCGGATGGAAGTACATGCTGAGGCCCTCATCGGTCATTCACTGAGAGATGATGAACTAACTGCCTTTATAAGGCTGGGTTCCGATTACCAGGGTAATTTCTATGAATATGAGCTGCCTCTAAAGCTTACTCCACCAGGTCATTATGACAATAACTCCGATGCCGACAGGGAAAAGGTATGGCCGGCTGCGAACAGTTTCGATATCGACCTGTCTCTTCTGCAGGAAGCCAAAAAAGCGCGTAACAGCGAAATGCATAAACCAGGTTCCACACTGAGCATATCAGATGTATATGTGTATACAAATGGTGATGCGAGAATCTCAATATCCGGTAATCCTAACCTGAGCAACGTCAGGGTAATCATGGTAGGAGTAAGGAACCCTATCAGGACAAGAAACCTCAGTACCGACGATGGTTCTCCGAAATACGGGGAAGTATGGGTAAACGAGTTACGTCTTAATGATTTTATTGAAAACGGGGGATGGGCTGCCAATGCACATCTACAGGCACACCTGGCCGATCTGGGTACTATAGATATGGTAGGACAGACAAGTACCCCGGGCTGGGGCAGCATAGATAAAAGCGTGAATGACAGGAGCAAGGAAGAGACTTTTAAGTACGATATTTCTTCGAACATCGAGTTAGGTAAATTTTTCCCTGAGAAAATAGGGGTAAGGTTGCCCGTTTATGTAGGTTACTCTGAGAGCAGGATACGCCCTCAGTACAACCCTCTCGATCCTGATATTCCTCTTAAGGATGCCCTTGATGCAGCAGGGAGCAAGGCAGCCAGGGATTCGATAAAAGCAATATCTGACGACTATTCACGGAGAAAGACCATTACCGTGAGCAATGCAGGCATTACAAAGAGGGGAGAACGACCCCATGCCTGGGATCTTGCGAACTTCAGCGTCAACTATACTTATAACGAAACATACAGGAGCAACATAAATACTGAAATAGACCTGAAAAAGAATTACAGGGGAGGTATAAATTATGATTTTCAGGCACAGCCGGCTAATCTTATGCCTTTTAAGAAAATCCAGTTCCTGAATTCTCCCCTCCTGAAGATCATAAAAGACTTCAATTTCTATGTGTTCCCGAAGAGTCTTTCTTTCAGAACAGACCTGAGCCGTGACTATAACGAGATCAAAACCAGGAATATAGATAATCCCTACCTTTTGATTGAACCTTCTTTCAGGAAGGATTTTGAATGGACAAGGATATATGATTTTAAATATGATATTTCCAGGCAGCTTAAATTTGACTTTACAGCAACAAACCTGGCCAGGATTGATGAACCTGAAGGCGGGGTCGATAAAAGAAGGTATGCGAGTACATATGATGCCTGGCGCGATTCAGTGATGACAAACCTGAAGAATTTTGGACGAACAACAGACTATAACCACTTCTTCAATGTAACATATACCATACCTGTCAATAAGCTGCCACTTCTTTCATGGGTCAACGCAAATGCACGCTATTCAGCCGACTATACATGGCTGGCAGGACCTTTATTCCCCGACAGCCTTAAAATGAACCTGGGTAACTCTGTTAAGAACCATAGCGAGATGACCCTTACAACAATGGCAAACCTGGCATCTCTTTATACGAAATCCAAATTTATGAAGCGCGTCGAAAATGATACGCGTCCGGATGCACGTCAGAGGATGCGGCCGGAATACAGGACCGTTACATATACCAGGGGAAACCTGAACCTCAGGCCCGGAACAAGAAGGGCTATTTATCACAACCTTAAAACACGAGATATTAAGGTGAAGGTTGTTGACAGTGAGGGCAAGGAGGTAAAAGGCAAGGTGGATATAGTCAGTGATAACAGGATCAATTTTACAACTGATGAGAAAGTAGACGGAGCTACAGTGACTATTGAAGGGAAGGTTCTAAAGAACAGGAATCCTTTTATTCTGGCCGGGGAATATCTCGTGAGAGCTCTTATGGGAATAAGATCTGTGAGTCTTACATATACCGCTTCGCAGGGACAATACCTGCCTGGTTACCTGCCCGGTACAAAATACCTGGGTATGTCAGACTATAATGATGTCATGGCACCGGGATGGCCATTTATCCTGGGGTACAGCAATGAAAATTTCTTCAATAATGCGCTTACAAACGGATGGATAACACGCGACACATTACTGAATACTCCGGCATCATATAACAATAACGTAAGTATTTCGCTGCGCAGTCTTATTGAACCTTTCCCGGGATTACGTATCGATCTCAATGCGGACAGACGTCATCTTCAGCAGGTAACATCATACTATATTGCCGATTATAACGGTAATTTCCCCGACAGCACGCGGAACAGGATATTGTCGGGAAATTTCTCAATTTCTGTCATTTCATGGGGTACGGCTTTTGAAAAGATATCAAAATCAAATGATTATGTATCACCAACTTTTGAGGCATTCAAGAAAAATACTGTGGTAATATCGGAAAGAAGAGCTGAAGAACGGCAGAAGGTCGACCCGGGATATGATCCGGATATTGATCCGGCCACAGGAGAGCCGGTGACGGGACCCTATAAAAGCGGCTACGGGCAGACATCACGTGAGGTGCTGTTACCCGCATTTCTGGCAGCCTATACAAAGACTAACCCATCAAGGGTTACACTCGATCCATTCCCCTCGGCGATGCGGATGATGCCAAACTGGCGAATAACATTTGACGGGCTTTCTAAATTCGATTTTGTGCAGAAGCTCTTCACCTCAATAAATCTGTCGCACCAGTACAGGAGTACATACCAGGTGGGATCGTATACAACCAACCTTAATTTTTCTCCTGATGAGACCGGTATTAGCAGGATAAGGGACCTGCAGAATAACTATGTGCAACAGTATTCAATTGATGTAGTGACTATCAGTGAACAGTTCAGCCCCCTTATCAATGTTGATATGAACTGGAAAAACAGCCTTACAACACGTTTTGAATGGAGAAAATCGAGGACAGTTGCCTTAAACCTGACCAGTAACCAGATAGCTGATGCAAGGATAAACGAACTGATTGTAGGGGCAGGATACAGGTTTGATGATGTACAGATAATACTTAAATCACGGAACGGGCAGAGAGCCCTGAAGAGTGACCTGAATATAAGGTTTGATCTTTCGATACGTGACAATAAAACCATAGCCAGGAAACTTGTAGAGGATGTAAACCAGCCTGTAGTGGGGCAAAGGGAATTTAAGGTAGGACTCACAGCTGACTATGTTCTGAGTGACCGCTTTAACCTCCAGATATTTGCTGACCGTACAATGAATAATCCCTTTGTTGCAAGCACCTTCCCGACATCAAATACCAATTTCGGCTTCAGCCTCAAATTTACCCTGATTCAGTAAGATCACTTCATGATTTTCAGATGTTTACAGAATCCCCTTTAGGGGACAGCGGGTGTAAATCAGGACTTTTGAGATATCCTCATGCTGTAATGTTAAAATAAGTTAAAGGGAATGAACAGAAATAGATTCATTTTCCATATTTTTGAGCAAACCTGTAATCAATATTCATTAACTCCTGTTAAAAACAATTCTCATGAAAAAGTCAAAACCCAGGTTATCTTTCTGGCAGATATGGAATATGAGTTTCGGCTTCTTTGGCATACAGTTCGGCTTTGCTTTACAAAATGCCAATGTCAGCAGGATCTTTGAGACTCTGGGCGCCAGGGTTGATAATATTCCTATCCTGTGGATCGCGGCACCAGTGACCGGACTGATAATACAACCTATTATCGGACATATGAGTGATAATACATGGAACAGGCTGGGACGACGGCGTCCCTATTTTCTTACAGGGGCCATCCTTGCCTCCCTGGCAATTATTATAATGCCTAATTCACCCGTACTGTGGATCGCCGCAGGCATGTTGTGGATCATGGATGCCTCAATTAATATTTCTATGGAACCCTTCAGGGCTTTCGTAGGTGATATGCTTCCTTCGGAACAACGTACCAAGGGGTTTGCGGCACAGAGTTTCTTTATAGGTACAGGAGCCATTATTGCCTCCTTCCTTCCCTGGGTGATGACCAACTGGTTCAATGTTGAGAATACTGCACCTGCAGGACAGATACCACAGTCTGTGAAGCTTTCATTTTATATCGGGGGGGCAGTGTTCATTGCTGCCGTGCTGGTTACGGTATTATCAACAAAAGAATATTCCCCTGAAGAACTGAAAGAGTATTCGGAAGATGAAAAAGATACAAAGGAAACTGGGACAGATGAAAATAATTCCCTGGGTAGCGGCACTTTCTACAGGAGGGGCCTTTACTGGGTAGCAGCCGGCATAGCTACAAGTCTTGTAATATATTATACCCATCTTGAGAAGGAGATATATATTCTTACATTTGGAGCCGGGGCATTCGGTCTTATCCAGATCGTTTCCGGTATGTTAATATCAGGAGGAAATACAAAAAGCGGTCTTGTTGTCGTTATGAAAGACCTTTTTTCAATGCCCAAAACGATGAGCCAGCTGGCAGTAGTACAGTTCTTCTCATGGTTTGCCCTGTTCTCGATGTGGATATATACAACTTCAGCAGTTACCACTCACATTTATCATACTAGTGATACGACAAGTGAACTATATAACCGGGGTGCTAACTGGGTGGGTGACCTGTTCGGTATCTATAACGGTTTTGCCGCCCTGGTGGCTTTCCTGTTACCGGTAGTAGCAAGATGGACCAACAGGAAGATCACTCATTCGATGAGCCTTGCCATAGGAGGATTGGGACTTATTTCAATCAACCTGTTCAATTCACCGGGATTACTTGTTATATCAATGCTGGGAATAGGTGTTGCCTGGGCCAGCATCCTCGCCATGCCGTATGCAATCCTTACCGGATCTCTTCCTGCAAAGAAAATGGGTACCTATATGGGTATTTTTAATTTCTTCATTGTAATCCCACAGATACTGGCAGCAAGTATTCTTGGATTCATGGTAAGAGACCTGTTCCACGGGGAAAGCATTTATGCAATAGTCTCGGGTGGTATATCGCTGTTCATAGCTGCTGTTCTGATACTATTTGTAAATGATGTAGATGATATAAAAAACCGTAAAAACTGAATGAAGACCGAAGCATGTATCTTTGACCTTGACGGCGTAATAGTCGATACTGCGAAATACCATTTCCGGGCCTGGAAAAGGCTTGCTGAACAGCTGGGAATAGAATTCAATGAAAGGGATAACGAGAGACTTAAGGGAGTAAGCCGTATGGCCTCGCTCGAGATCATACTTGAGCTGGGAAGGGTACAGTTAAGCCAGGGGAAAAAGGAATATTTCGCTACACTTAAGAACGGGTGGTATAATGAGTATATAAATAAAATGAAACCTGATGAGTTACTGCCCGGTTCCATTGAGTTCATTAATGAAGTGAAGAATGCAGGGATCCATGTTGCCATTGGATCGGCAAGCAAAAACACTCCTCTGATCCTTGAGAGGGTTGGTATCCATGACATGTTTGATGCCATAGCTGATGGCAATATTGTAAGTAAAGCAAAGCCAGATCCTGAAGTTTTTTTAAAAGCTGCGGAAATGCTGAACACCGATCCCTCAAAATGTGTTGTATTTGAGGATGCTGTGGCAGGAATACTGGCAGCAAGGAATGCAGGCATGTTATGCATCGGTATCGGTTCTTCCCAGGTCCTTAAGGAAGCTGATATGGTTGTTAGGGGTCTGAATGAAATGAGTCTGGAAAAACTGAAAAACCTGGAGGAAAAAATCAGCTAATGAATAATTTGTATAAAAAGGATGAATGGCTTGTAGTTGAAGAAGGGTTTCATCCCGATATGAACAGGGAATCGGAAAGTATTTTCTCGATTGGGAATGGTTATATGGGACAGAGAGCAAACTTCGAAGAGAAATATTCCGGCGATAGCCTGCAGGGTACATATATAGCGGGGGTGTATTATCCTGACAAGACAAGGGTCGGCTGGTGGAAAAACGGGTATCCCGAATACTTTGCAAAGGTGCTTAATGCTCCTTCATGGACAGGGATAGACATAAGTGCTTCTGGTGAGACTATTGACCTGGCTGTTTCGAAGATAGTGTCGTTCAGGAGGGTCCTGAATATGTGGGAAGGTTACCTGGAAAGAGTATTTTCTGTGAATGTGGACAGTGGCAAAATCCTTGAAATTACTTCCAGGCGTTTTGTCAGCATGGCAGAACCTGACCTGGGGATCATCAGGTATACTATACGATCAGTAGATTTTGAAGGAAATTTGCAGATAGAGCCTTATATTAATGCTGACGTTAGGAATGAAGATACCAACTACGGCGAGAAATTCTGGGAAGAAATATCAAGAGATGTGACGGAGGATTATGGTATTGTTACCTCCGGGACGCTTAAAACAGGTTTCCATGTCTCTACCGGAATGACAAATCACCTCTTAAGGAACGGTAAAGAACGGATATCTTATTCCGGTATTAAAGACAGGAAGGAGTATGCAGGAACTGAATACTCTGTTAATGTTAAAGCCGGAGATAACCTTACCCTGTTCAAATATGTATCGGTACTGTCCTCATTGAACAATGAAAAGGAAAACCTGGAACCGGATGTGGCTAAGCGTCTGAAGGCAGCATTAAAAAAAGGATACGACAGGCTTTTTGAGGAACATAAAGGAGAGTGGGAGAGGATATGGGACACATCAGATGTGGTAATTGAAGGAGATATGGCAGCTCAGCAGGCTATCAGGTTTAATATCTTTCATCTTAACCAGACTTATACCGGGAAAGATGACAGGCTCAACATAGGTCCTAAGGGATTTACCGGTGAGAAGTACGGTGGCAGCACATACTGGGATACTGAAGCTTTTGTCCTGCCTTTCTTCCTGAAAACAGCTGAACAACAGGTGGGTAAAAACCTGTTGATATACAGGTACCGGCATCTTCAGAAAAGTATAGAAAATGGTATTAAGCTGGGTTTCGGCGGAGGCGCAGCTCTCTACCCCATGGTCACCATGAATGGAGAAGAATGTCATAATGAATGGGAGATAACTTTCGAGGAAATACACAGGAACGGGGCAATTGCTTTTGCCATATATAATTATATCCGGCATACCGGTGATGTGAGTTACCTGGCAGATTATGGTCTCGAGGTACTTATAGGTATTTCAAGGTTCTGGAGCCAGCGCATAACATACTCAGAAAATTCAGGTAAGTACGTTATCCTGGGAGTGACCGGACCCAATGAATACGAGAACAATGTAAACAATAACTGGTATACCAATACTATGGCGGTATGGACATTGTCGTATACCCTTGAGAATATTGATCAACTATCAACTGAGAATCCTGAAAGAATTAAGGATATTTTCACCAGGACCGGATTTGATTATAAGGAAGAGACCGGTCGCTGGAGGCATATTATGCGGGATATGCATTTGCCTTATGATGAGGAAAGAAGGGTCTTTCTGCAGCAGGACGGATTTCTTGACAAGGAACTGAGGCCTGCATCTTCGATACCTGCGGCTGAACGGCCCATAAACCAGCACTGGTCGTGGGACAGGATACTGAGGTCGTGTTTTATTAAGCAGGCAGATGTGGTCCAGGGGCTGTATGTACTTGAAGACCGGTTTGATACCGAAACAATAGAACGTAATTTCAATTTCTATGAGCCGATGTGTGTCCACGAATCTTCACTTTCGGCATGTATCCATTCAATTATGGCGTCACGTATAGGGGAAATTGATAAGGCTTATGAATTATATCTGAGGACAGCCAGGCTCGACCTGGATGATTATAATAACGAGGTATCAGACGGATTGCATATTACCAGCATGGCCGGCACATGGCTGGCAGTGGTGGAAGGTTTCGGAGGCTTACGGATTGCCGGAGATGTTGTAAAACTAAATCCGCTTATACCTGACAGGTGGAGATCCTATTCATTTAAGGTACGTTTCAGGGGAAGAATATTTAAGGTAAAAGTGACAAAAGATGCTGTTATTGTGAATAATCTTTCCAATAATGAACTTGGAATCATTTTATTTGATGATGGATATATCGTAGGCAGCAATAAAAAACTTGAAGTTAAAACTAAAACACGGTAAATTTGTTTATTGTAATTTAACCGGAAATCATTTCTAAATCATTTATTTAATAGTGTCAGATATGGATAAAATACATCTCAGCCTGCTTTTCTTTTTGCTTGCTATTGTAATAGTCGTAGCCGGATGCACGGTGTCCGGTGGCAAGAAAGAGATCCAACCTTCTTTCCTTTCAGAAGTTGTACACCCTGAATGGTCGAAAAATGCCGTATTATATGAGGTTAATGTAAGGCAGTTTACACCGGAAGGTACTTTTAACGCTTTCGCGGAGCATTTGCCCAGGCTGAAAAAGCTGGGCGTAAATGTTCTATGGTTTATGCCTGTGACTCCAATAGGTGTAAAGAACAGGAAGGAGCCTCTCGGAAGTTATTATTCCGTTAAGGATTATATGAATGTGAATCCCGAATTCGGAACACTGGATGATTTCAAAAAGGTTATTACCCAAGCACACGACATGGGCTTTCATGTGCTCATAGACTGGGTCCCGAACCATTCATCGTGGGATAATAAACTTACAGTTGAACATCCCGACTGGTATGAGAGGGATTCAACAGGAAATTTCGAACCACCGGTAGGTACCGACTGGACTGATGTTATCCAGTTTGACTGGTCCAATAAGGGTCTCCAGGATTATATGTTGAATGCCCTGAAATTCTGGGTAGACCTTGGTGTTGACGGTTTCAGGGTTGATTTCCCCGGTAAAACCCCGGTCGATTTCTGGGTCAGGGTAAGAACAGAACTCTCAATGATCAAGCCGATCTTTATGCTTGCCGAGAACGAGGATAAGCCGGAATTCCTTGAGAAAGGTTTTGATATGAATTATTCCTGGGAACTTTTTCACCTGATGACCGGTATCGCCCAGGGTAAGGACAATGTAAACAGCCTGAGGAAATACTACAGGAAGGAAAAAGCGACTTATCCTTCAAACGTTTACAGGATGGTGTTTCTTGATAACCATGATGAGAATTCCTGGAATGGAACTATCAATTCCAGGCTGGGAGATGCACAGGAGGCATTCGCAGTGTTTATATTTACAACACGGGGAGTACCGCTTCTTTACAACGGACAGGAGGTGTGCCTTGATAAGAGCCTGAAATTCTTTGAAAAAGATACAATAAACTGGGACACATGCAAACTGACACCCTTCTATACCAACCTGGTAGCCCTGAAAGAAAAGGACCAGGCCCTCTGGAATGGTGATTTTGGCGGGGCAATGGATTCTATACCTACTTCAAGAGATAAAAAGGTATTTGCATATTTCAGGGAAAAGGGCGATAACAGGATTATTGTTTTCCTTAATCTGAGCAAAAAGTCAGTTGCAGTTAAACCCAGGATGAAGAACCTTCGTGGCAGCTATACCGATTATTTTAGCGGAGAGCAGGTTAAAGTACCACTGACCGATTCACTGAGAATGGGTCCCTGGGGATATAAGGTATTGACACGATAGAATATACAGATAGTAGCGCGGATTACAAATCCGTACAAACAAACATAAGGTACAAGACAAAGCATTATGTTTATCAGACGGGCAACCTATTTGTTGCTATTGCTTTTAACAGGTTTCTCCGGACCCGGATGTAGTCAGCAGAAGAGTGATGCAACTCTTCCTTCAGACAGTTCTCTTACTTCTGTGCCTGGCTGGGCTAAGAACGCCATATGGTACCAGATATTTGTTGAACGATTCAGGAATGGTGATCCCGGTAATGATCCTGCCCCGGTGGATATGTATGGTTCATATCCTGAAAAATTGCCGGCAGGGTGGAAAACAACTCCATGGGGTCATGACTGGTATGCACATGAATCCTGGCTCGACAGTGTGAATGCTGATGATTTTTCATCCAAGATACAGGCCCGGCGTTACGGAGGTGACCTCCAGGGGGTCCTTGATGAGATCGACTATATTGCTGATCTGGGAGTTAACGCCATATATTTCAACCCCCTGAATGATTCCCCATCTTTGCATAAATATGATGCCAGGAATTATGCTCATATCGACCGTAATTTTGGTCCCGATCCGGTTATGGATGCTGAGATAATGAACCGTGAAGTACATGATGATCCTTCTACCTGGAAACGGACTTCGGCTGACAGCTTGTTCCTCAGGCTGGTAAAGGAATTTCACAGCAGGGGGATAAAGGTAATAATGGACTATTCGTGGAATCATACCGGAAAGGTATTCTGGGCCATTGATGATATTCGCCGTAACGGTAAAAAGTCAAAGTATACAGACTGGTATAATATCACCAGGTATGATGACCCTGCAACACCACAGGATGAATTGAGCTATAAAGGCTGGGGTGGGAACAATCCCTGGATGCCGGTGTTCAGGAAAGATATTATCCCTCCGGATGACAGTACAATGCCTTTCGAGGGTAACCTTCACTCTGAATCACTTAAGAAACATATTTTTGATGTAACCAGGAGATGGCTTGATCCTGACGGTGACGGTGATCCATCAGACGGTATCGATGGTTTCAGGCTGGATGTGGCAGGAGAAATACCCATGGGTTTCTGGCGTGAATACCGCAGGGTGGTAAGATCAGTTAATCCTGAAGCTTACCTTGCCGGCGAGATCTGGTGGCAGAAATGGCCTGATAAACTGATGGATCCTTCGGTGTATCTAAGAGGTGATCAGTTCGATGCTGTAATGAACTACAGGTGGTATCGTATTGCCAGGGGTCTTTTCGGACAGGCGGATCCGGTTCTCACACCTTCAGAATTCGTTAGTGCCATCGATAGGATAAACCACGACATCGATGCAGATAACCTGGAAGCCATGATGAATGTAGCATCGACTCATGATTCTCCGCGATTGTCTACGTCTTTGTATAACAAGACTTTATATAAATACAGGGCAAAACCGGGGGAAAACCCTGATTATAAGGTAAACAGACCTGATGATCTGACCAGGAAAGAACAGATAATGTTACTTGTGAACCAGTTCACATTCATAGGTGCCCCGCAGATATGGAACGGGGAGGAGTGCGGTATGTGGGGAGCTGATGATCCTGATTGCCGTAAACCTGTGGTCTGGTCTGATATTAAATATGATGATGAGAAAGCAAATTATGACGGATCGGAAAGAAAACC
>Ga0307440_1000494_pt1 | contig 19486 bp, 24 predicted proteins | sample SalMarWE160410MG_FD_202150 | JGI IMG/M metagenome (GOLD analysis project Ga0307440, IMG submission 202150) | Salt marsh sediment microbial communities from the Plum Island Ecosystem LTER, Massachusetts, United States - WE1604-10 | ecosystem: Environmental > Aquatic > Marine > Intertidal zone >... | reverse complement strand
TGACGGGCGGTCTCTTCGTGGGTATTGATTCCAGTCATCTTGCGTTCGACGGATGCGTACTGCGAGAGGCCTCCTTCCAATCCGCCAAGCTTGAAGGAGTATCTTTCAGGGATTGTGATCTCACAGGCGTTGACTTCTTGGGGGCAGAGCTCAAAGGAGCGGACTTTCGGGGAGCGAACATCAGCCGCGTTCGGGTCGGAGCGGACGAGCTGCAGGGTGCCATTATTGATCCGACACAAGCCGTTCAAATCGTGGCGTTGTTGGGTGTGGAGGTCAGGGAACCGGGCGAGGCGTTGGAGGCGTAGCTGCGCCCAAATCAAACGTCTCGGTGAAAGGCCTTTGGTGGACCGCCGCTGTTTGGCCTTTTGCAGACCCGAATGAGATGTCGGTTCGGAGGCTGTTTTGGTGTGTTTGATATATGCTCAATGTGAGTATGGAGAGAGACGGCCGCTCCCAAGCCAAGCTCGGGTCACGCAATCTGAGGGTGTGGGGACATACAAGCTCATGGAATCTGAGAAGGACAAGATGCTGGCGGGTGAACTCTATATCGCCAGTGATCCTGAACTCACTGCGGCTCATCTGCGTGCGCAGGCTATCCTGAGGCGGTTCAATGCGTCCTCGGCAGATGATGAAGACGACCGCCGCGCAATCCTGACGGAGTTGTTCCAGCACTTCGGAGAGGCAACCTTTGTCAGGCCGGTGTTTCGTTGTGACTACGGCTTCAACATCTCCTTCGGTGACCGGACATTTGTCAACTATGAATGCGTCTTTCTGGACTGCAATCTGATCACGATCGGAGATGACGTCCAGATCGCACCCGGTGTTCACATCTATACGGCGACGCATCCCACCGATTCTCAAACCCGTAAGTCCGGCCTCGAATATGCGCTCCCTGTTTCCATCGGGGACGGCGTTTGGCTTGGAGGAGGCGCCATCGTCTGTCCCGGTGTCACGATTGCTGAGAACACCGTTGTCGGCGCCGGGAGCGTTGTCACCCGCGATCTCCCTGCCAACGTCGTCGCGGCGGGCAACCCGTGCCGAGTTATGCGCGAACTCTAAGCTAGAGGTCGTTTGAGGCAAGACCAGTGCAAACGCGAGAAGGCCCGATCTGGCAGGATGGGTCCGATCAGGGTAGTTTCTTGAGTCGGGAAGGCTGGCGGAATTACGTTGATCCCGCCCTTCCGGAGGAACGTGGGGAGTGTTCTTGATGAAGGCCGACTGGTGGGCGACCCCCATCCCAGTTGTTCTGGACAGTCCGAAAGGGATGCCGGATCGATGACTGGACGAGCGATCGTTCTCCGGGTCAGCGCGGGCCTCATGCTGTCTGCGGCAGTCTCTTGCGCGGGGACGACACGCCCCGCGCCTCGGGATTCTTCGATGATCACGCCAACGGCCGTGCCGGCCATGGCGGATCGCATGTCCCGAATTCCTGCGCAAGCGGTCAAGATATCCCCGGAAACGGATCTGCATCCTCCGAGTGTCCACTCCAAGGAATTTGAACAACCAGTTCCCGTGTCCGGACCGGTCAACACCGCTGGGGCAGAAGATTCCCCCTTCATCACGCCTGATGGCAACACGCTGTATTTCTTCTTCACACCGGATGTCGACCTCCCGGTCCAGCAGCAAATCCAGGACGGAGTAACCGGCATCTATGTGACTCACAAGGAGCATGGGGAATGGAGCAAACCGACCAGAGTCGTGCTCCAGGATCCGGGCAAACTCGCCGGAGATGGTTGTGAGTTTGTGCAGGGAGATGTCATGTGGTTTTGCTCGGTACGGGAAGGTTTCACGGGTGTGCATTGGTTTAAGGCAGAGTATCGAAACGGGTCGTGGCAGAACTGGCAGTTGGCAGATTTTGATCCCAACTATCACGTAGGCGAGTTCCACATCTCCGCTGACGACTCTGAGCTGTTCTTCGGATCTGATCGACCCGGCGGGAGTGGCGGCCTCGATATCTGGGTCTCGGAGAGGATGGGAGGTGTCTGGCAGCAGCCGACCAACATCTCATCCGTCAATACCATCGATAATGAAGGTTGGCCCGCCCTCGACCCCGCGGGAGACGAGCTTTGGTTCACCAGAAACAATGCAATTTGGAGATCACGGAGAGCTGGTGGTGAGTGGACACAGCCCGAGCTAGTGGTGTCACCTCTCGCAGGGGAGCCTTCAATCGATGGCGATGGGAACCTCTACTTCGTTCACCATTTCTACAAAGACGACGCGATGATCGAAGCGGACATTTACGTTGCCCATAGGAAGTAGAAGAGCCAACGTTTGACTTTGCTGACCGCTTCTTCCCGGCGGGCTTTGCGCCGGGAGAGACGACCAGCCTATCGTTTGGGAGGGAGATCCCAAGGACCAAAGAGCCTTGGAAGAAGGTTCAAACCTAGAGCTGAGGAGGAAGAGTCATGGCAACATTCTTCATGTTTGGCAGCTACTCCAACGAGTCGATCAAGAAGATCAGCGCCAAGCGCACCGACCAAGCGAGGGAATGGATCGAGAAGCAGGGCGGAAGCTTGACAGGAGCCTATGCACTGCTCGGCAAGAAAGATCTCGTGCTTTTGGTCGACCTTCCGAGCACCGAGCAGGCGATGAAGACGTCGGTTGGTCTTTCGAAGATGCTGGGCATTGGGTTCTCGACTCATCCAGCAGTCAGCGCTGAAACCTTCGACAGCTTGATGCAAGATCTGTAGATTGGCGCTCTTCCCGTAAGGGCCGACCTGCATGGCAGCCAACCCGCCAAGCTTGGCCAATGATCCTTGGGATTTCCAATCTTTTTGTCCATGCCTTAGGTTGGCCACTTCGACGAAACAGCAGGCCCAATCTGCAATCGGTGCTCGCAGGTTGCCGTGAGTGAACAATGGTCGGGCGACTTTCGCCAATGCTCTAGCTAGAGGTCTCGATCGCCGATGCGTGAGCCACCTCCTCTGCCCGCTCCATCCATTGTTGGCGTGGTCGTGTCCAACTACCCATTGCCTGTGACCAGGGCAGCCTTCCTCCCGCTCGGTGCAGACGCCTACTCGGTTGTGTACAAGGTAGAGACCGCAGATGGCAGGCAGTTCCTTTTCAAAGGGCGCAAGTCAGAGGCATTCAATCCTGCCGGCATCCTTGTCCCCCGACAGCTTTGGTTGGAAGGGGTGCCCAACGTCCTTCCCCCGCTTGTGACCCACAACCAGACTCTTTGGGTGCGCGAGCAAGGCTGGACTTGGTGCCTTTTCCCGTATGTTCAGGCGCGCATGGCAGTCGATACAGGCCTTACGCACAGCCAATGGTCAATGCTCGGGGTTACCTTGAAACGGATCCATGGGATAACGTTGGATCCCGACGTGTCCAAATTGGTGCCTTCCGAAAGCTACCGACCATCACGCTATAACGTCCTGCTCCGGCTTGCGGATGCATGCTTGGAGGGACCCGAAGATCCTCTCAAGACCGAGTTCTGCGCCTTATGGAACTCGCAGCTGGAATCCATTGCGGAACTGAGGCGAAGATGTCAAGCGCTTGCCGGTGTGCTCAAATCGGAGCCGCGGCCCTCGGTGCTGTGCCATGCCGACTTCCACGTCTGGAATATCTTGGTGGGGCAGGAGGGAGAAATCTGGATTGTCGACTGGGACGAAACCACCATGGCCCCCAGGGAGCGCGATCTGATGTTCGTCGTGGGCAGCATCGGCCGCGACCTGGTTAGCCAGGGACAGACTCAAAGCTTTCTTCAGGGCTACGGCAGCCCCAACGTGGACGATGTGTCACTGGCATACTTCCGAAGCGCTTGGGCTTTGCAGGACCTGGCGGCCTATGGTGAGGATATCTTCTTCTCCCCCGGGCTCAGTGAAGAATCACGGCACGAATCTCTTGAGACCATTCGAACGATGTTTGAACCAGGCAACATTGTCGACATCGCCCTCCGGTCTCAAGCGTAGGGGGCAAGCGCCACGACGTATCGTTGAGTTTGCCGTCTGGTACTCTCAACAAGTGTTGTATGCTCCAAGGGACTGGTTTGTCGGTGGCGCGAGTTGACCTGGGCTTTCTGGATAGGCAAAGGATGAATCATGCTTGAGGTGTTAGGGTCGGAGGCATGGCGAACGGTCCACGCCGGCAGTGTGATCGGCCTGCTGGAGCTGTCCGGAGTGAACAATCGGAGGTCTTCCTCGGAACTCGACATGCGCAAGCGCGAGGCGGAGCGACACCTTCGCATGGCATACGAGGGCTTTGAGAGAAAGGACTTTCAGGAGCTGCCGGTGATGGCAGCCTACCGGCGCTACTACAAGCAGTTCAAGAAAACCTACCATGTCCAACTTCAAGTCGAATCGATCGTCAACCGCAAGCGGGGGCTTCCGGCGGTGTCGCCTTTGGTGGACGCCAATTTTCTGGCCGAGATGACCACCTTCGTCCTGACCGCCGGCCATGATGTGGCCAAGCTCAAGCTGCCCGTTGTGATGGATGTGTCACACGCGGGTGATGTGATCGACCAGCTTGGAGGCGGGAGCAAGGCGATCCGTCGGGGGGACATGGTAATGCGGGACCGGGAGGGAGTATGCTGCACAATCATCTATGGCCAAGACGATCGGTCCCCCATCTCCCCTACCACAAGTCACGTGCTGTACGTCTCATATGCTCCGCCGGGCGTCTCACTGGAAGTCGTTCAAACGCAGCTCGATACCATCCGGGAAAACGTCGGGCTGTTCTCGCCCTCAGCCAAGTTGGAACAATGCCAGTTGCTCGTCGCCAACGAAACCCCATGAGCAGATCCGTTTATGCGGGTCAACACTGGGCGCGGGAAATGAGCTCCAGTGGCCAGGCAGCCCATCCGATACGCGAGACATGTCATCTATTGACCTTCCGAGCGCACAAACCACGGGCGCCCCGACCTGGATCCGGGGAAGTCCTCCGGCAACGAAGTCCAACTTCCGCAAGTTCGCCGATGGTCTGATCGATGTCAACCCAACGTGCCAGCTCGGCCGGCCCGACGATGTTCAAGGAGAATGTCCGTGCCATCAGATGCGCATGAACGCCGATTTCATGGGGACGCCGACAGATTGCGATCGCCCGAGCGACTTGCTTTGCTTGAGGTTGACCGGGTGATCGCCTCGAGTCTGCAGGGATTGAGTGTGAACCGCGTTCTGGATGTCGGAACAGGCACGGGGATCTTCGCGGAGGCGTTCCAGGCTGAGGGCCTCGAAGTTGCGGCCATTGACGTCAACGCCATGCTGCTTGAGAAAGCCCAGAGCCAGCTCCCATCCGTGGCTTTCAAAATTGGTCAGGCGGAGGACATCCCCTTCGCGGATGATTCGTTTGACTTGGTCTTCCTCGGGCATGTCCTGCATGAGACCGACGATCCGGTGAAAGCGCTGGAGGAAGCAAGACGAGTTGGAACGGCACGGGTCGTTGTCCTGGAATGGCCATTTAGAGACGAAGAGCATGGGCCGCCGCTTGAACACCGTCTCGATCCGAGGTTGGTGATGGAAATGGCTGATCGGGCCGGACTGGCAGAGGTCGAACACCTGACGCTCAGTCACATGGATTTGTACCGGATGGTGATCGGGCCGTGAGACGCTCGCGAATGACACCCTTGACGCTGGGTGGTTTGAAAGCGAAACTCGAGTCACAGTTCAAAGGTGCAACACGCTTGGTTGCGCTGGATCGTGGTCAGCCGGCCTCAAGGAGACAAGATCATGAGTTCCGAACCTTCTGAAAACCCGAGACGCGTGCTGGAAAAGCTGGCCTGGGTACGCAACGGGATTGGCCAACCGCCGGATGCGGGATTGGATTGGCAGAGGGCAGCGGCAGAACTCTTCGATGCCCTTGACCGAGCACTCGGTCAACTGGATGCGGCCGGATTGTGCCGAGGCTGCGGCAAACCGCTCGGGACATACTGCCTCGAGTGTGCTTGGCCCCACAAACGTCGTGGTGAACAGCTTCGAAAGCGTTGAACCATCCGAGGGTGTCCCTGTAACAAGTTTCATGAACCGGTCCCGTGGATCACAGCCGCAGCTCAGACATCTATCGCCGTCAATGGGACCAGCCCAGATTGACCGTCGGAGGGGAAGTTCAGCCTTGGACGTGCGCTCGCTCGGCTACCGAACAGATCTGATCTTCGCCGGCTTCGATGGCGAGATCATCGATCGTGGCGAATTCCTGGTGGTGAGAACCCCCTCCAACCCCACCTATTACTGGGGCAACTTCCTGCTTTTCTCTGATCCACCTCAGATCGGGGACTTCCCAAGGTGGCGAGAGATTTTTCGGCAGGAGATTGGGCGACCACCGACCTACGAACATCAGACCTTTGGTTGGGATTCTCCCGAGTCTGGGATCTGCGAGCCGTTCCTGGAGGCCGGCTTTCACTTGAACCGAGACCTCGTCATGCGCAGTGTTGCGCCTCGCCGCCCAACGCACTATGCCGATTTCATCGACATTCGTCAGCTCAAGACACGTGCGGAGCGCGAGGCTGTGATCGACCTTCAAGTCCACTGCCGAGACCCCGGACACGAGGCGGAGTCCTATCGGGCCTTCCGGACCCGGCAAATGGATCGATACCGCGCCATGGTGGATGCGGGTCTGGGGGATTGGTACGGGGCTTTCGTCGATGATGAGTTAGTAGCCGATCTGGGATTATTCATTGATGGAGATATCGGGCGCTATCAGGCGGTTGAGACGCACCCTGAGTTTCGCCGAAGGGGGATCGCCGGGACCCTTGTCTTCGAGGCTGGACGACGAGCCATTGCCAAATATGATCTACAGACTCTGGTGATCGTGGCCGAAGCCCAATCCGGCGCATCCCGCTTGTACGCCAACACAGGTTTCGAACCGGTTGAGCCGCAGTGGGGATTGGAATGGTGGCCGAGATCCAATAGGTGACTCAGCCGCGTGGGCCTAAACAAGCCGGTGGCCCACCCCTATGGCTGGCCAGAGTCGATAGAAACTTTCAGGTGTAACGAAGGGAGGGCTCGCTGTGCTTGACAACCATGTCTTCTTGGACAATCTAACGGGATCGTGGGACCTCACGGGAACGATGGGCGACGTCCCCCTACATCAGCAGGTCCGCGCCGATTGGACTCTCGGCGGCACGTTCTTGCGCATGTACTTCAAATCCCTGACGGGAGGGGATAATCCCACTTCTGACTATGAGGCCGTCTATCACATCGCGTACAACGAGAGCCACCAGCTCTTCGTCATGCATCTGCTTGACACCACCGAAATCCCTTTAACCTGTGTGATGGGCACCAGTACGCGTCAGGCGAACGAGATTCCGTTCCTGTTCGAGTACGGGCAAACCAGGTTCTTCAACCGCTTCGTCTGGCACCCGGATACGGGCAGCTGGACCTTCATTCAATCCTTCGAAGAAGCGGGAGAAACCAAGATCTTTGCCACCAAGGAGATGGTCAAGACGTCTGAGTGACCTCTTGCCCTCAGCCCTGTGGCGCATGCCTGCGCGGCGGATCGACCGCGTGTTGCCGCCAGTCAGCGGGAGGGCGATCCGAAGCACAACGGAGCAAGCGGATGGGGAAAGCAATCATTCAAGGCATCCTGGGGCTTGCAGCATTCGCTGCTTTCTGGTTTGGCTTGGCGGGAAGGCTGGACTGGTGGCAAGCGTGGATTCTGCTGATTGTCTTCACGCTCCTGGTGGCGGCTTTTACGTGGCGCCTGGCTTCGACAGATCCGGGGCTTCTGAGGGAGCGCAGCCGCCCCGGGGGCGAGGTCCCGGCCTGGGACCGATGGATCATGCGAGCCTACACACTTACGCTGGTAGGTCAGCTGGCGGTCTCTGCCTTGGACTCTGGACGCTTTCGCTGGTCGCAGGTCCCTTGGGGCGTGCAGCTATTGGGTTGGTTTTTCATCATTGGGTCTGCCTTCGCCATCTGGCGGGTAACGGCCAGCAACCCCTACCTTTCCGGCTGGGCTCGTTTGCAGGATGACCGGGACCAGGTGGTGGTGCAAGACGGACCGTATGCCATCATCCGCCATCCGATGTACTTGGCCATTGCAGTTGTCTTTTTGGGGATGCCGCTTGCGCTGGCATCTTGGTGGTCACTGGTTCCCGCCATGGTCAATGTTGGGCTGTTCGTCTATCGGACTCACCGCGAAGATGAGATGCTCAAGCGAGGGCTTCCTGGCTACGAGGCATACGCCCAAACCGTGAGATACAGGCTGATCCCAGGTCTCTGGTAGCTCCCTACATTTTCTGTTAGATCGCGGTCATTCACCCAAATTTGGCCAAGACATCATCTCCCTGGATGAAGACCTTCGGGTGGTATGGGGGCCACCTAGACCCCCCGCGATCACTCATTGAGGAGCATACATGGTACTCCCTGACGTGAGAGGCCAAGGCACAAAGCAAACCCCATGGATTCTGAGGGATCCTCCCGGAAGATCGGAGTACATGGCGTACCGTGACGAAAGTGCGGATCCGCCGGCGCTTGTCTGCCAGGTGGGCCGCAGGACCATAGGCTATCACCTCCGCTGCCTTGACGATTTGCATGCCATGCTCAAGTCCCACGGCGATTGGATGCCGCTGGGTGCCAGTCACCAGCAGCAAGGTGTCAAAGATGGCACGGTCGAGGCCTGGGCTCGTTCGCTCGACAATCCCGTGGGCGGTTGGTATGGGTTGACGGAAGGCTTTCGCGGTCGCTTCGCCCACTATGTCCCGCCGGTGCTTGAAAAGCTTGGGTTGGCGGAATTGGAACGCAACGGCCGCCAACACCGGATGCGAGCCGTCTAGCAAGTGTCTCGCCCCCCCCGCTTTTTGCGCGAGCAGGTCTGGTTGGCCAGCCCATCGGCCGCCACCTCGACCACCATCTCCCGGATGCCAGCCGAAAGGCTGGCGTCTGGGATTCTGCCTGCCCCAATTCCTTTCACGATCCAGGAACATGCCAGCCTCCTTACATCAAGGCGGGCCGCTACCTTGAGGGCACCGGATTGTGAAAGGGATCACAATCAAGGACCCTAAATCCCATGCAAGCAGTGGTTTGACAATCAAATCCAACATGACGGATGATGGGAACGGTCGATCGTCTTTCGGGAGGGTCAATTGCATGGACCTTGAGCGGCTCTTCACAGCTGGTTTATGGACTGTTCGCCAGGGCAAGGCAAGCGAATTCATCGCTTTGTGGAAGGCGTTCGCTGAGTGGTCGATGGAGCAAGGACTGGGCGACGGCGACGCCTACCTCATGCAGGATCAGGCCAATCCACGTCGATTCCTGTCCTTCAGCGCTTGGGATAGTCCGGAGCGAATCGAAGCCTGGCGCAGTCGTCAGGAATTTCAAACCTTTGTTGCGAAGGCGCGGGACCTATGTGAGATCTTTGAACCCATGACCATGGAAACCTCGGCCCTGGTGCGAGCGGGCCGGGTCTGATCCGCAATCGAGCTCACCGGGAGACCTTGGAAGGTTTCCGACGGGCCATCAGGAGGTGCGATGGAACCGAGAATTCTCACCAAGCCGGCGTTTTCAGTGATGGGTCTAACTGTGCGCGCCAAGGGGGGCTCGCCCGAGATTCCGGGCCTGTGGGACAAGCTGATGCCGAGGCTAGAAGAAATCGGCGGCCGGAAGAGTGACGACGCATTTGGCGTGATCAACAATTTCGACGAAGCGGCCGGTGAGATGGATTACACGGCTGGCTATCAGGTGGAGGCATCTCAGCAGCCGCCGTCAGGGATGACGGTGGTCCACATCCCGACTCAAACCTACGCCGCATTCGAGTGCACACTGCCGACGCTCATGGAGGCGCTCGATCGAGCCTACCATGCATGGCTCCCAGATTCTGGCTATCGGCGGGCCGGGGGACCGGAATTCGAATACTACGGTGAGGATTTCTTCCCCTCCGACCCTGACTCGCCCATGTCGATCTTCGTGCCTATCGAAAGCGGTTGAGTCGGTCGAAATGATCTCCTGGATCGGGTGGTAGGCGGCGGCCGTCTGCCAACTGGCGTCACATGCTTGGCTGTCCGGAGACCGGCTGCTTCTCTGCCGTTCCAGATATCAGGGCCGGCCTGGTCCAGTAGCATGGCCGCGCTCCGTCGGCTCAAGATACAGTCCGTATCAAGGTCTCATCCCAAAGCACCATTTTCCGGCTGCCCTCCGCCGCCAGGGTGTGCCCTGCCGTGTGCTGCTGTCTGATTTGGTAGATTGACTGTGAGGGATGTGAGGTTAGGAGGACCAAAGTGGCAGAGCTATCCGATCGATCGATCCAACACATGTCGCAATTCTTGACCACCGAGCATTTCACCCTGCAGGGCGCCCGAAATGGGACGATTTCTGAGGCCAACGGTCGTGTGGGACACTACTTGAGCACACTGGGGAGTGGGTTGGTTGCCCTGGCCTTTGTCGCCAACACCGCCAAGCTCCAGCCGATCTTCTTGGCCTTCTCCTCAGTCATCTTTCCGATGCTGATCGTGTTGGGCGTGGTCACGCTGACCCGGATTATGCAGATCAGCGTTCACGATTCTCACCTGGCCCGAGCCATCAACCGGATCCGTCACTACTACATCGAAGTGGCGCCGGAGGTGGAGTCCGTCGTCAGCTTTCCTTCATACGATGATCCGGATTCGGTGCAGGTGTCGATGATGCCGTTTCACTTTCCCTTCCAAGGACTGGCCTCGACACCCGGTCCAGTGATGCTGATCAACAGTGTGCTTTGCGGGGCATTCGCGGCCATTCTCAGCGCAGGGGTCCTTGCTTTGTCGCTTCTTCCGACGATCGGTGTCGGCCTGCTTGTGCTCAGCCTGGCGTTCGCCTTGCATAGATGGTTTGCCACCCGACTTTGGGCGCGCGGGACGCGGGAAGATCCCGAAGTCCGCTTCCCGCCTCCGGGCGCCTGAGTGCCGGAGACCATGTTGTGAAATTCGTCACAAATGCAGCGTGGTGCTGGCCTCGGACATCTCGGCAGGGGCAGATGATCAGGCACCGCAGCTCTTTGCCGGTTTGCCGTCGGATCAGCCTGCATACTTAGGAGAGCACCCCATGGACCTGTCCGCGGCATTTGCCATCTTGGTGGGTTTGGGGATGATCGGTCAATGGCTGGCGTCCTACTTGACGCAACAAATCCCCGAGCTGGCCACCGAGCCCTACCGAATTGGCTTTCACATCGCCGGAGAGATGCTCACGGCCCTTTTGCTGATCGCTGCCGGCGTCGGGCTCCTGTGGGGATGGCCCTTAGCCCCCGCCGTCTATCTGGTGGCCATCGGGATGCTGATCTATACGGCGGTCGTCAGCCCGGGCTACTTCGCACAACGCGGTCAATGGGCATGGATTGGCATCTTCGCCGTCATTGTCGGGCTCAGCCTAGCGTCGGCCATCAATGTGGCCCGCGGCTTGATGGGTTAGGAGCGACGTCCGCCCCAAATCGCACGGCGTGCGCCATCGACATCCCACAATTGAACGCTCCTCGCCCGGTGCTCGAGGCGCACTTCTGGCACTTCTCCTCTGCTGTCCGAGGGCGTACAATTACTCCGTGTGCGGCGGGATGACCATCCCGCGTGACGGTTTCCGTTCGATCTCAACATCATTGACACGACTCGTGCTACCGGCCCTTGACAAGAGCCAGGTTGGGGATTTCTTTGCCTGCTCTGCGTGACGAGTCCCATCCGCATTCATAGCCGATGACAGGAGCAGATCCACTCCGTCGATAGGGCGCGCTATGACTGCGTGCTCTGGTCTCAAGATGGATGGAATCCGCCCTTGTCGGGCCATTCTGCGGGAGGCCCTATGGATGACAAACGCATCTGATTCCTTGCGCGCGGGCTTGCCAATAGCGCTTCCCGCGCCCCCGCCCGTCGACTAGCATTCAAAGCATCGGAGTGATGAGGGTGAGACAAAATCGTGCCAGGATCATTGCCTGGGGATTGGCCGGAGTCGTTCTTCTGATATCGATCACCAGAATGATCTTTTGGGCGGCAGGCTTAAAGGCTGGGCCGAGTCTTATCGATCTGGTGGAGACATTCGGTTGGGGACTGGCCATTCCGACGGTCTTCTCGGTTTTGGCGGCGTTGATCGTCTCCCGACAACCCGACAATCGCGTGGGTTGGCTGATGATGATCGTCGGCCTGGCGGCGAACAGCCCGACCAGCCTGGTGCTGGATGCCATGCCTCGTCCGCAGTCGCTGACCTTCGGGCTGTGGCTCCTGGCGTGGGTGGACAGTTGGTCGTGGACACTCATCATCCTCCCCATCTTCCTGATCCCGCTGCACTTTCCAGACGGACAGGTGATACCTGGCCGCTGGAAGTGGGTCACGCGTGCCGCTGCGGGTTTGCTGGTGAGCCTCATGGTGATTCTGGCACTGAGCGCAAACGTCAGTCCCCAAGAAGGGGGCTGGAGCTTCATTAACCCGATAGGTTTTATCTCTGATGAGCTGCTGAACGGCCCCATTGTCTTTGGCTTTGGTACCCTCCTCATAGGCACCATCTCCGCCAGCGTGGCCTCGCTCTTCGTCCGCTTTCGCCGGTCGACGGGCGCCGAACGTCAGCAAATCCGGTGGCTGCTGTTGGCGGGCTCCTTTCTGGTTTTTTCGTACAGTTTCATCTTCATCACGGCACCCGAAAACTTCGATCTGAATGGCATTCAAACCCTGGTTCTTGTGCTGTCGATTCTGGGGGTCCCAATTGCCATCGCTGTGGCGATCTTCCGCTATCGGTTGTGGGACCTGGACGTGATCGTCAATCGGGCCCTGGTGTACGGTCCTCTGACCACCGTCTTGGCCGGCATCTTCGCCGTGCTCATCGCTGTCAGCTCCGAACTCGCCAAACAGATCTTCGGGACACAGTCGCAGGCCCTCGGCGCGGCGATCTCGGCGGTGGTCGTGGCGGTGATCTTCCAGCCCTTGCGATCCCGGGTCCAAGCGTTTGTGGACCAGCGCTTCTACCCCCAAAAAGCGGATCTGGCTTCTGGACTGGTTGAAATCCAGCCGGGATTCTGGTCGCTGCTGGATAGGCAGACGCTTGTATCGGCTGCCCAAGAGCATGCGCGGCGGGCGCTGGGCGTGTCGTATTCGGCCTTCTTCCTGCCGGACCCCGATGGGATCTTCGAAAGCGTTGCTCATGATGAAGCGCCGCAAGGTGTAACAAGTCGGCTGGAACTTTCGCCGCAGCAGATGGACGAGCTCCTGGGAAAGCGAGTGATCGCCAACACGAACGGCGGGGCCGCCGCCGGCTACGTCCCAATCCATGTCGACCGAGGCCGAACGACCGAACTGCTCGGTCTCTTGGCGATCGGGACGCGAGACAACGGCCGCGGCTACTCGGGTGACGATCTCAAGGGCCTGGTGGATCTGGGGGGTAAGATTGGGCTGGCGCTGAGGGCGGTTGAGCTTGGGGAGAGCCGTCGCTGAGCCCAGACTGAGATGCTCCGTCTGCCGGCATTGCCCATGTCGGAAGGGGAGACTTGGAGCAGGCTGGCCCCGGCGTGCAGGTTTTGGAAGATCGAAGGAGATGCCGGATGGGTAGGCTTTCTGTGGACCGGGTGGAACTCGAACGCCTTGAAGAGTCACTGTGGCAAGGCGAAACCCGCTTTGACCCCACCTACATGGAAGAGATACTTGCGGCGGACTTTTACGAAATCGGCCGATCGGGGAAGCTCCACACCAGGCAGGAAACGCTGGACACTCCGGCATCCGCCATCGGTGCCGAGTTTCCACTGACGGACTTCAAGATTCGAGCACTTGGCCGGGATGTCGTCCAGGTGACCTATGTCAACCAAGACGAGTTGGGCGGTCAGCCTCGGCGTGCCTGCCGCTGTTCCATTTGGTCCCGGACGCCGCAAGGGTGGCGTTTGAGATTCCACCAGGGGACACCGTTGGACGACGGGGCAGCATAATCGGGGCCATGCCCCCGCGTAGTCCTTCATCGAGGGGAGGGAACCATGCAGTACGTCTATCTTGGGCTGGCGGTGATCGGCACGGTGGTCCCTTATTGGTTCTACGGCCAGCATTTTGTGGCGCAAGGGGCTAGTCCGTCCGCATTTCTCTCGGCGATCGTCGTCAATCCGGCTGTGAAGGGCCTCGACTCCGACCTTGTGTTGGGCTCCCTGGGTTTCTGGCTGTTGTTGTTTCGCGCCCACCGCAAAGGAAATGGGCCCCAGCCGATCTGGTTCATCCTGCTCAACCTGCTGGTGGGCCTTTCGTGTGCCCTACCAGCCTATCTCTACATTCAAGAGCGCACCGAGCGCTAGCTTTTCAGGCCCTCGGGGGCTCAAGTGGGTGGAGCGGCAAGGCTTCCTCCGGGGCAGGAGTTGGTGCACGATTCGCGCTTCCTGACTTGCCACTTTTCGAGGCGGCTGGACCGGCATGGTCGTCAGGTGGGGATGACCAGGCTGTCCTGCCGGGTTCAGGGACGAAAGAGCCGTTTCTCTTCCGCTCGGTTTAACGTTCACGGAGTTCACCGAAGTCTCAAACCCCCGCCTCGCGCAAGAGGCGCTGTCCCAATCTCCTTTGAATCCTTGGCGGCGGGATGAGCCCGGCCCCGTAGCTGCCAGCGGGTTCGCGTCTTCCGCCGGCCAGGGGACCCACGATCCATTCTGTGTTTCTCGACCTGGGATGCCGAAGCGGCCTGGCTGAAGTCGAGCCAGGATACTCTTGGTCCAGCATGCTCCGATGGGATTTGGATGGCTCTTACGGCTCTGGAAACACCTATTGCAGGATCATGAGTGCAATCACCAGGATCAGGACGATCACACCCAATACAACCCCGGCTGTGCCGAGAAGTCGCATGTTCCTTGATGGTGAGACTTCGGTCTCTGGATCCCGTGTGCCGTAGGCAGCGCCCAGAGCCACTCCCAGGCTGACGCCAATGGCGATGCCGAGGGCCAGGTTGCCGAGTGCCAGTCCCAAAGCGACGCCCAAGCTGGCGCCAATGGCGATCCCTGCCCCCATGCTGTTTCCCAAACGTTTGCCCGTCCCATTATCCATGAGTTGGCCTCCCTCCGGCGTGATCGGCAACTTTGGCCTCAAGGTCGCGGGGTTTCGAGGGCTCACTACCAGAGTACAATCTGCGACCGCAAAGATCAGGTGACATTTGACCCCTTCTCCCCTTGTGGCCACGTCGCCAGGACGCTCAGATGGGTTTGGCGATTGGCCAGCCGGAAGGGAGTCTTGCCATGACAAGGTCGGCTCGGGTGTTTATGATATTGGTGGCATGTCGTCCCTTACAATGACGAAAGCCACGCTTGGCCCCACCTGAAACTAGGCGAGTCAAACGCCGTTCGAGGGGCGTGCGGGCCAGACGCTGGACGGTACACTTATCACGTCATACCTGATACACGAGGAGTTCACCTGTGACTGTCAACTCTCTGGAGACACCCCCCCCCGACCAGATGCCGCTTGGCCAATCAGTCCTGATGCATCTCATGCCAGGTGCCCTGCTGACCCTGGTCTACTTTCTTATCGCTCCACCGATGATGGCCGCAGGCTACCCTTCTATCGCGGCCCTGCTTTTGGCCATCCTGGTCGTTCTGATCCCGCTTGAACTGGGCGTTTTGTTGGTGCAGGGCTATCGGCGGCATGGCCGGCTGAGCCTGGCTGACGTCGTGGTATGGCGTCAACCTCTGCCTTGGACAACCTTCGCCTGGCTTGTTCCACTGCTTGTCGTTTGGGGAGGCGCAGTCTTCATCGGCCTTTCCCCACTGGAAAATCTATTCGCCTCAAGGCTGTTTGCCTGGATGCCGACATGGTCGCTGCCGTCGGCTGCCGGGGTGACCTTCGGAGGCATAGCCCGCAGCAAGCTCCTGCTGATCTTTGGGGCCGGCTTTGCTTTGAACGGGATTGCCGGCCCGGTCGTCGAAGAGCTCTACTTCCGAGGCTACTTGCTCCCCCGAGTCGCACGATTGGGAACCCTTGGGTCCGTTCTCTGGAATGTGATCCTGTTTTCCCTGTACCATTTCTTCTCGCCTTGGGGAAACCTCAGTCGCATCCTTGCGATGCTTCCCATCGTGTACATGGTCGCCCGAAAGCGCAACATCTATGTCAGCATGCTCACCCATTGCACCATCAACACCTTGGGGATGATCCTGAGCCTGGGGCCTTACATCGGCGGCTGATCAGGCTGGCCCGAGATCATATCCACCCACTGGGTGCGCATGCATTAGCGCACCTGGGCGAACAAGATTCTCGCTTCACCGTGGTTCAGAGGCCTCAGTGACCCAACCGAGCCGCGTTGAGGTGTACATCTGGCGAGGGCCTTCCTGCGAGGGAGCATAGAATGCCGACAGAACACGCTTCGCATCTGCGTTTGGCGCTTATGGCCCTGTGGCGTTTGGTGGCCGGGATGGCATTCATCGCGCTGCTGCTGTTCTTGCCGGCGGGGACGACGGCATACTGGGAAGCTTGGGTCTACCTCATTGTCTTGTTCGCCCCGGTCCTGCTGGTGGGATCGATCCTCCTGCTGCGGGACCCCGAGCTGCTGGAACGACGTATGACCTTGCGCGAGCGGGAGTCATCACAGAGGACAGTCATCTTGTTCTCCACGATCGTTCTGCTTGTGATCTACCTGGTCCCCGGCTTCGACAAGAGATTCGGCTGGTCGGATGTGCCGCCTATCGTCGTCTTGGTCTCGGATGCGCTAATGCTGGGCGGGTACGGACTGTTCGCCCTTACGCTGCGCGAGAACCGCTTCGCCTCGCGCGTAGTCGAACTGCAAGCGGAACAGCAAGTCATCCAAACAGGGCCCTACCGCCTGGTCCGTCACCCAATGTATTCTGCGATTGCGGTCATGTTCATCCTTACCCCTCTCGCTCTAGGCTCTTGGTGGGGATTGCTGGCGTCAGCTGCTTTCCCGCTGGTGCTGGTCGGACGTATAAGAGGTGAGGAAGAGCTTCTTCGCCGGGATCTGCCCGGCTATGAGGCGTATGCTCAACGGGTGCGCTATCGCCTGATTCCCTTGATCTGGTAATCCCAGGCCACTTGATCCGACGGCTTCCCTTCCGTCGGCACCCCAACGGATTGTGAAATTCGTCACAATCTGAACCAATAGGTCGGCACAAGCCAACAGCCGCAGCCGAAAACCGAAAACATGGAGATGGACTTGCCACGATCGGGTGGCTGACATAGAGTCTGTCTTGGCGCCAGCATGTGCAGCGGCTCCCCCCCCGAGCCGGCGGCGCTCTCTGCGGCACCCACAGGATCGGCCCAACCAAATGTGCGCTGATCAAAATCTTGCCTCCGACATCTGCCCGAGGAGATGCCGGGCGGACACGTGAGCTGTCGTAGAGATCACCTGCGCGATGAGGACACGATGGGGAGGGAGAACAATCTCGTGACGATGGGCAATGAACAGATGCGGAGCGATGGCCGATGGCGTGCGTTGACTCTGCTGGCGATCACGCTGGTTCTGTCGATGTCGACCTGGTTTTCGGCCTCAGCTGTCATTCCACAGTTGAAGGAGCTGTGGCAGCTTTCTGCCAGCGCTTCGGCCTGGCTGACGATCGCCGTTCAAATCGGATTTGTGACTGGGGCAGTGGTCTCAAGCCTGTTCAATCTGGCGGACATTGTGGCCCCGCGGCACGTCATCCTGGGCGGGGCGGCCGGTGCGGCTCTCGCCAACGCGCTGCTTGGGTTGGCCGGTGGCGCGGGGGGCGGCATTCCCCTGCGTTTTGCCACGGGGTTCTTTCTGGCCGGCGTCTATCCACCGGCCTTCAAGCTGATTTCGACCTGGTTCCGGGATGGGCGGGGGTTGGCCCTGGGCGTGCTGGCGGGGGCCATCGTGGTCGGCAATGGGATGCCGCACCTGGTCAACGGGCTGGGGGGACTGGATTGGCGACTGGTGATCTATGCCACGTCGGCCCTGACGCTGCTGGGCGGGCTGATCACCGAGTTTGGACTGACCCAGGGAAAGTACCCCTTTCCCGATGCGGTCTTTGACCTTAGGCAAGCCGGTCGGGCGTTCGCCAACCGCGGCGTCCGTCTGGCGACGCTCGGCTATGTTGGCCACATGTGGGAACTGTTCGCCATGTATGCCTGGTTCGCCGTCTTCTTTGGCGAGGCGCTGCGGGCAAGCGGAGCTCCTGTCGGCGCCAGGGCCGCCTTTGCCACCTTCGGTGTGTTTCTTGCGGGCGGGCTCGGGTGCTGGGCGGGTGGGGCCATGGCCGATCGCTGGGGTCGGACAAGAACCACCATCCTGATGATGGCCGCCTCAGGCAGCTGCGCCTTGTTGATCGGATGGACGTTCGGCGCATCCCCCTGGCTCGTTCTGGCAGTGGGCTTGATATGGGGGTTTGTGGTGGTGGCCGACTCGGCGCAGTTTTCAACCATGGTCACCGAATTGGCCGATCAGGCGTACGTGGGCACTGCTCTTACCCTGCAACTGGCGGCTGGGTTCACCATCACGGTCGCCACGATCTGGCTCGTGCCCTATGTTGAAACACTTGTCGGCTGGCGCTGGGCCTTCGCCCTTTTGGCGCCTGGACCGGCCATGGGGATCCTGGCCATGATGCGCCTCAAAGCGTCGCCGGCGGCCTCAAGAATCGCCGGGGGGCGCGGCTAGTCCATTTCCAGAGTTCTCAAGCCTGAGTATCATATTGGGGCTGGTTCTCTTTCATCATGTGGCCATCGCGCTTTTCGCCCTCCGCTGAGGCTGTACAAGTCAGAATTGGCAGCAGTTTTCGGGGGTGAACCTTCTCTGGCGAAGCGCAGGCCATCGGAGGCCTTGGTGCACCAGCGCGTGAGAGCCGCCGTCATTTTCGTCGAGGATGACAGACTGCTGCTCGTAAAGCACGTCGACCCTCTCACCGGCAACACCTGGTGGATTCCGCCCGGCGGTGGTATGGAGCCTGAGGATGGATCGATACTGGCTTGCGCTGAGCGGGAGGTCTTTGAGGAAACCGGTCTGCGGGTGGATATCGGGAAATTGGTGTACCTGCGCGAATTTGTCGAAGAGAAGGCCGGCGTGCACCACTTCGAACTCTTCTTTCTTTGTGACTCGTTCTCCGGGGCCATCACGCTCGACAACGTGGCCGGAAACGGACCCGACGAAGACTACATTCGCGATGTAGCTTGGCTGGCAAGGGAAGACTTGCACAGCCTTTCCGTTTTCCCAGAGCATCTGGTAGACGGCTTTTGGGAAGACTTGAACAATGGCTTCCCTGAGGTCATCTATCTCGGCGTCTCCGCCGACTAGCATTTCCATCTTCCGGGGTCCTGCGGCTAGGGGGAGAGCAAGTGGGAGTCGAACAGATAATGAGCGGATCAAGATGAAGCGCTTCCAGGCTTTCGAGTTTTTGGACGCCGGCTGGTTCCCCGAGCCCATCCGAGATTTCATGACCGACTACCTTGGGATGGCGGTCGGTCGACTAAGCCTGTTCGCGCCGGCGGCGGATGTGCTGGTGGCAGGGCTGACGCGCACCGGCGAAAACCGGATCATCGACCTCGGTGCCGGAGCCGGCCAGGTTTGGTCCGGCTTGGTGCCAGCGATTCAGACCTCCGTGCCTGGCGTTCAGGTGAGATTGACAGACGCTTTCCCGAACGTTGAGTCCATCAGTGCGGCCGTCAGGGAAATGCCCGGGGCCCTGACTCTCGAGT
>Ga0307440_1000492_pt1 | contig 19512 bp, 11 predicted proteins | sample SalMarWE160410MG_FD_202150 | JGI IMG/M metagenome (GOLD analysis project Ga0307440, IMG submission 202150) | Salt marsh sediment microbial communities from the Plum Island Ecosystem LTER, Massachusetts, United States - WE1604-10 | ecosystem: Environmental > Aquatic > Marine > Intertidal zone >... | reverse complement strand
CGTCTCCCCGGGCGAGGAACAGGGTGGTGTCGTCGCGGACGATCACGGCGGGACCCGTCAGCCGATGCCCGGGCCGGAGCGCCGACGCCCGGTAGAAGGGCACGGGCTCGACCCGGGCGCCGGCGGCCGCGACCAGGACGACCGGCCGCTCCCTGTCCAGCGCCGCGCCCGGATCGGCACCCGCCTGCTCCGCTTCCGGGAGCTCCGGCGGGCGCACCGGGAGGACGGCCCGCAGCCTGAGACCCACGATCTCGGTGGCCGCGCCGGCGTCCGCGTGCCCGTACGCGTCGCGGTGCGCGGCGTGGAACGCGCCGGGAGGATCGTCGTCCAGCGGCACGTCGAGCTCCCAGGACTGGCCCCGATACCGCATCGCCAGGCTTGGCTCCAGACGCAGCCCGGAGGCGGGGCCCTCGCCCTCCATCTCCTCGCGCGCCCGGCGCTCGAGGGGAGCGAAGCCTTCCCGGAGTCGGTCGGCGCCCGTCGTGCCCGGGAGCATGACCGTGAGGCCGTAGTCCCGGGTCACGTCGGCGGCGAGCATGCCGTGCGCGGACAGCACGGAGGCCGTCCGGGGCACCAGGACGCGGCCGATCCCCAGCGCCCGGGCGAGAGCCGACGCGTGCAGCCCCCCCGCACCGCCGAAGGCGACGAGCGTGAAGTCGGCGGGATCGTGGCCGCGCTGCACCGAGATGACGCGGAGCGCCCGCTCCATGTGCGCGTTCGCCACGCGGACCACGCCCAGTGCCGCGGCCTGCTCGGGCGACAGGCCCGGGGGTGGCTCGAGGCCCGCCTGCTCCGCCAGCTCGCGGAGCGCGGCGCGGGCCGCCTCCTCGTCCAGCCGCATGGTCCCCCCCAGGAAGCCTTCCGGATCCATGCGCCCCAGGACCAGGTTGGCGTCGGTGACCGTGGGCCGGTCGCCGCCCCGACCGTAGCACGCCGGTCCCGGGTCGGCCCCCGCGCTCTCGGGTCCCACGCGCAGCGCGCCCCCCACGTCCACGCGCGCGACCGACCCACCGCCCGAGCCGACCGAGTGGAGGTCCACCACCGCGACCCCGATCGGGAGACCGTCGATCGTCCCCTCCCGGGTCACGCGTGGACGTCCCTCGGCCAGGCAGACGTCGGTCGACGTCCCGCCCATGTCGAACCCGATGATCCGGTCCCAGCCGCAGGCCCCGGCGGCGTGCAGGGCGCCGACCACGCCGCCGGCGGGCCCCGAGAGCACGGCCCGCACGCCCTCGCGCCCGGCCGCTTCCAGCCCCACGCTCCCGCCGTTCGACTGCATCACCCGCCAGGCCGCTCGCGGCCCTTCCCGGGCCAGGCGTCCCAGGTAGCGGCCCAGCACCGGGGAGACGTAGGCGTTGATCGCGGTGGCGCTGGCGCGCTCGTATTCCCGGAACTCCGGCAGCACATCGCACGACAGCGACACGGCGAGGCCCTCCTGCCGCAGCCGCTCGCCCAGGCGGCGCTCGTGCTCGGGGCGCAGGAAGGAGAACAGCAGGCACACCGCCACCGACTCGGCGCCCGATGCGTGGACCTCGGCCACCACCCGGTCGACCTCCGCATCCTCCAGCGGCCGGAGCACGCGCCCCCGGTGATCGACCCGCTCGTCCACCTCGAACGCCAGATCGGCCGGAACCAGAGGCCGCGGCTTGCGGGGCGTGAGATCGTAGAGCTCCGGGCGGGCCTGCCGCCCGATGGCCAGGAGGTCCCGGAAGCCGGCGGTGGCCACGAGCGCCGTCCGGGCCCCCTTGCGCTCGAGCACGGCGTTGGTGGCCACCGTGGACCCGTGCACGATCGACGGAAAGGGTCTGGCCTCGCTCGCCCCGGCCAGCACACGCCCCAGGCCCGCGAGCACCGCCCTGGCCGGGTCGTCCGGCGTGGACAGCACCTTGAAGGTACGGAGGCCCGCGGCGCCGGGGACCGAGACCACGAAGTCCGTGAAAGTGCCGCCGATGTCGACGGCGACCCGCGTCGCGGGCGCCTCGGGGCGTCCTGCCTCCCGCGGCGCCGCCCCCTCCCCCGGCCGTCGCTTCACGCTCCCGCTCCCCCTACAACGCCGACAGGAGGGCGCGCAGTCCCAGGAGCGCCGCCACGCCGACCACGAGCCCGCCCGCCAGGTTGAGCCACGGTCCGTTTCGCCACCGTCCCATGCGCTTCCCGTCGTTGACGACGAGCAGGAGGAAGAGGGCCACCCCGGGCAGCAGGATCCCGTTGGCCACCTGCGCAAACAGGATGGCGGGAACCGGACGCACTCCGACTGCGGTGCACAGGGCGCCGGCCAGCAGCACCGCCCCCCACACCATGCGGAAGCGAGGCGAGCGCAGGTCGGCCTTCCAGCCCAGGACGCCGCAGGCGGCCCACGCCGCCGCGAGGGGCGCCGTGATGGCCGAGGTGAGGCCGGCCGCCAGCAGCCCCGCGCCGAAGAAGGCTCGCGCCCACCCGCCCAGCAGCGGCTGGAGCTGGCGCGCCATGTCGGCGGCGTTCCGCACCTCGCCTCCCCCGGCCCCGGCCGCGGTGACTACGACGGCCATGCTCACCAGCCCCCCGAGGATGATCGCCACGGCCGAGTCGCGCCGGGCGGCCGGGAGGTCGGCCGCGCCGGACCAGCGCTGGCGCACCGCCGAGGCGTGCAGGAAGAGGTTGTAGGGGACGACCGTGGTGCCCACGAGCCCCACGGCCAGGAGCAGCGAGGCATTCGGCAGCGAGGGGACCACGAGCCCGCGCAGCAGCTCGGGAAGCGCGGGGAGGAGCAGCGCCGCGGTGGCGAAGAACACCAGCCCCATGACCGCCACCAGCACCGTGAGCCAGCGCTCCATGGCCCGGTAGCGCCCGGCCCACAGCAGAGCGCCGGCCGCGGCGGCGAGCCCCAGGCCCCAGGCACGCGCCGAGCCGCCGCCGAGCGCCTGCGCGCCCAGTGCGCCTCCCAGGAGGTTGCCCGTCTCGTAGGCGGCGTTGCCGATCACGATGGCCGAGAGGACGAGGCCGGCCGCCAGAACTCGCCCCGCGCCCGCGGCGAAGCGGGCGCGGACGGCCTCACCGAGTCCCTGCCCGGTGACGAGGCCCAGACGGGCCGCCATCTCCTGAAGGGCCAGCGTGGCCAGCACGGAGAACCCGAGCGCCCACAGGAGGCTCACCCCGGTACGCACCCCGGCGAGCGTGGCCGTGGTGACCGTGCCCGGCCCCAGGAAGGCGGCGGCGACCATGGCGCCCGGACCGCCGCGCGAGCGGCGGCCGGAGGCGCGCCCGTCGCGCTCCGGTCCGGTAGGGCCTGCGATCGCCTCTCCCGGCATGCCGACCCCTCTCTCCGGCGGACCGACGACTTCCCTCCCCGGCCCCGCGCCCGCGCCGCCGGAAGCGGGCCGGGGTGGGCTTCACGACCCCGAAGATGCCCGCGTCGCGAGGGATCCGCCACCGGCGGATCCCGGGCTCCCGCCCGGGACGGGGACCCGGCCGCCGCCGGGTCTTCGTGCATCGGCGGCTTGCCCCGGCCCGGGCTCCACCGTATCTCTCGTGCCGAAGACAGGCGGATGGAGTCTACCGGAAGCCGGTGTGAATCCGGCACGGCCCCGCCACTGTGAGAGGCCCGACGCTCCCCCCCGGGGGACGCGGAACGGCGCGCTCGACGAGCCACTGGGAGCTTCGAGAGGCTACCGGGAAGGCGAGCGCGACCGCCTCGAGTCAGGAGACCGACTCCATCCGTGCCCGAGGACTGCCCTTCGCGGGAAGGGTCGGGCGTGGCGCGTCGCGCTGCACCTCCCCCTCCCCGCCGGGCGCGACGCCTCCGTGGGGAGGACCTCCGATTCGAGACACGACGTCAGCACGGCCGCGGCGCGAGGACACCCCACGGGGCGTCGCCGCGGGTCTCCGTCTCCTGGCCCTGTTCCTGGCGCTCCTGGCGTGCGTGGCCCTGGCCACGGCGATCGGAGCGGCCCCGCTCTCCCCGGATCGCGTGCTGGCCGCGCTGACCGGGGGCGGCGACGCCACGACCCGCGGGATCGTGCTCGACCTCCGACTGCCGCGGGCCATCCAGGCCAGCCTCGTCGGGGGCGGCCTGGCCGTGGCCGGCGCCTCGTTCCAGGCCCTGCTGCGGAACCCGCTCGCCGAGCCCTACGTCCTCGGCGTGTCGGGGGGAGCCGCTCTCGGGGCCGTGGCCGCCCTCTCCCTGGGCTTCGCCGCCGCCGGCCCGTGGTCCCTGCCCCTGGCGGCGTTCGCGGGTGCCCTGCTCGCCGTCGGGGTCGTGCTCGTGGTGGCGGCGCGCACGAGACCCGCCCTGGACACGCGTGTGCTCCTCCTGGCCGGCGTGGTGGCCGGCGCCTTCTTCAACGCGCTCATCATGCTGTTTCTGAGCCTGGGCCGAACCGAGACCTTCCGCTCGGCGATCTTCTGGATGATGGGGAGCCTGTCCGGGGCCGGCTGGGCCGACACCGGCCTGCTGGCGCTGTACGTGCTACCCGCCTGCGCCCTGCTGATGGCGCTGGCCCGCCCCCTCAACCTGCTGGCCGTGGGCGAGGAGACCGCCCTCTACCTGGGCACGCGGGTCGAGTGGACCAAGCGCGCCGTGTACCTGTCGACCTCCCTCCTGGTGGCGGCCACCGTCGCGGTCGCCGGTGCCATCGGATTCGTGGGGCTGATCGTACCCCACGCCATCCGTCTGGCCTGGGGGAGCGACCACCGCTTCGTGCTGCCGGCCTCGCTCCTGGCCGGAGGCGCGTTCCTGGTGCTCGCCGACGCGGCGGCGCGCACCGCGCTCGCCCCCAACGAGCTCCCGGTCGGCGTGGTCACGGCCATCGTCGGAGTCCCGCTGTTCGTGGTCCTGCTGGTGCGCGACTCCGACGGCGGCTCGGAGCGGATCGAGTGAGCGGGGACGCGGTGTTCGAGGTGGAGGGCCTCGGCTTCCGCTACGGCGGCGCGAGACGCGAGGCCGTCTCGGGAGTCGGCTTCCGGGTGCATCCGGGCGAGCTGTTCGGGATCCTGGGGCCCAACGGGTCCGGCAAGTCGACCCTCCTCCGCCTGCTTCTCGGGATCCTGCCTTCCCGCTCGGGCGCCGTCCGGGTCCTCGGTCGGCCGCTGGCCTCGTGGAGCCGGCGGGAGCTGGCTCGCCGCGTGGGCGTCGTGCCCCAGCACGAGGAGGTGGCCTTCCCGCTCAGCGTGCGGGAGTTGGTCGCCATGGGGCGCTACCCCCATCTGGGTCCGTGGCGGTCCGAGACCTCCGAAGACAGGGAAGCGATCCGCCGCGCGCTGGGGCGCTGCGACCTGGAGGATGTCGCGGGGCGCCCCCTCTCCACCCTGTCGGGAGGGGAGCTCCAGCTGGCCCGGCTGGCCCGGGCCCTGGCCCAGGTGCCCGAGCTCCTGGTGCTCGACGAGCCCACCGCTTCGCTGGACCTCCGCCACGGGATGGAGATCTTCGGTCTGCTGCGCGATCTGGCGGGGCCGGACGGCACCACCGTGGTGCTCGTCACCCACGACCTCAACGCCGCGTCGCGCTTTGCCGACCGGCTGCTCCTGCTGGAGCGCGGCCGGCCGGCCGCCTGTGGGACGCCGCGTGAGGTGCTGGTCCGGGAGACGGTGGAGCGGGTGTACGGCTGGCCCGTCCGGGTGACACGGCACCCGGGACCCGGTCCGGACGAGGGCGCTCCCCAGGTCGTCCCTTTGGCTCCAGCCGCCGTGCACGCGGCCCACCCCTCACCTCGAGGCAGGCACGCATGACCCGTCGTCCGGACGCAGCCATCCCGCGATCGTTCCCGGCCGCCGGTCTCCTCCTGGCCGCCGGTCTCCTACTGGCCTTCGCGCTCCTGGTGGGCGTGGCGCGGCCTGCCGCGGCGGCCGGACGCGGCGCGGCCCGGCTCCGGCGCGCCGACACCACGTCGGCCGACACGGCCTCGAGCCGGTCGGACACGGTCCATCTCCCCGGGCTCGTGGTGACGGCCTACCGGCTGCCTGTGCCGCGGGACGCCGTGGTGAGTGATGTCACGGTCCTCGACTCGGCCGCCATCCGCCGCAGCGGCGCCATCCACGTGCTCGACCTCCTGCGGCGGGTGCCGGCGGCCACCGTGGTGCAGGGCGGCTCCTGGGGCAGCCCCGCGTCCCTGTTCCTGCGGGGAGGGGAGAGCAACTACGTCAAGGTCCTGGTGGACGGCGTGCCGGTGAACCAGGCGGGGGGAGACTTCGACTTCTCCACCCTGACCACGGCCGGAGTGCGGCGGATCGAGGTCGTCCGCGGGCCCACCAGCGTCCTGTACGGCTCGGACGCCGTGACCGGGGTGATCCAGATCTTCACGAAACGGGGGGAGGGTCCACCGCGGCTCACGGCGCGGGCGGGGGCGGGGACGTTCGGGAGTCTGGATGGCTCGGTGCACGTCGGGGGCGGGACGCGCGTCGTTCACTACGGCGCCTCGGTGAGCCGGTTCTCGACGGACGGCACCCTCCCCTTCAACGACGGTTACGGCAACACCACCGCCGTCGGCAGCATTCGCCTGCAGCCCGACTCCGGGACCCGGGCCACCCTCACCGGCCGCTACGAGGCGTTCACGGCCCACTTCCCGACCGACGGATCGGGACGGATCGTGGACCGGAACCAGTACCGCGACGGCCGCAGCTTCGTGCTCGGCCTGTCGGCGGCCCGCAGCCTGAGCGAGAAGGTGACCGCGCACCTCCAGGCTGGCACCCACGAGTCCTGGTCGGGGCTGCACGACGGGCCCGACGGCCCGGCCGACACCTCGGGCTACTACGCGACGGCGAGCGCGGGCCGGCAGACCCGGCGGGACCTGGATGTTCGGGTGGATGTCCGGCCCGCGGACGGGACTACGGTCACGGTCGGCGGCGCATGGGAGCACGAAGCCGGCCTGGACTCCAGCGTCTCCCGGTCCTCCTTCGGACCCTACGAGAGCCGGCTCGACGCGGGCCGGCACGACCTGGCCGGCTACCTCCAGGTGGTGAGTCGCCCCGTCGCCGGCCTGGCGCTCACGGCCGGCACACGCCTCGACGACGACGCGACCTTCGGGCGTTTTGCCACGTGGCGCGCCGGCGCCGCGTATCGGTTCGCGACCGGGACACGGCTCCGGGTAGCGGCCGGCACGGGGTTCAAGGAGCCCACCTTCCTGGAGAACTTCGGAGGGGGCGGCATCCGCGGGAATCCGGCCCTTGCCCCCGAGCACAGCCGCAGCTGGGAGGTGGGCGTCCGTCAGCCGCTGGCCTCGGGCCGCCTCACGCTGCACGCCACCTGGTTCGACCAGCGCTTTCGCGACATCATCCAGTTCACCTTCTCGACGCCGACCCCCGACGCCCCCAACTACCTCAACGTCCCGAGTGCGGTGGCGCGCGGGCTGGAGACGGGGTTCGAGCTGAGGCCGCTCCCGGACCTCGCCCTCCAGGGGAGCTACACCTACCTGGACACGAGGGCGCTCGACACCGGCTTCGACACCGGGCCCGAGGCGACCTTCGTGAGGGGTCGCCCCCTGCTCCGCCGACCGACGCATTCCGGGGCGCTGTCGGCGACCTGGTCGCCGAATGGGCGCGGATCCCTGACCCTGGGCCTCACGGGGGTGGGACCCCGGTGGGATCGCGACTTCTCGGCTGTTCCCGCGGCCCGGCTCGAGCTTCCCGGCTACCTGCGAATGGACCTGGCGGGGAGCTGGACCCTGGTGCGGACCGGACCGGGACGGCCGGGTCTCCAGGCCACGCTGCGGATCGACAACCTGCTGGACCGCCGCTACCTGGAGGCCGTCGGGTATCCCGCCCGCGGTCGGACGATCTTCCTCGGGGCCCGGGCCGGCGTGGCCTTCTGAGCGGCCCCGATCAGCCGGAGACGCGCTCCAGGCAGGCGCGGGCGCTGCGGGCCGGCTCCGAGTCCGGACCGAGGGCCTCCTCGAAGATGGTCACGGCGCGGTCGTAGGCGTCGATCGCCTCCGGGATCTGACCGAGGTCCTCGAGGTGCAGGCCGAGCCCGAGCAGCTTCTGGCCCACGCCGGGATGGCCGGCCCCGTAGCGACGGATATCGGCCTCCAGGCTGTGCCGGTAAAGATCCGTCGCCTCCTCCGTCGAGCCCGTCTCCCGAAGCGCGTCGGCCAGGATCCAGGCCGCGCGGCTCACGAGCTCGGGCTCGTCGCGCTCGTAGATCTCCTCGAGCGCCGCGGCGGCTCGGCTCACGGCCTCGTCGGCCTCTCCCTCGCCGAGGGCGAGCTCGGCCAGGGCCAGCCTGGCCTCTACGAGGAGGGGACGCGCGGCGGGTGACTCGGCCAATTTGGCGAGCTCCAGCGCGCGCACGAGCGCTTCGCGGGACCCGTCGGCATCGCCGGCCTGGCGGAGAGTGCGGCCCACGTTGAGGAGAAAGACGGGGATCTGGGGTGCGCCCTCGGGGAGAGCCTCCTCGGCCAGCCTCAGCGCGCGCCGCGCCTCCTCCCGCGCGTCCTCCAGCCGGTCGAGCTCGACGAGGACCGCGGCATGCTCGTCAGCCAGCACGGCACGGATCGGTCCGTCCAGCAGCCCCCCTCCAGCCCCGCCTTCGGCGAGCGCGATGGCCCGCGCCAGGGCCCTGCGGGCCTGTTCCGGATCTCCCGAGAGGCCATGGAACGACCCGACGCGGCCGAGGAGATGCGCCGCGCGGGCCGTGGAGCTCCCGCCCCCCGTCACGTGCCCGGCGGCCGCCTCGATGGCGGGCGCCAGGGCTTCGCTTCGGCCCGTGTCCTCCGGCTGGCCGATTCGCTCCGGAAAGCCGCGGTCCAGGACGGACAGCGCCAGCCCCGCGAACCGGCTGCGCTCGACTCCGGTCATCGACTCCCGAACGGCGGAGCCGACCTCCGGCGGCACCCGCACCTCCGCGGCCTCGACCAGGACGAGATGCCGTCCGGCCAGCCTTCGAGCCGGGGCGTCGAGCGCCTCGGCGCCGGCCGCGGCCACGGCCGCGAGGGGCGGTGGCAGCAGGTCGTGACCCTCCGCGAACAGCCACAGCGGGACCGGACCGGCACCCATGAACGCCAGGATGGCCAGCAGCTGGCCGTCCTCGTCGGCAGCCTCGCTTCCGCCGGCCGGAGCCGTTCCCGCTCCGCCGCCCGGAGCATCCATCTCCGCGTCGCTCATGCGCCTCCCTCGTGTTCGATTCCCCGCCGGGTTCATCCTCGCACGGCGCGCCTTCGGCCGCTAGCTTCCCGCCCGCCCGACCGCACGTCACGCCGCCGGTACCCCGACGAGGAAACATGAACGATCGACTGCTCCGGGCCCTCCGTCGCGAGCCCGTCGACCGGACGCCCGTTTGGTTCATGAGACAGGCCGGCCGCTCCCTACCGCGCTACCGGCAGATCCGTGGAGAGCGCAGCATGGCGGACATCCTCCGCGACCCGCCCACCGCCGCCGACGTCACGGCTCTGCCGCTCGAGTACTACCCGGTGGACGCGGCGGTCCTGTTCGCCGACCTGTCCACGCCGTTCGAGGCGGCCGGGCTCCGGGTCCGTATGGTGGAGGGCGTGGGGCCGGTGGTGGACGACCCGATCGAGTCGCCCTCGGACATCGACCGCCTGCACGCGTTCGACGCCCGGGACGAGCTTGGCCACATCCTCGAGCAGATCCGCATCCTGGTGCCGAGGCTGGACGTCCCCGTGATCGGGTTCGTCGGAGCCCCGCTCACGCTGTGCTCCTACCTGATCCGCGGTCCGCGGTCGCGCAACCTCGAGGAGACGAAGGCCTTCCTGTGGAGCGAGCCGGCCGCCGCCGATCGCCTGCTCGCGTTCTGGGCCGAGCAGCTGGCCGGCTTCGCGGTGGCGCAGCACGAGGCAGGCGCCGCGGCCATCCAGGTGTTCGACTCCTGGGCCGGGGCGCTGGAGCCCGACCTGTACGCGTCCCGCGTCCTGCCCCATTCGCGGGCCCTGCTGGAGCGCCTTCGGGAGGCCGGGGTCCCCTCCATCCATTTCGCCACCGGCAACCCCCGTCTGCTGCCGCTCGTGGCCGCCGCGGGCGGCGACGCCCTCGGGGTGGACTGGCGTCTCCCGATCGACGAGGCGTGGGCCGTCGCCGGTCCCGCGCGGGCCGTGCAGGGCAACCTGGACCCGGCCGCCCTGCTGGCCGGGGAGGGCGTGGCCCGGGAGCGGACGCGCGACGTGATGGAGCGCGTCGGCCGGCGTCCGGGACACATCTTCAACCTGGGGCATGGCATGCTGCCGGACACCGACCCGGCCGTCGCCCGGGCCGTCGTGGACGAAGTCCACGCCTTCGAACCCGCGCCGCGCCCCCAAGTCTGAACACTTCATAATAAACTGGAGATTGGCATGCGTATCGGTGTGCTGCTGCTGAACTTCGGTGAGCCATCCACGGTGGAGGAGCAGGAGGTGCTCCCTTACCTCGAACGCATCTTCCTCGCCAACGCTTCCCTCGAGGCGGACGAGCGCGAGGTTCGCCGTCGCAGTCGAGAGCTGGCGGAGCGGAGGACGCCCGGGCTGATCGCCGAGTACCGGGCCATCGGAGGCTCGCCGCTGCGAGCCCAGGCGGAGGCGCAGGCCGAGGCGCTCGGGGAGGAGCTCCGGCGACGCGGCCACGACGCCGTGTCGCTGGTCGGCATGCAGTTCACCTCGCCCTCGATCGCCGACGCGGTGCAGCAAGCCATGGCGGCTGGCGCCGACCGGCTCGTGGGACTCCCCGTCTACCCGCTGTGCGGACGCTCGACCACGATCGCGGCGCTGGAGAGCCTGGCGGCCGCGGCCGGCAGGCTCGGCTGGGACGGCCCTCGGCTCGAGATCACCGGCTGGCACCGGCATCCCGACTACCTGGCGCTGCGAGCCGAGGCGATCAGGCGCTGCGCGCGCTCGGGCGGGATCGACCTGGCCGATCCCTCGGTACGGCTCGTGTTCTCGGCGCATGGCACCCCGCTCCGCTACCTAAATGACGGGACGCGCTACGACCTGTACGTGCGCGACTACTGCCGCGCGGTGGCCCGGCTCGCGGGAGCCAGCGACTGGCTACTCGGGTTCCAGAACCACGGAAACCGCTCCATTCCATGGACGGAGCCCGAGATCGACCAGGTCGTGCGTGGTGTGGAGGCGGACACCATCGTGGTGGACGCTCCGAGCTTCATGCACGAGCAATCCGAGACGCTCTCGGAGCTCGACATCGAGTTGCGGGAGGTGGCCGAGACGGCGGGCGTGGCGTTCCACCGCGTGCCGGTCCCCCACGCCGACCCCCGCTTCCCCTCCCTGCTCTCCGACCTGGTCGAGGCCGTCCTGGCGGACGGCGAGCTGCCCGCCGAGCTCGAAGCTCCGCGCCTCGGAGCGTGCCGCTGCCGGGGGGCGGACGGGGCGCGCTGCCTGAACGCCGACCTGGAGCGCGACACCGCCGCCTGAGCCGAGCCGCTACGAGGCGGCGGGCGCGAGCCGCTCGGCCAGGCGCGCGGCCTGGGAGAGCCGACCGGGGATCCCGGGGCGCTCCGACCAGGCCGCACACACCGTGAGCCCCCGCGGAAGGTCGAGCGCGCCCGCGCCCTTCCACGTCCGGTCCCACGCGGGCATCCACACCCGGCTGACCAGCATGGGCCGTGCCGGCTCGCCCGTGATGCGCGCGAACTCGTCCGCCGCCAGCGCGGCCGCCGCCTCCTCCTCCAGGTCGGCCACCTCCTCCCGTCCGGCCCCTCCCAGGAAGGCGGTGTACACCCCTTCCCGAGCCGCCCGCGCTTCCCGCTCGCGGGCCGGCGCCTCCGGGTCGGGCCCGAACGCCGGCGCGTTCCAGGTCAGGCCCCGCGTCGCCAGGTCCCGCTCGGCCAGGGACACCTGGCAGCCCAGCCCCGGCAGGACACGGTCGGCGAGCAGGTGGACGACGACCAGGCGGTTGTAGGTCAGGGCCCCGATGCGCCGCGCCGCCGCCGGCGCCACCTCCCGCAGCAGGGGCGCCGCCTCGGGCGCCGGCACGGTGATGGCGACGCGGTCCGCCCGCACCGCCCACGCGAAGGCGCCGCTCCCCCCGATCGTCACCCGCCAGCCTCCGTTCTCCCGCGCCAGGGCGGTCACGCGGGCCTGGAGCTTCACCCGGTCGCCGAGCGAGCGGGCCATGGCGCGCGGCAGCGCGGCCATCCCCTCCCGGAAGGTCGCCGGGGGCGGCACCTCGCCCCTTCGACGCGCCAGTCCGAGGACGGCCAGCCCCAGGCTCCGACCCACCCCGAACCGCCGGAGGACGTGACCGAGGGAGGCCTCCACGAGCATCTCGGCCGGGTTCGAGCCGTACAGGCCGCCATACAGGGGCCCGACCAGGTTCTCGTACGCCTCGCGGCCCAGCTTGCGGGTGAGGTAGTGGGCCACCGTCTCGCCGGGCCGGGCGCCCCCGGTGAGGGGCTCCGCCAGCAGCCGGAGCTTTCCGGCCGTGGACAGGAGGTCGGTGCGCAGCAGCCCCCGGGCGGAGAACGGGACCTCGCCGAGGCGTCCGTCCCGGTACACGAACAGCGGAAGCTCGCCGGGTGACAGGAGAAGCTCGTCTCCCAGCCCCAGCTCCTCGACCAGCTCGCCCACGGCGCCCGAGGGCCGGATACGCTGGGGTCCGAGCTCCAGGAGACGGCCCTCCCGCGCCTCGGTCCACGTGACCCCTCCGGGGCGGTCCGACGCTTCCAGGACGAGCACGTCGGTACCGCGAGCGCCGAGGTCCCGGCCCAGGGCCAGGCCGCTGATGCCTCCTCCCACGATCGCGACGTCGGTCCGCACATCAGGCATCGGCTCGATCACCCCTCGTCTCCGGTGCGTATCGGTACACGATCCAGGCCGCGAGCAGCGCGAGGGCCGCTCCCAACAGGAAGGGCGACTCGAAGCTGACCAGGGCCAGCAGGCCCGCCAGCAGAGGGCCGAGCGCGATGCCGAGCCCGAAGCCCATGGTGAGGACGCTGAGCTGCCTCCCCTCGCCCCCCGCCGTGGACAGGTCTCCGGCCAGCGCGAAGGCCGGCGCCGCCACGGCCGCCGAGGCGAGCCCCTGGGCCAGCCGCACGCCGGTGAGCTGCAGGGTCGAGGCGGCCACGCCGAGGAGGGCCGTGGTCGGGGCCAGGAACAGGAGACCGATGATGATCAGGGGACGGCGCCCCAGTCGGTCCGAGAGCGATCCGAGGGGCACCTGGGAGAGGAGACGGCTCACGGTGAGGGCGCTGAACGCCACGCCGAAGCCGACCGCGGACTGGTGCAGCCGCTGGTTGAAGGCGTTCTCGAGGGTCGACATCATCGCGATCGTGGCGGCCATCACGAACATGGCGCCTCCCAGCGACAGCAGGCCGGGGGACAGGAGCGCCGGGTCGAACACGCGGAACTCGCCTCCGGCCGCCTCGTCGCGCTCGGCCGGCGGGTCCTCCACCCACGCCTGGACCGCCACCAGCCCGGCCACGATGAACGCGGTACCTGTCAGGAAGGCGGCCGAGAATCCGAAGTGCACTTCGATGAGGCCGCCGATGAGCGGCCCGACGGCGAAGCCGACCATTCGAAACGTCGTGAACACGCCCATGGCGCCGCCGCGGGTCTTCGGCTCGGTGACCGCCGTCATGATCGCCATCGAAGCGGGTATGGTCAGGGCGAAGCCGATCCCCTGGAAGGCGCGGATGATCAGGAGATCGCGGTAGCGTGTGGCCAGAACGAAGGCCGCGGTCGCGCAGGCCATCACCGCCAGCCCGATCTGGATGAACAGCTTGCGTCGGCCCGTCCGATCGCTGAGGGCGCCGGTGAGCGGCTGAGCGGCCGCGTTCACCAGGCCGTAGAGCGCGATGAGGATCCCGACCAGGACCGACCGGGGCAACCGGAACCAGGGCGCCGGGAGCCGTGCCACGTACAGCGGGATGACGATGATCAGGATGCTGTTCCCGATCCCGTCGCCCAGCCGGGCGACCGACAGGGCCAGGACGGCCCGGTTCGCCCCCAGCCGTATCCTCAGCCGCTCCAGCGCCCTCCTCGCGTCCGACACGGGCCCCGCGAAGCGCAAGGACTCTGCCACGTTCGGGGGGACGCTGCCGGGCCCCGTGCGCGGCCGGGAGCCCGCGCGCCGGGGTCCCGACCGGGCCCGCGGACGAAGCGATCAGCCGCCGCTCACGTGCCGGACTCACCATCGACGTCCGGCTCGTCTTCGGCCACGCGGCGGCGGGCCCGACGGGCGAGCGCCTCCTTGTCCAGGTGGCGCTCGATCTCCTCGGCCGACCCGGCTCCCTCCCCCGCTGCACGGGACGGCTCCACGGCCCCCGCCGGCAGCTCCGGCGTGCTTCCCTCGGCCAGAGCCTTCGGGGAGGCCGCCTCCACCTGTCCCGGCGCGTCCGCGGCGCCGCCCTTCTCCGCCGACGTGCCGGCGGCCCCGGTCCGCTTCCCGAACAGGCCCTGCAGCGGTCCGGAGAACAGGTCGATCGGCAGCGGGAACAGCGTGGTGGAGTTGTTCTCCGCCGCGATCTCCGAGGCCGTCTGGAGGAAGCGCAGCTGAAGCGAAGCGGGCTCCTGGCTGAGCAGGCCCGCGGCGTCCCGGAGCTTGATGGCGGCCTGGAACTCGCCCTCGGCGCTGATGACCTTGGCCCGCCGCTCCCGCTCGGCCTCCGCCTGCCGGGCCATGGCGCGCTTCATCTCCTGCGGCAGGTCCACGTCCTTGACCTCCACGCCGGTCACGTCGATGCCCCACGGATCCGTGCCCTCGTCGATGATGTCGCGCAGGATCTCGTTGAACCTCTCGCGCTCGGCCAGCAGGTGGTCGAGGTCCGCCTGACCGATGACCGAGCGCAGCGTGGTCTGGGCCAGCTGCGAGGTCGCGAACAGGTAGTCCTCGATCTCGAGCACCGCCTTGAGCGGGTCCGCGACCTTGAAGTACAGGACGGCGTTCACCTTGACGGACACGTTGTCCCGCGTGATCACGTCCTGCGGAGGGATGTCCATGGCGATGACGCGCAGGCTCACGCGCTCCATGCGCTCCACCGCGAAGGGCACCATGAAGATCAGGCCGGGACCGCGCAGCGGTCGCACGCGTCCCAGGCGAAACACGACGGCTCGCTCGTACTCCTTGAGGACGCGCAGGCTCGTGGACACGGCCAGCGCGCCGCCGAAGGCGATGATCGCGTAGAGGATCTCCATGGAGTCCATCACCGGAGGTTGGGGGGCGCAGAGGCTCCTCGACTCACCAACAGTAGCACGGGCGGGGATCGCTCCACAAAGAGGCGGCGCGGTGGCGGGGACGGCGGCGGTTCGACAAGCTACGTTCCGTTGCGACCGAAGCCCCTCACTTCGCACTCCCCGGAGGACGGACAGCTTGATCGGGCCAAGCGACGAGCGGAAGGAGCCGCGCGCCGAGCCGGAGGCCGGGCCCAAGGCCCAGCGGCGGCTCCTTCACCGCCTGCAGCCCGTCTTCGGACTTGCGCTCTTCTCCCTGGCCCTGTGGGTGCTGTACCGGGAGCTGCGTCACTACCGGCCCGGGGACATCGCCCGCAGCCTGGAGGCGCTGCCGTCGCTGCGCGTCATCATGGCCCTGGTGTTCACGGCCCTCAACTTCGTCCTGCTCAGCGTCTACGACTTCCTGGGAATACGATACGCCGGGAGGAAGCTGGCCTACCGGCGCGCCGCGGTGGCCTCCTTCATCGGCTTCGCGTTCAGCCAGAGCCTGGGGTTCCCCCTGCTCACGGGCGCGCCGGCGCGCTACCGGCTGTACTCGTCGTGGGGACTGTCGGCCGTGGAGATCTCGCAGGTGATCGCGTTCTACTCGGTCACCTTCTGGCTCGGCGTCGGTATCATCGGCGGAGCCCTCCTGGTGGCCGGCCCCGGACTCCTCCCGCCTCCGCTCGGCGGCATGCTCGGCCCCGTCATCGGCGCGGTGGTGCTGCTGGTGGTCGCCGCCTACTTCGCCTGGACGGTGCGCGGGCGCCCGGTCCTGTCGGTGCGCGACTGGGAGTTCCCCCCGCCGTCGGCACGCCTGTCCGTGGCGCAGCTCCTCGTCTCCCCGCTGGACTGGTCGCTGGCCGCCGCCGTGCTGTGGGTCCTCCTGCCTGCGGGCCTCGGCCTATCGTACCCGGCGTTCCTGACCATCTTCGTGGCGGCCCAGGTGGTGGGGCTGGTCAGCCACGTCCCCGGGGGGCTGGGCGTGTTCGAGGCCACCCTGATCCTCCTGCTCCCCGGTCACGGGCTCCACGCCTCGGTGCTGGGGGCGCTGGTGGCGTTTCGGGGCGTCTACTACCTCCTGCCCCTGCTGGTGGCGGCGGTGGTGTACGGCGGCCTCGAGCTGCGGACGCACCGGGCGTACGTCGCCCGCCTCGGGGGCATGGTGGGCCGCTGGACGCTCTCGTTGGCGCCCTACGTCCTGGCCGTCGCCACCTTCCTGGCCGGCACGGTGCTCCTCCTGTCGGGGGCCACCCCCTCGGTCGTGGAGAGGATCGCCCGGCTCAGCCGGCTCCTCCCCCTGCCGCTGATCGAGGCCTCGCACTTCCTGGCCAGCGTGGCGGGGGCCGCGCTCCTCGTTCTCGGCTGGGGGCTGTGGCGGCGGCTCGACTCGGCCTGGCACCTCACCGTGCCCCTGCTGGTCGCCGGGATCGTGTTCTCCCTGCTCAAGGGGCTCGACTGGGAGGAAGCCAGCTTCCTGTTCGTGCTCCTGGCCGTCCTCGTTCCGGCCCGTGGCCGCTTTTACCGGGAGGGCTCGCTCCTCGGCGAGGCCTTCTCGCCCGGATGGATCGCGGCCGTCGGCATCGTCCTCCTCACATCGGTATGGTTGGGACTGTTCTCCTACCGGCACCTGGAGTTCAGCGAGAGCCTATGGTGGCGATTCGCCCTGCGTGGCGACGCGCCCCGCTTCCTGCGCGCCACGGTGGGGGCGGTCGGCATCACCTTGATCGTGGCCATCCTGAGGCTCGTGCGGCCGGCAAGCGCGCGACCGAGGCTACCCGACGCCGTGGAAATGGAGCGGGCCGCGGAGATCGTCGCCGCTTCGCCGGTCGCCGCCGCGAACCTGGCCTTTCTGGGGGACAAGGCGTTCCTGTTCAGCGAAACCGGAGACGCCTTCATCATGCACGGGGCCGAGGGCCGCAGCCGCGTCGCCCTCGGGGACCCGGTCGGTCCCGTGGAGCGATGGCCGGAGCTCGTGTGGCGATTTCGGGAGATGGCCGACCGCTTCGACGATTGGCCGGTGTTCTACCAGATATCGGCCCGCCGACTGCCGCTCTACCTGGACATGGGCCTCACCCTCCTCAAGCTGGGCGAGGAGGCCCGCGTGCCGCTGGAGGACTTCTCCCTGGAGGGCGGCTCGCGGCGCGGCCTGCGGCGGACGATCGGCAAGGCGGAGAAGGAAGGCTGTTCCTTCGAGGTTCGGCCGGCGGCGGACGTTCCGGCGCTGCTCCCGGAGCTGCGCGAGGTCTCGGACGCATGGCTCGAGGGCAAGGCGACCCGGGAGAAGCGCTTCTCGATGGGACGTTTCGACGACGCGTACCTGACCCGTTTCCCGGCCGGTCTCGTCCGGCGCGAGGGACGCATCGTGGCGTTCTCGAACCTGTGGACATCGGCGGAGCGGTCCGAGATCTCGCCCGATCTCATGCGGCAGCTCCCCGACGCCCCGGCGAGCGTCATGGAGTACCTGTTCGTGGAGCTCATGCTGTGGAGCCGCGAAGAGGGCTATCGGTGGTTCGACCTGGGCATGGCGCCGCTCTCGGGCCTGGAGAATCGGCCGCTGGCTTCCGCCTGGAGCCGGATCGGCTCGCTCGTCTACCGGTTCGGCGACCATTTCTACAGCTTCCAGGGCCTCCGGCAGTACAAGGAGAAGTTCGGCCCGGTGTGGGAGCCGCGCTACCTGGCGTCCCCGGGCGGGTTCGCCCTGCCCCGGATCCTCACCAACGTCTCGAGCCTCGTGTCCGGAGGCCTGTCGGGGGCGTTCACCCGCTAGGCTCGCCCCGTCACTTCTTCAGGACGTCCAGCAGGCCGCTCCTCAGCGACTTCCACACATACGCGAAGAAGGTCTCGTCCGGCGCCCTCGTGTGGTCCACCTCTCCCACGCGCGGATCGTGGTCCTCCGGTTCCGGGTTCGCGTGCCACACCCGGCGGTTGAGCACCGCGGTGCCGATCCGCTCGAGGAGGTCCGGCGAGCCCTCGCCCGGGCTGGCCTTCCGGAGCGACAGCTTCCGGTACAGCGCCCACACCCGGCCGGACGCTCGCCGACCGTCCAGTCGGACGTCGAAGCCGATCGTGTCGATCGTGCCATCCGTGACGCGGATCCCCGCCAGCGGGGTGGTGGTAGAGTCCACAGCGGAGGCCGGCATGGAGCCCACGCCTCCGGTGAGCCGCGCCGCGAGGGAGTCGGCGGAGAGATCCGCTGCCAGCTCGGCGCGCACACGTCCCTTCCCGAGGAGCTCCGCCTGCATCCGCAGCACGGCCTGCCCGGAGCCGTTTCCGGCGGCTTCGGACCGAGCCCGGCGGAGGAGCCCGGCCTTCGCGTTGGACAGCCCCGTCAGGCGGGCGCCGACCCGGTCGAAGCGTACGGACCCGCGAGCTCCCCCGCCCGGCGGCGTCTCCGCGTAGATGACGGTCGCGCCCCGCACCATGCCGGTGTCGAGCGCCAGCGGCACCCCGACGCTCTCCACCCAGTTCCTCGGCGTGCCCGCGGGCGCCGAGTCCGCGGCGGCGGGCACGCTCTTGTCGTCCCACACGAACAACCGCGCGGAATCGACGCCGAGGTAGCCGGCCATGAAGCCGTGTTTCGCCACCAGCCGGCCGAAGTCCACGTGCCGCAGGTGCAACCCTCCCGCCGCCAGGTCGACGTAGTCGCGACGGTGGCTGAGGCGAGCCCTGAATTCGGCGGGCTCGGCGGTGGGGTGCCAGTGGAGTTCGACGAGACTCAGGACCGAATCCCGGGTCGACAGGGCGAAGCTGTCCATCTCCAGAAGGTACAGCCCGTCCCGGGTCACGTGCCGGTAGCGCGGGAGCTCCACCCGTACGTCCCGGCTGAACAGCACTCGATCGCCCCCGGCCGGGCGGCCGGGCCCCGTGCGGAGATCCTCCAGGGTCACGCTCAGCCCCGGCACCGAGTCGGCGGTCGAGCCGTCGTCCTCGGCCAGCACGAGATCCGCGTGCGTCACCCGCACCCGACCGGCCTCGAGGGTCGGGAGCGCGTTCGCCAGGCGCTCCTCGGGCGGGACCTTCGAGCCGGCCCGCGACTCGGCGCGGGTGAGCGCGTGGGTGCGGACCCGCACGCTCGCGCTGTCGATGGCGAGCCCCGACATGGACAGAGATCGCCCCCGGAGCAGCGACAGGCGGTCCAGGCCCCGCATGCGGAGTCGAGCCACACGCACGTCCGGTCCCACGCCGCCCGGCTTCGACCCCGCCGTCACGCGATGCACCCGCAGGCCGTCGACCTCCAGCGAGCCACGCAGGAGGCTGAAGCCCACCTTTAGGATCCGGACCTCGAAGTGCGGGCCCAGGCGATGGCCCAGCCGGCCGGCGACGAATTCCGCATCCACCACGTGGTGGGCCACCAGCTCGCCAGCGATCAGCGCCGACACCGCGGCCACCAGGGCCCAGGTGAGGGGCTTGCGCCACGATTCCGAGCCACTCCGCCGCTTCATCCTCATCCCGC
>Ga0307440_1000488_pt1 | contig 19601 bp, 14 predicted proteins | sample SalMarWE160410MG_FD_202150 | JGI IMG/M metagenome (GOLD analysis project Ga0307440, IMG submission 202150) | Salt marsh sediment microbial communities from the Plum Island Ecosystem LTER, Massachusetts, United States - WE1604-10 | ecosystem: Environmental > Aquatic > Marine > Intertidal zone >... | reverse complement strand
TGTGGTCGTCCACGGCAAGGATGTAGTCGCCCGGCCTGAGGCCGGTGGCGTCGGCCGGCGAATCGGGCCTGACGTCCGCTACGGCCAGACCGCCCCGGGCCGGCGCGACCTTGAGCCCGAGCAGGGCCCACGTCATGCCCGGCGTAAGTTCATCGGGCATCAGCCTCGCCTTGAGTGTCGCCCTGAAGGGCTTGCCGTGCCTCATGCCCGAAAGTGTCACGGGCTGACCGACGGGCAGGAGGGGCAGCTTGGCGTTCAGGTCGCCGGCGTCGTCGATGGGCTTTCCGTTCATCCTAGTCAGGTAGTCGCCCGGGTGAATATCATCCTGCGGATAGGCGTAGGGGTAGGTCTTGGCGACCACCACGCCCTTCCTGTCTCCGAGCCTGCGCTTGTAGGTTTCGCTGGGATCGAGCGCGAGGAATCCGAGCCAGGTAGGCTTCATGTGCCCGTACACCCTCAGCTGGTCCATGACCCGGTGAGCCCGGTCGATGGGTATGGCAAAGCCGATGCCCTGGGCGTTCTTGATGATGGCAGTGTTGATGCCTATGACCTGCCCCAGGATGTTCAGCAGGGGGCCGCCGGAGTTGCCGGGGTTGATGGCGGCGTCCGTTTGCAGGAAATCCGAATATTCGCGTTTGTCGGATTTGAAGGTCCGGCCCACCGCGGAAAGCACGCCCACCGTGACGGTGTTGGACAGGCCGTAGGGGTTGCCCACGGCGATGACCGGCTCACCTATCATCAGGTCGTCCGAGCGTCCGAGTTCGGCAACGGGAAAGGGGCTCGTGCCATCGATTTTCAGCAGAGCGAGGTCCATCTCGGGCGCCGCGCCCACCACCTTGGCCGGATAACGCTTGCCGCTCGTCAGCGTGACGCGGATGTCGGAACCGCCCATGATCACGTGTTCGTTGGTGAGGATATAACCTTTGGGGTCCACGATGACGCCGGATCCGAGCGAATATTCTTCTTCGGTCTGCTGTTGCCCGAACACGTCGCCGCCGAACATGTCCCAGATCGATCCCGCGAACGGGTTCTGGACGCGATGCCTGCAGGAGATGTAGACCACGCACGGGCTGACCTTCCGGACGACCTTGACCACCTGCGTGTCCCGCATGGCGTACTGTTCCTGGACGGAAAGGCCGGCGCGCAGCACCGTTGGAACGGCGCCCAGCATGAGCGCCGCTGCCATGATGATCCGTAGGGGGATACTCTTCATGATTGCACTCCTTCAAAATTGTCCTCGGCGGGGCGTGCTTCGAATGCCCCCGGGAGTGATTAGCCGCGGCGGCCGATGAGTCTCTCGATCCGCTTTTCGACGGGAGGATGGGTCGAGAAGAGGTCCATGAGTCCCTTTGCGGCGTGCGGTTTCACGATGAACATGTGCGCCGTTGCAGGCGTGGCCTGCAACGGAATCTTCAGGGACATGGCCTGGAGCTTCTTCAACGCGTTGGCCAGTCCGTAAGGGTTACCGGCGTAGTGGGCGCCCGCCTCGTCGGCGCCGAACTCGCGCTGCCTGGAGATGGCCATCTGGATCAGCAGGGCGGCGATCGGGGCCACAAGCGCCGCGATCAGGAGGGCAATCGGATTGCCGCCCCGGTCCCTGTTTCCACCTCCGTAGCCGCCGAAGATGAGGCCCCACCTGGCGATGGAAGCGATGAACATGATGGCCGACGCCACGGCGGCGGCCATGGTCCCGATAAGGATGTCCCGATGCTTGACGTGGGCCAGCTCGTGTCCGAGAACGCCCTTGAGTTCCTCTTCATCGAGCAGTTCCAGTATGCCGTCCGTGACGGCCACGACGGCGTGACCGGGGTTCCGGCCGGTGGCGAATGCGTTCGGTGAATCACTCGGAATCCGGTAGATCTTCGGCATGGGAATACCGGCGGTCTGGCTGAGCTGTGCCACGACGGCGTGGACCCGCGGGGCTTCGGCTTCGGTGAGTTCCTTCGCCTTGTAGGAGGCCAGCACGAGTTTGTCGGAAAACCAGTAGGAAAAGAAATTGATACCCATGGCGATCACGAAGGCGATGATCAATCCGCCGCGGCCTGCCACCGCACCGCCGATGAGCATGAGAAGGGCCGCGAGGGCCACGAAGAGTACCATTGTTTTAAACCAGTTACCCATCGATCGTTCTCCGCTTGAAATGGGAGGCCCGTCTCCGTGGCGGGTCCCCGCCATTATAACAACTTGAACGTCCCGGAAGATGCCCGGAGGGGCGGGCGGGAGCGGCCAAGCGCGGCGTCACCCCTTTCCCGGATCTGTCCCCGGACCGGGGCCGTCGGCCGCTTCAGGCTCGAAAGCCAGGCCGTCCCCGCCTCTTACGACCCTGATCGTCCGGCCCGGCGTGATGCGCCCCGACAGTATCTCCCTGGAAAGAGGGTTCTCGAGGTGGCGCTGGATGGCGCGCTTGAGCGGCCTGGCACCGAAGTCCGGGTCGTATCCGACCTCTGCGAGGTAGTCCTCGGCCCCGGCGGTCACGTCGAGCGAATAGCCCTGTTCGGAGAGGCGCTTCCGGAGGATTGCGATCTGGATGCGCACGATACCTTCCAGGTCTTCCCTTGAAAGCGAGCGGAAGAGAACGGTCTCGTCGATCCGGTTCAGGAATTCGGGCCGGAAGGTGGCCTTGAGTTCCTGGAACACCCTCTCGCGCATGCCCCGCGGGTCGGTGGCCGCCAGCTCCTGGATCCAGCGGGAGCCGATGTTGCTGGTCATCACAAGGATGGTCTGGCTGAAGTTGACGGTACGGCCCTTGGCGTCCGTGAGGCGACCGTCGTCCATGACCTGGAGGAGGACGTTGAAGACGTCGGGATGGGCCTTTTCGATCTCGTCGAGAAGAATAACGCTGTAGGGGCGCCTGTGGACGGCCTCGGTGAGCTGTCCGCCCTCTTCGTAGCCGACGTAACCGGGGGGCGCTCCGATGAGCTTGGCCACGGCGTGCTTCTCCATGTACTCGCTCATGTCGAGCCTGACGATGGCCCTCTCGTCGTCGAAGAGGAACTCGGCGAGGGCCTTGCACAGTTCGGTTTTGCCGACACCGGTGGGGCCCATGAAGAGGAACGATCCTATGGGCCTGTGCGGGTCGGCGAGGCCGGAACGCGACCGGCGGACCGCGTCGGAGACCACCCGGAGGGCCTCGTCCTGGCCGACGACCCTCAGCCGGAGACGGTCCTCCATCTCGAGCAGCTTGCTGCGTTCGCCCTCGAGCATCTTCGCGACGGGTATGCCCGTCCAGGCAGAGACGACCTGCGCGATATCCTCTTCGTCCACCTCCTCCTTGAGGAGAGGCTGGTCCTTCTGGATCGCGGCCAACTTTTCCTGGACCTGCGCCAGTTCTTCCTGGAGCTTGGGCAGGCGTCCGTACTTGATCTGGGCCGCCTCGTCGTAGTTGCCGAGCCTCTCCGCGCGCTCCGACTCGCCGCGCATGGCTTCCATGTCGCGCTTCACGGATTGGATCTTCTTGATGGCATCCCTCTCCGAGAGCCAGCGCGCCCGCATGACCTTGGCGTCGCTCTCCAGGTCGGCCAGTTCTCCGTCGAGCGCTTTGAGCCTCTTCCTGCTCGCGGCGTCGTGCTCCCTCAGCAGGGCCTGTTTCTCGATCTGCAGCGAGGCGATCTGCCTTTCCAGAGTGTCCAGTTCGTAGGGACGCGAGTCCACTTGGATTCTGAGCCTCGCGGCGGCCTCGTCCACGAGATCGATGGCCTTGTCGGGGAGCCTCCGGTCGTGCAGATACCGGTGGGAGAGTGTTACGGCCGCGACGATGGCCGCGTCGCGGATGCGGACGCCGTGGTGCACCTCGAAACGTTCCCTGAGGCCCCTGAGGATGGCGATGGAATCCTCCACGGCGGGTTCGCCCACGTACACGGGTTGGAAGCGCCTCTCGAGGGCGGGGTCTTTTTCGATGTACTTCCTGTACTCGTTGACGGTCGTTGCGCCGATGGCGTGCAGTTCGCCCCGGGCGAGGGACGGCTTCAGGATGTTGGAGGCGTCCATGGAGCCCTCCGCCGCGCCGGTGCCCACCAGCGTGTGGAGCTCGTCTATAAAGAGAATGACGTCGCCCTCGGAGGCTGCGATCTCCTTGACGACCGCTTTCAGCCTGTCCTCGAACTCGCCCCTGAACTTGGTGCCCGCGATGAGGCTGGCCAGGTCGAGCTGGACGAGGCGCTTGTCCTTGAGCGATTCGGGTACGTCCCCGTTGGCGATCCGGCCTGCCAGGCCCTCCACTATGGCCGTCTTGCCGACGCCGGGATCCCCGACCAGCACGGGATTGTTTTTGGTCCGCCGGGCGAGAATCTGGGCCAGGCGCCTGATTTCGTGGTCCCGTCCGATGACCGGGTCGAGCTTGTTGAGCCTGGCCATCTCCGTAAGATCGCGGCCGTACTGTTTGAGGGCCTGAAACTTGCCTTCCGGGTTGGGGTCCGTGACCCTCTGGGCTCCCCGTACTTCCTGCAGGGCGGCAAGCAGGCGTTCGCGGTCGATGCCGGCGTCTTTCAGAACACCGGCCACGGGGGAACCCGTGGCCTCGAGCATGGCGGCCAACAGGTGCTCGGTCGATACGAAATCATCCTTGAAGAACCGTGCCTGGCCGGCTGCCGCCTCGAGGATTTGCACTGTTTGCCGCGCGAGCGTCGGTTCCGTGGCCTGCTGGATGACGGGCAGCTTCCCGATGAGGTCTTTGAGCCTGTTTGTGAGGGGGAGGAGGTCGATGCCGAGACGTTCCAGGACCGCGGGCACGATTCCGCCCTCCTGGCTCACCAGCGTGTAAGCCAAGTGCTCCGGCGCCGCTTCCGAGTTGCGGTGCCGCGTCGCCAGTTCCAGCGCTGCGGATACTGATTCACGGGCTTTTTCAGTGAATTGTTCCCACTTCATCATCGTTCATCTCCTGGGCCCGGTCTTCACTAAACCTGAGCGTATAAGCAATATAATATATTAGTGCTTCAATGTCAAGTTTCTTCGGTTGCTGTCCCTCCGTATTGCCCTGCGGAATGGCCCAACCCGTCTCCCTTGTGTCGATCCCTACTTTGTGGGGAGCCGCATCTGTGAGAAACTTAAGTCGGAGCCAGAAACGATGGACGAATCTATCCAGGTCGGTCGCTACCAGGTCGAAAAGGTCATCGGGAGGGGGGCCATGGGCGTGGTCTATCTCGCCTACGATCCCCAGATCGACCGTCGCGTAGCGCTGAAGACCATCCGCCCGCTCGAAGGAGCGCGGGACGAGGAGATCGCCGAGACGCGCGAACGCTTCCTGCGGGAGGCGAAAGCCGCGGGAAGGCTCCTTCATCCCAACATCGTGACCATATTCGACGTCTTCGAGGACCGGGGCATCCTCTACATCGCCATGGAATACGTGGAGGGGGAACTGCTGGACGCCTACTGCAGCAAGAAGTCCCTCCTGCCCATGGAACAGGTGCTCAAACTCGTTACGCAGGGGCTGTCGGCCCTCCACTACGCGCACCGGCACGGAGTGGTCCACAGGGATATTAAGCCTGCCAATCTCATGATGGTCGAAGACGGCAACACGCTTAAGATAATGGATTTCGGGGTGGCGCGACAGGCCGGGGCCCACCTCACCCAGACGGGCATGGTTGTCGGAACGCCTCACTACATGTCACCGGAGCAGATTGAAGGGGAGGTCCTGGATGGCCGTTCCGACGTGTTTTCCATGGGCGTGGTTCTTTATGAGCTTCTCACGGGAGAGAGGCCCTTCCCGGGTGACAGTATCTCCACGGTGATATACAGGATCATCCATGACGTTCCCCTGCCCGTCCACAAGGTCAACGGAAAGATCCCGGAATCCCTGGCGGCGATCCTCCAGAAGGCGCTTGCGAAGGACCGCGAATCTCGCTATTCGTCCGCGCTGGCGTTCCAGCAGGCGCTTGAGGGTTTTCTTGCGAGCCGGCCGACGCAGCACTGGGAGGCAGGCCCGGCCTACGAGGAGCCGGAGCCGGGAGACGTGCCGGACTCTTTTCTGCCGCCGCCCCCTTCGACCGGCGTGCGACGCAGAAAGAAAAGGGGGCGCACGCCGGGCCGCGCCCTGCTACTGGCCGGTCTGGCTGCCCTTCTGGCCGCGGCGGTATTCATAGGACTCGACTATTACTGGTCGGAACAGGACGGAGCCAACATTCCCATCATCCGCCCGCCGGCTTCCCAGGAAAAGCTGCCGGTACTCATAAACGTGGTGACCGATCCTCCGGGCGCGGACCTCTTCCTCGACGGATCCCCGGTCAAGGTCGTGACCATCCCGCCCGGAGATCACGGACTTCATCTCATAGAGGCCCGTCTCGGGTGTCTGAGCGCCAAGAAGTCAATAAGCAACGTTCGTGGACAGGAGACGCTCAAGCTGGCCCTGCGCCCCGGCTACTACACCTTCACGGCCGAGACCGACCCGCCCGGCGCCGATGTCTTTCTGAATGGTCAGGACACGGGCAAATCGACGCCGCTCAAACTTGACCGGGAGGGATGTGAACCGTTCACGCTGGCATTCGTCCGCAAGGGATGGGTTCGAAAAGAAGTCAAGGTAAACCCGAGGGAGTCCACGAGCCTGAAGGTATCGCTCGCAAAAGAGCCGGACAAGGGAACATTGCGGGCAGTGAGTGCCTCTGGTACAATTAAAATCTACGAAGACAACCGCCTGCTGGGGCGTTCGGGACAGTCCATCGAACTCCCAGCGGGAGAACACACTGTGCGTTTCGTGGATGAGACCCTTCGTGGGACGCGGGAGCAGCAGGTCACCATCAAGCCCGATGCCACGAATACGTTAAACGTCCCTGCTTTCAAGACGGTCAAGGTTTTCCTGTACGGAAAGCCGGCCGATGAAGGAAAGGTGATAGTGGATGGGACGTACCTGGAAGACCTTCCTCTCAACGGGACGACGCCGCTGGCGGTGGGCTTCCACCGTTTCACGGTGGTGGGTTCCGACGGGAAGAGAGTCAGCTTCAAGTGGACCCTCAAGCCGGGGGACCAGACCCGTGTGGTGGACTACGATTCCGGCAAGGTTTCTGTGCCTTAGCGTTCTGATCGCGTGTGCGGCGAGGCCCCTGGCCGTACGTGCGGAAGGCCCGGTGCAGACATTCCCACCGCGGCAGGACAGCGGGGTATCGGTCAAGGACCTCACGGGAGCCGCGAACGCCGCCCTTTACTCAGGGCGTCCCGACCAGGCCTACCGCCTGCTCGTGACGGCGGCGCCGCAACTGGACGATCAGGGTCCGTTCCTGGACCTGTGTGCCCGTGTCTACCTGGCCCTTCAACGCCCCATGAGGGCGGCGGAGTGCTACGCAAAGCTCCACAACGGCGACTCCGAAGCGTCTGAGAAAGTCCGCGCCCTGCTCCAGCGCCAGGGGCCGATGCACCCCGGCAGCTACTTCACATTCAGCGAAAAGCCGTTTCCCACACACGACAAGGGCAGCCTCAAGCGAATCGAGGCCGCCGTCCCGGGGCCCGACGGTTCGGCCTATCTTTTGACAAAAAGCGCCCTCGTGAGGATGGGGCCGGACGGGAAGCTCCTGTCCAGCAAGCCACTCCCCGGCGCCCGGGATCTGAGCCTCGACGAGACGGGGCGCCCACTTGCGCTTGGGGACAGCCAGATCCTCTGGGGGGACAGGGTGATACACCTGCCCAGCGGCCTGGATGAACCCGCGTCGGTGGCCGCTTCGCCGGACGGGAGCCTCATATTGCTGGACGCGGGGAAGCGACGCCTCTTCAGGCTTGATGCAAAGGGCGTCCCGGGCGGAAGCGCCGCCCTGACGATCCGAAAACCAACCATCGTGCGCACGGACCTGGCCGGCAGGATTTACGTCGCCGACCGCGACGGGGACAAGGTCTTCGTATTCGGCGCGGATATGAGCCCGCTGCGCGTACTGGACCCAGAAGCCTCGGGGCATCGGGTCCGCAAGCTCGAGGGTCTCTTCGTGGACTTCGCGGGCGACACACTCCTCTTCGACGGCCGGGCTCACGAGCTTCTCCTGTTTTCGTCCGACGGGCGGTTTCTCGGCAACACGAGAGAAGACGTGGCGCGCATTTACGTGGCGGGCTGGGACGGCTTGAACAGAATCATATACGTGGACAAGCGGGCGGCCGTACTGGGGAGGATCGGGACATGAGGCGCGCAACCGCCGTCCTCGCAGTAGTTGCCGTTCTCTTCGCGTGTCCTGTCTTCGGCCAGGTCGTCATGGAGGAGATTGGTTCGCTCCAGGAGTCCTTCCAGAAGGCCGACCAAGCCTTCCAGAGTTACCAGTTCCCGGAAGCCCTGCAGGCCCTGAACCCCCTGCTTGATACGCTCACGCAGTGGGAGTCGAGCGGCCGGCTGCAACCCCAGGACGAATCGCTGCTGGAGAAGGCGCTGGAGCTGAGGGGGATCTGCGAGTTCAATCTCGGCAAGCTCGATGACGCGAGGAAGGACTTCACCCGACTCATCAACCTTCGTCCCGATTACCCTTTTGCACGGATCAGGACTCCCAAGATCCGGAAGTTCTTCGAAGATATCAGAAAGCAGCTTACGGGGACGCTCGAACTGTCGATTACCCCGCCGGACAGCCAGGTGTTTCTCGACGGGCGCTCGCTGGGAACGAGCATACCGGCCTCTATCCCGGTATTGAAAGGCCTCCACGTCGTTAAGGTTGCTCACCGCGGGTACGACTCGGCGGAAAAGGAACTGAATGTAGAGGTCGGCGTCTCGGTGCCCTTCAACGTGAAACTCGTGCCCAACGCTCGCAGCATCTATTTCTTCGTGCAGCCCAATGGCACAAAACTCTACGTGGACGGGAACCTTGTGGGAACGGCGGGGAAGCTCGCGTCCTCCAGGGACGAATGGGCGCGCTTTGCCCAGAACAACGGCACGGATCCTGCCTCGATCTACGTGATTCCCGCGCTCTATCTCCCGCCGGGTGGCCACAAGGTAACCCTGGAAAGGAAGTGTTTTGCGCCGCGGGAGTTTCTGCTGAACGTGGCGCTCGACAAGGAGAACGACAGTCCCGGGTTTATCAAGCCCATCGCGCTCGAAAGGAAGACCGTCGAGCTTCGGCTGATGTCGCGCCCGACGGGTGCGGAGGTCAGCATCGACGGTAGGGACTACGGAAAAACGCCCCTCCAGGTGGCCGACTTCTGCATCGGTGAACACGACTTTTTTGTGCAGAAGCAGGGGGTGGGCCAATACAAGGCAAAGGTAGACGTGACCGGTTCCAGCCCATTTGTCGTGCGGGCCACGCTTCGCCCCACGCTTCTTTGGGTCGGGCTGACGAGGGAGCAGGACGTTACCCAGGCACAACTCAAGGAGGCAGGTGCCGTGCTGAAGGATTCCGTGCCGGGCATGCCTCTGTTCAACGGCACAATAGCTGAAGAGAGGGACCCTCTTCTCCCGGACACCTTCTTCGCGCATGGCGTGGGCTTCGAGGTGAGGGCCTCCACCGCGGAGAGCCTGTGCAGGAAGTACAAGAGCCAGGGGCTGCTTGTCGGGCTCTTGAGGTCCGCCCCAGACAAGAAACTCGAGGTGACGCTGCGGCTTTTTGTGCCGGGGTTGCCCGGATACGACGAGTACAGCGATTTCGTCAGCGCCCCCGAAAAGGCCGGCGATGCGCTGGCTCTCCTGAACAGCGACCCTTTCAAGGTGACGCCATGGAAGGTAGTGGCTCTGGCGGACCTTGCCGGCGAGCCCGGGCCGGTTTTCGTGCGGGGGGTGCGCGTACCGGGAGGACCGGAGGCGGGAGACGTCCTCCTTGGCGTGGATAGGACCATAACGGCAAACACGGTCTCGGCACTGAAGGCGATGGAAGAGAAGGGCGATCCCGTCTTTCGTTTCCTCCACTCGGGAAGCGAGCAAACCTGGACATTCAATGCGGAGGACTTTCACGCGGTTATTCCCTACCTCGGACCAAACGCCGGGTACAGGAGACTGTGGTTGTTTGGGCACCAGGCGCTTCTCGGAGCCGAGATTCCCGCCGAGGCATTCGCCGCGCGTATGAACGTCGCGTTCGCCGAACTTAACCTGGGCCGCCCGGCCGTGGCGCTGGACGGTTTGAAGAACGTCACGGCGCCCGACTCCAGGTTCTTCAGCAGGGCAAGCCTCGACTATGTCCGGGGCGTCGCTCTCATACAACTGGGACGTCTGCAGGAGGCGAGACCTCTTCTGCTCAGCGCCGCTGGCGATGCATCGGCAACGCTCGACGGCGTAGGCGACATTCTGGCCCAGCCGCTCGCCATGGACTTGCTGCGGCAAATTCCGGCGCCGCCGCCTGTTCACCAAACAGGGAAAGAGCCCGCGGCAGACGGCGGTTGATCAAACGTGTTAAGGAGAAGGCCATGACCGAGAGGCCGCCCATCGGGCGACTGACGGCACTCAGCCACGGCGCGGGCTGAGCGTGCAAAATCAGTCCGATGGACCTGGCGGAGGTTCTCCGCCAGTTGCCCCCGATGACGGATGAAAGGCTCCTCACAGCCTCCGGGCACGTGGAGGACGCCGCCGCGTACCTGTTGGACGCGGACAGGGTTCTTGTGTTCACGACGGACTATTTCACGCCGGTGGTGGACGACCCCTACACCTTCGGCCGGATAGCCGCCTCCAACGCCTTCTCGGATGTCTACGCCATGGGCGGAGCGCCCAAGCTCGCGCTCAACCTCATGAATTTCCCCACGCGGAAACACAGGTCGCAGGAGATGATCGAAATTCTGAAAGGCGGGTCCGACAAGGCCATCGAGGCCGGATGCCTCGTTGTCGGCGGACACACGGTAGATGATCCGGAACCCAAGTACGGCATGGCCGTCATCGGGGAGGCACGGGTTCTGAGCCTTCTGCGCAAGAACGCCGCGTCGCCCGGCGACCTGGTCTACCTGACGAAACCCCTCGGCACCGGCATTCTCGCCACGGCCTTCAAGAACGATGAACTGGACGAGGCCGGATACGGCGAGGCCGTGGAATCCATGCTCGAGCTGAATCGAGCCGCTGCAGAAGCCGCGGTCGAAGCGGGGCTGAAAGCGGCGACGGACGTGACGGGCTTCGGGTTCCTGGGGCACCTGCTCGAGATGTGCACCGAGGGCGGCCTGGGCGCTTCGGTGGATCTGTCCGCCGTCCCCTTCTTCGAGGGCGTGGAAGCCTTCGCGAAAAGGGAGATGGTTCCGGGTGGCACCTACGCGAACCGCGACCTCGTCCTGCCTTCGCTGGAAATCGGCGAACGCGTCGAGCCCCATCAGATCGTCATGGCGGCGGACGCCCAGACCTCGGGCGGGCTCCTGCTTGCCGTGCCCGCGGATCGCAGGGATTCGTTGGAATCGGCGCTGTCCTCGCGCGGCCAACGGTGGTGGGTGGTCGGCCGGTTCACAGAAGGCCCTGCCAGGATCCGCGTCAAGCCCTGAGAACACTCGGTATAATAGCGACAAGTCGGGAGGGGGCGTATCCGGAGAGGCATGTCGCCCGCCCCGTCGGGGCGGGCGACAACGTGTTTCTAGAGTTTTGGGGCCTTGTTGATCAACTTGAATGCCAGGACCATGAAGGCCAGGCAGATCACGGACAGGCTGCTCATGACCCAGAAGTAGTTCGTCGGGTGGAGCTGGATGGGGAAGTGGTTCTGAATGTGGGGCGTGATCCACATCTGCCCCAGGAATCCCGCGAAGAAGCTCCCCACCCCGCTGGCCGCGAACCACATGCCCATCATGAGGGACTGGTATTTGGGCGGCGCCACCTTCGTGACGTAGGACAGGCCCATGGGGCTCAGGCACAGCTCGGAGAGCGTCATGACGGCGTAGAACCCCACGAGCCACCAGGGGCTTACAGCCGAGTGAGAATGCGCAAAGACGGTCGCTGCGCCCACCATGACCAGGAACGAGAGGATGCTCAGAATAAAGCCCCACTGCATCTTGCCGGAGGTGGAGGGTTCCTTCTTCCGGCGGTTCAGGTAACCCCAGAACCAGACCAGCATGGGCGTAAAGAGAAGGATGAAGATGGGGTTGACGGCCTGGTACCACTCGATGGGCATGGTGAGCCCGAAGGCCTTGACCGGCTGGGTGTAATCGCGGGCCCACAGGTTCATGACGTCGCCGTACTGCATGTAGACGGCCCACCAGATGGCGATAATGCCGAACACGGCGTAAAGCGCCCACATCCTGAGCCAGAAGGCGTGGCGGTCCTTGGGTTCGCGCGCGCTGACGAATCCGCTCGTGCCGGTCGCGGTGGTGTCGGCGTGGGCGACGTACTTGTTGAAGGCGATGAGGATGACGGTGGAGAAGACCATGCCCATGCCCGCCGCGAAGAAAGCCCAGCCGAAGCCGTAGGCAACCTGGAGCCATCCCGCCACGAGGGGCGCGGCGAAGGCGCCGATGTTGATGCCCATGTAGAAGATGTTGAACGCCGAGTCCCTGAGCGGACTGTCGTGTTCGTACAGGTTGCCCACCATGGTCGAGATGTTGGGCTTGAAGAAGCCCCCGCCCATGATCAGAAAGACGAGACCGGGATAGAAGAGCGAGACGGCGGTCGTGGACAGAAGGAACTGGCCGATGGCCATGAGGAGGGCGCCGATGTAGACGGTCTTCCGGCAGCCCAGGTAGCGGTCGGCGATCCACCCGCCCAGCAGGGGCGTGATGTAGATGAGCCCCGAGTACCAGGCGTACATCATGTGTGGGCTGAAGAAGGGCAGTACCTTCAGCCTGGCGTAGTGCTCCGGAGAGGTCATGTAGAGCACGAACACCGCGAACATGGTGTAGTAGCTGAACCGCTCCCACATCTCGGTGAAGAAGAGCACATAAAGTCCCGGGGGATGCCGGCGTTTGGCCATTCCAGTTCTCCTCGTAGAGTGCGCGCCCGGCGGATTCGTCCGTCTGCGGGCCTCGAACAATTGGTCGCTAAACGGTCGGGGCGGGGAACCGGAAACGCCCACCCTCCAACACTGCAGGACAGGGCGCCCTGTAACTTATGAGCGGCCGCGCCCCGCCACTTTCCGCCTATTGTGCCATAACTGAGGTCTCCGCGTGTAGACAAAGCTTCGGGAACCGTAAGGGGTGCCCCATCGCTTAGCGACTGCGGCGAAGTACATTCCCCCCGACCACCAGGCTTTCGTTGCGATGGATGACCGGGACGTCATCGACCTGGCCCTGGAAGAACTGGACCTGAGGCCCGTCGTGGAACTCGACAAAGACGGGGCCCCGTTTCTTGATCGCCGGGCCCGGTCCGCGCGGGCTTTTCGCCTTTTGTTTGCAGGTTTGCTTCAGCTGCGCATCCAGCGACGGATGCGGAGGGCGTCACCGATGCGGGAGTATTTGCCCTGCGAGTCGAGCAGGATGAAAATGACGGGCCTGCGGTCGATGGCCGCCTCCATGACGAGGCAGTGGCCCGCCTCCAGGATGTATCCCGTCTTGCTCAGCCCGATCTTCCAATGGTGGTTGTGGATGAGGCGGTTCGAATTGCCGAAGATCCTCTCCCGCCCGGATACGCTGGATCGAACGCGGTAGCGCCCGGTGGTGGTCATTTCCCTTATGGTTGGATATTTGAGGGCGGCGTCCACGAGCTTCACGAGGTCCTGGGCCGTGGAGACGTTGCGCCCGTCCAGCCCCGTCGGGCCGGCGAAGTAGGTGTGATCCAAGCCGAGGTACCAGGCCTTGCGATTCATGGCGTCTATAAAGGCCTCGCGTCCGCCCGGATAGGCCCGCGAAAGGGCATAGGCGGCACGGTTTTCCGACGCCATGAGGGCCAGCTGCAGGAGATCGTGCCGGCTCAGCGTCCAGCCCACGGGCAGCCGGGACGTCGACCAGCGGATGCGGTCCACGTCGTCCTCCGTGACCTTTATCTTCTGGTTCATGGGGAGGTGCGCGTCCAGGACGACCATGGCGGTCATGAGCTTGGTGATGGAAGCGATGGGACGGATCTCATCCGGATTCTTCGTGAAGAGAACCTGCGACGTTTCGCGGTCCACCACCATCGCCGACTGGGACCGGAGGCGCAACCTCGCCGGGTCGGGTGCCGGGAGGGCCATCACCTTCTGCGGAGGCGGGAGTTCAAATCGCGGAGGGGAGGAGAATTTGGTGCGGGTGGAAAAGCCCGCGAAGACAGGGACAAGCAGGAGTAGAGCCACTATGGGGTAATGCTTGTAGTTCACTATTCGGGCCTTACCTCGTTAGGCAATTTGACTTCATGGGAGTGCTCTAATCTCACCCCCAGCCCCTCCGTCTCCCGGGGAGAATATCATCAGTCCGGCCGGTCTGCAAGCGGGAGTAAGGCAAAACGTGACGCGCGTTACACACGGGGGCTGTGATCGAGCGATCGAGTGAACAGTCGCAGGAGGGCCTTCGGGGTGTGGCGGACGAAGCCGAACGCGGACCGTTGTTCCCGGGCTTATCCGCCCAGTTCCCGGAAGGCCGTGCGGTATACCTCCGCGTCGGTTTCGCTGAAGCAGACGAACACCACCCGGCCGGGCGCGGAACTGCTTTTCAGGAAGCGCAGGGTCTCGGTCAGCGCTATGCGGCAGGCCTTTTCGATGGGGTAGCCGTAGGCCCCCGTGCTGATCGAAGGAAAGGCGACGGACTTGAAGCCCCTGTCCCTTGCCATGCCGAGGCTGTTTCTGTAGCACGCCGCGAGGAGGGCGGCTTCCCGCCTGTCTCCGCCGTGCCAGATGGGACCGACCGTGTGAATCACCCAGCGCGCGGTAAGATCGTAGCCGTGGGTCAACCTCGCGGCACCCGTGGGGCACCCGCCCAGCGTCCGGCATTCGGCGAGCAAGCGAGGGCCGGCCGCACGGTGAATGGCGCCGTCCACCCCTCCGCCGCCCAGGAGGGTCGAATTCGCCGCGTTGACGATGGCGTCCACGTCCTGCAGCGTGATATCGCCCCGGGTTATAGCGATCCTCGCTTTGACGGGTTCCGCATCCATCATGGCCTCCCGGAGACGGGGCACGGCGTGGGCGAACCCGCGGTCACGCTCGTCGGAAAGAACCCTGTCGGCACGGGTTCATTGTTTCGAATCCTTCCAGCGCCACCACTTGAGCCTGTCCGGATCGGGCGCGGAAGTCGAGGCGAAATAGACCGCGCAGCGGAACACGTAGAGCACGCAACGGTCCTGATGGCATCCCCTGAGCATGCAGAGCCGCTCGTAAAGAGCCTGGGGATCTCTCCCCTGCAAATCCATGACGGAACGCAGGCCCAGGTCGAAAAGATCGCCGGCCAGGCTCTTGCCGACGCCCGGGATGGTCGTCAGGTCCTTGATCGCCCTTGCGTGCTCGTCTCCCGATTCCACGGCCACCCTCCAAATCGTTTCCGGATGCGGCAGGCACGCCCGCCTTCGCCCTATTTTTTGAGCAGGGCCATGGCGTGGGCGACCACGTTCTCGACCGTGAAGCCCAGCTTCGCCATGACCTCCTTTCCGGGGGCGGACGCGCCGAACCGCGCCAGCCCGACCACGCCGCCGTCCGTCCCGACCAGGTCGCCCCAGCCGAGCGTACACCCGGCCTCGACGGCCAGCTTGGGGACGTCCGCCGGGAGGACTTCGGCGCGGTATTCCGGCGTCTGCTCTAAGAGCAGCTCCCAGCAGGGTGCGGACACGACGCGGGCCTTCACGCCCGACTGGGAGAGCGCGTCACGGGCTCCCAGCGCGAGGTGGACCTCGGACCCGGTCGCCACGATCACGATGTCCGGCGAGCCGCCTTCGGCCTCGGCCAGGATGTAGGCGCCCCTGGCGAAACCTTCGCGGACAGGATAGATCTTCGTGTCCATGACGGGGAGTTTCTGACGCGTGAGGGCCATGGCCACCGGCCTGCCCGCCGCGAGGGCCGCGCGCCAGGCCTCGGCCGTTTCGTTGGCGTCCGCCGGACGGAAGACGAGCAGGTCGGGAATGGTGCGCAGGCTCATGACCTGGGAGATGGGCTGGTGCGTGGGGCCGTCCTCGCCCACGCCGATGCTGTCGTGGGTGAAGACGTATATGCTGTGCACGCCCATGAGCGCGCCCAGGCGGATGGCCGGACGGGCGTAATCCGAGAAGATGAGGAACGTGGCCCCGTAGGGGATCAGGCCGCCGTGCAGAGCCATGCCGTTGACGGCGGCCGTCATGGCCAACTCGCGCACGCCGAAGTGCATGTTGCGCCCCTCCCGGTGTTCCTTGCTGAAGCCCTCGGAACCTTTGATGAGGGTCTTGGTGGAGGGCGCGAGGTCCGCGGACCCGCCCATGAGCATGGTGACTTTCGGGGCGAGGGCGTTGAGGACGCTGCCGGAGGAATTCCGGGTGGCCTGCGGGCCGTCGGCCGGCGTGAAAACCGGCACCGCGCTCTCCCAGCCTTCGGGCAGGCGTCCGGCTATGGCGTCCTTCAGCGCGGCCGCATCGTCCGCGAACTCCGCGGCGTAGGCCTCAAGACCCTTGTTCCATTCCTCTTCGAGCTTCGCGCCTCGCTCCCTCGCCTTGGCCATGTGGGTGCGCGCTTCCTCGGGGACGTGGAACGCCGGCTCGATCGGCCACCCCAGCGCCTGTTTGGTGGCGCGAGCCGCGTCGGGTCCGAGGGGTTCGCCGTGGGCGCTCGCGCTATCCTGCTTGGGACTGCCGTATCCGATGTGCGTCCTCACGATGATCAGCGAAGGACGCGCCGTCTCCCTTCTGGCTTCCTCGATGGCCTTTTCGACGGCCTGCAGGTCGTTGCCGTCGTCCACGTGGAGAACCTGCCAGCCATAGCCCTTGAACCTGGTGCCCACGTCCTCGGTGAAGGCGATCTTTGTGTCGCCTTCGATGGAGATGTGGTTGTCGTCGTAGAGGTAGACGAGCTTGCCGAGACCCAGCGTACCCGCCAGAGAGGCGGCCTCGTGGGAGATCCCTTCCATGAGGTCCCCGTCCGAGACGATGGCATAGGTGTGGTGCCCCACGACGTCGTGTCCCGGCCGGTTGTATACCGCGGCGAGGTGCGCCTCGGCGACGGCCATGCCGACGCCCATGGCGAAACCCTGGCCCAGCGGCCCTGTCGTAGCTTCGACACCGGGCGTCACCCCGTGTTCCGGGTGGCCGGGCGTCTTGGAACCCCACTGCCTGAAGCGTTTGAGTTCATCGAGACCCAGGTCGTAGCCGGTCATGTGGAGAAGCGCGTAGAGCAGGGCCGAGCCGTGTCCCGCCGAGAGGATGAACCGGTCCCTGTTGAACCACTTCGGGTTGTCCGGATTGTGGCGCAGAAAGCGGTCCCACAGGACGTAGGCCATGGGGGCCGCGCCCAGCGGAAGCCCGGGGTGCCCCGACTTGGCCTGTTCCACCTGGTCCACGGCCAGGAAACGCAACGTGTTGACACAAAGCTCGTCCAAGGTATCCATGCTCATCCTCCGAATTCGTGGAGTCCTTCGCGAAGCGCAGGTTGCTCTCTTATTCAGTGCTGGGAACGATGCATCCAGTAGGATCGGTCGGACCTTCGGCTGCCTTGAGCCCGCCCGCGCTGAGTCTGTCCAGAACATCCCGGCACGCGCCCGTGGCGCAGGTCACGACGCCGATGCCGCTGTTTTTCAGAATCTGGAACGACTCCCGGCCGATCTCGCCGGTCGCAACCCACCTCACGTCCAGCCGCGCGAGCATCTCCGCCGTCTTCGCACCGGCGCCCAGCCCGAGGGCCGCAAAGGCGGCGTTGTCGATGATCTTCACCACCCGCGTTTCCGTGTCGGCGACAAAGACGTAAAGCGAGCGCCCGAATCGCTTGGAAACCGGGGTCTCCAGTGATTTGTCCATGGATGTGACGGCGATCCTCATGGCCGATTTCTCCCGTCTTTCTGCGGCGATGCCGCACCACCTTCATTTAACAACACCAGCCCCCCTTTGTAAAAATCCTCCGACGGGGTGTCGTATCTACTGACCTGCCGGCTCGTCGTGCGCCCCGTCAGGCGGCGGAGATCGCAGGACCTCCCCGCTGTCCTCGCCGGTACCCAGCTCCTTGGCCCTTTCCAGGTGGTCCGAGAACCTCTGGAGCGAACGGGTCGTCTCGTCGTACTTGGCGTGCGCGTTCGTGATGTGCCTGCCGAGCACCTCGTGCCCCGCCTTCAATCCCCCGAGGTCCCGTTCGAGTGTCGACAGGAGTTCGAGGACCTGCCTGGCGTTTCGCTCCACGGCCGCCGCCTTCAGACCCATGGCGACCGTCTTCAGATACGCGGACATGGTGCCCGGTGATAGCGGAAGCACCGACTTCTCGAAGGCGAAACGCCACAGGTCCTCGTCGCCCTTGCCTCTGGCCACAAAGGCCTCGTAATAGAGGGATTCGGCCGGGAGGTACATGAGCGCAAGGGGCAGGGTCCCCTCGCCGGGGCGGACGTAGAGCTTGGAGATCTCCTCGATCTTCCGCTTGACGTTCTTCACGAACTCGCGTCGCGCCTTGTCCTTTTCGTCCTCGGGGGCGTCCAGAAATCTCTGGTAGTCCTCGACCGGAAACTTGGCATCCACGGGCAGGAGGCCCCTGTCCAGGCGTATCATGGCGTCCACCTTGCGCCCGTCGCTGTAAGAGTACTGGTAGACGACCCTGTCCCTCGGGAGTATGTCGCCGAGAAGGGTCTCGAGGCCCAATTCGCCGAGTTCGCCCCTCGTCTTGGGGGCTTTCAGGAGGCGCTGGAGGGACTCGATATCCTTCCCGAGTTCCACCATGCGCAGGGAAGCCTGGTGGACCATGCCGATCTTCTCCGTGACCTGGCTGAGGGTGGTCTGCGTCCCTTCCATGTGCTTCTGGAGGATGCTCGTCTGTCCCTGCATGGACGTGGTCTGCCGGGTGAGCTGTTCCCTGAGGGCGGATTCCTGCGCCGTGAGCCGTTCCTGTATAAGCCTGTGCGTGTCGGCGAGCTGCTGGTTGACGAGCGCCTGCGCCTCCGCGCTCCTGCCGGCGAGCTGCTCCACGCGATAAGACAGTTCCTCCTTCAAGCGGTCGGCCTCCGCCCGGGACTGGCCGGCGCGGCCCATCCTCACGAGCAGGAAAACGAGCGCGACGGCAAGTAGGGCGAGGGCGACGGCAAGGATAAGCAGAACGTCCGGCTGGTTCATGCGACGTCTCCCCTCGAAGCCGGCGCCGGGCGCGGGCCGGTCGGCGCCGGCGCGGGCCCCGGCACGGACGGGACGCGCGTGTGATCCGGCAGGAGCATCCGCAGGCCGAAGGCCCAGCCCGACATGAGCCGGACGACCGGGCCGCGGGAGACCGATTCATGGAGGCCGGGCGACAATGTCGCCGACATGCGCACCAGGCCGCCTGCAAGGTAGAGCGAGAAAAGGAACCCGAGTACGGCGCCCAGCACGCGGTTGAGGCAGCCCAGGCCGGCTCCCTTGACGAGTTTGTGGACCACGATTCCGAGAAGCACGGCCGCCGCGAGAATGAGTATGAATCCCGCTATCACTGCAACGGGCCCACGCGCGCCGCGCGGAATGAAGGTCAGCAATTCGCCGAGCCGAGAACCCACGTACCCGGCGTAGAGGTAGCCCATAAACAGGCCCGCGAGACCAAAAGCCAGGCGAACCGCACCTTTGAAAAGCCCTTCCAGAACCAGGGCCGCGGTGACGGCGAGAAGAAGGTAATCCCAGATGGTCATGCGGCCACGCCTCCCCCTGCTTTATCGGCTGATTCTCCGCCACGGGTCTTCACTTTGAAAGGGTATCACGGCAGGTCCCGTGCGTCACGGCGCTGATGCGTTCGAGGCACAGCGCC
>Ga0307440_1000487_pt1 | contig 19610 bp, 16 predicted proteins | sample SalMarWE160410MG_FD_202150 | JGI IMG/M metagenome (GOLD analysis project Ga0307440, IMG submission 202150) | Salt marsh sediment microbial communities from the Plum Island Ecosystem LTER, Massachusetts, United States - WE1604-10 | ecosystem: Environmental > Aquatic > Marine > Intertidal zone >... | reverse complement strand
GACGGCCGCCCCGCCCGCCTCACCGGCGCCCCCTCCGACGAGCAGCGGCTCGCCGGTCGCACTCACGCGGGCGGCGATCCGCGCCACCCCACCACCCTCCAACGCCTTGCGCACGGCACCATCGTCGTATCCGAGCTGATGCTGCAGTACGAGATCGTCCCCGGAGCGCGCGAACAGCCCTACCCTGCGGTATCCCAGAACCTCCACGGTCGCGGCGGCCGCGGCCTCGAACACGGCCTGCAGGTCGAGTTCGCTGGCGACCGCACCGCGCACCCGGTCGAGCAGCGTCAGCTCGGCCGCCTGGCGCTTGGCCGCCTCGAACAGGGATCGGTACTCCGTGGCCTGCGCGCGGCTCTGCTCCACCAGGGCCAATCGGTCGAGGGCGTTGCCGCACGCCAGCGCGATGGCCTCGAGGAAGCCGCCGTCCTCGCGTTCGAGGCTCCGGCCCCCGCTGAAGGCGAGTGCTCCCACCACCCCGACGATCTCCCCGGCGCCGTTGCGGAGCGGGGTGCCCAGATAGGCCGTCGGACGCCGCGCGCCGGACGGTACGGGCACGTCCGTCAGGCCGGAAGGATCGCGGGCGCTCACCGTCCTGCCGGCTTCCACCACCCGCCACAGGAGATCACCCTCGCCGCGCGCCACGGCCTCACCGCCCACCGGGTGGGAGACCCGCCCGGCCTCCGCGCGGCTGCCGACCCTCCGCAGCACGTCGGCCTCGCCGTCGATCAGGTAGAGGTCGCACCCCTCGGCGCGCGTCATGTCGAGCACGGCCTGGAGCGCGCGAACCACTACGTCGCGCCGGCGCGTGGCGCCGCGCAGCGCCTCGCTGGTGCTCACCACCGCCTCGAGCTTGGCGAGCTGCCACTCCCGCTGCTCGACGTCCCGTTGCCGAACCAGTGCCAGCTCGATGCTGCTGGCGAGCTGGGCGAGCATGTCCCGCACCTGGCCGTCGAAGGTCCGAGGCTCGCGGGCGCAGAACACGATCATCCCCCACGGCTGTCCACGCAGTACCAGGGGGTGCGCGGCGTAGGCGCCCACGGGTTCGCCGTCATCGGTACGGTCACGGAATCTCGGTCCGGGATCGGCCTCCAGGCCTGCGAGCGGACCGCGCACGGCGCCGATCCAACCGGCCTCGACGAGCGCCGCCTCGAGACCGTCGTCGTGGGCGCCCTCGGGATCGAAGGCATCGAGGGAGGCACCGTCACCGTCGGGGCGCAGGACGACCATGCGCTCGAAACCCAGGCCGGGGACCTCCAGCACCAACCGGGCGAGTACCGGGAAGAAGTCGCTCAGCTTGCCACCGGTCAGCAGCAGGCGCTCGATGTCCGCCAGCAGAGCGTTCATGCGGGCGGCGCGATCACGTCGCTCCTCCAGCCGGAGTCTGTGCAACAGCGCGCCGACCTGCAACCCGAACGCCTCCGCCATACCCAGTGCTTCGGGCGGGAAGCCGTCTTCGGCGTCGAGATTGTCCAGACGCAGCGAGGCCTCCAGGCGCCCACTCAGCTCGACCGGTACGGCCAGCGATACCGCCGGCCCCGGTCCCGCCCCGGTCTCCCGCGCGGCGCGCGCGCGGGCTCCGTCCGCGCCCCGGTCGAGCGCGTCGCCCTTGACCAGGCGCGGTCCCGCGCGGCCCGGCTCCCCGTGACCGAGATCGCGTTCACTGAAGCGCACCTCGGACAGCACGGCAGCCTCCGCGCCGGTCGCCGCGGCCAGAGCGAAGCTTCCGTCCGGGCCCCGCACCAGGACGCAACCGCCCTGCGCCCCGGGGATCACCCCCACGGCACGTTCCAGCAGCGCCTGGTAGAACGCGGGCGTGACCTCCTGGGCCACCAGCTCCCGCGTCACCTCCAGCAACGACTCCTGGTACCTGCGCGAGCGCTCGCCCGCGAGCTCGCCGCTCCGCCGCCGGACCGCCGCCTCGAGCGCGGCCGGTGCCGCTCGGAGGGTGTCGACCACCAGCGGCAACCACCGCGGATACGGGGCCGACCACTCGAAGGCCAGCACCCGGACCGTGCCGTCGCCGGCCACGACCGGCAGCAGCGCCAGGTACCCGAGACCCAGCGCGTGCAGAACGTCGCGATCACGCGTCGGCACGCCGTCCACGTCGCCGGCGAACCCGGGAGGGGACGCCCCCCACGCCAGCAGCTGCGACCCGTAAGGGGGTTGCCCCAGGTCCCAGGCCGGGGGGTGGAGCGCCTCCCACCGCCGCGCGCGGCGTGCGACCGGCAGCACCTCCGGATGGGCTCCGCCCGGAACGCCCTCGACCTCCAGCAGGGCCACCCGATCGGCGTCCACGGCAACCCCCAGGCTGGCGAGCAGGCCGTCCACAGCGGCCGCCCAGTCCGGTTCCTCGAGGAACTCACGAGCGGCGGCCTCGGTCGCGGCGAGCACTTCCGCACGCCGCCCGAGCGCGTCGGCGGCGGCACGCCGAGCGGTCACGTCCCGGATGATGAGCAGCCGCCCGGCACCGGGCAACGGGTGGCTCCTCGCCTCGTAGACCGGGCCTGCACCGACCGGAGGCAGCTCCACGGACTCCCTGCCCATGACCGCGAAGTCGCGGCGGACGGAGGACAGCGGCCGGCCCAGCGCGACCTGCGCCGTCGCACCCAACGCTGCCTCGGCGGCCGGGTTCATATCGAGTACGATGCCGTGCTCATCGACCAGGATGAGCCCGTCACCGAGGCCGGCGAAGACCTCCCGGTACTCGATCGGACCCCGCAACTCGGCCCAGCGCCGCTCCATGCCCCACGCCAGCAGCAGCGCACTGGCACCGAGGCCGACCGGCACCAGGTCGATGGCGGCCAGATCGCCCCGCGACACGAGCGCGTAGGCCACCAGCGCCAGGGGCGGAACCGGTGCCAGCGCCAGCAAGCCCATGCCGGCGCCCTCTCGCGGCCTCCGGCCGCGCGCTCCCAGCGCCAGCACGAGCGACGTCGCGATCCCCAGCACGAGCCCTGCGCCCATCCACCACGCCCAGAACGCCGGGCCCGGGACGACGCCGAGGCCGATCATGCCGACGATGTCGATCGGCACCAGCCCACGCCACACCCAGGGCGTGACAGCGGGGGTCCACACCCATGCGGTCGCAGCCACCGCGGGAAGCAGCAGCAGGCGGGCGAACGAAGCGTTGCGCCCCGTCAGCTGCAGGGCGGCGATCAGCGACAGCGCGGGTGCCAGGGCTCCGGCACTGAGCGCGAGCCGGGCGGCGAACGCGAGCTGGGTATCGGTCGTACGCGTCCACGAGAGCAACACCGCCAACGACCACGTCACCACGACCACGGCCAGCAGGCCGAACGTCCTGCGCCCGGGCTCGTGCCGCCGCAAGGCCGCCCACGCGATCGCCGGGAATGCGATCAGGGCCGCCAGCAACGGCAACGCCAGCAGTACCAGCTCGAAGTTCATCGTCCCGTCCCCCAGCGTGGCCCGGACGCCCCGATGACCCGTAGCAGACTGCCCCGGCAGCGTTCAGACCAGCGGTACCGTGCACGCCCGCGCCTCAGGCGCCGTCGTCGATCGTCCATTCTCCCCGCAACCCGTCCCGGCCCTCGTGAAATCGCGTACCTGCCTCGTCTCGCCACTTCTCGCCGGCACCGCGTGCGGTAGGCTGGACGTCCCCACCCCCGTCTGGGGGTCGAGGCACCGCATCGAGGGGAGCCCAAGCGATGAGCAGCTACACTGGCGAACAACGCACCCTCCTGCTGGACGCCGCCGCGGAGGTCCTGGTCGCCGCCGTGGCAGCCGAGCGGACCGGTCCCATCGGGTACTTCCGCGAGATCATGGCGGCCGGCCGCTACCTCTACGATGCCCGGCGACGCTATCACGACAACGCCCTCGTACAGGAGCTCTTCAGCCGGGCCGAGGAGCGCAGCGTCGACCTCGACGAAGTCACCCGAGAGAACCTGCTCGCGCGCATCGAGGAGGTCGGCTCCATCGTGCACGATGACGCCGAGGGGACGGAGTTCAAGCGGTTCCTGCTGGAACTCGCCGAGCGCGTGGCCGAAGCGTCGCGTAGCGGGCTCTTCGGGCGGCGCCTGTCGTCCAACGAGGCCGCGTTCCTGGTCGAGCTGAAGGAGCGCCTCCGCCTATCGGACACCTGACGACGGCCGGCCTCGCTCGCGCCTAGCGGCCCGAGCCCGGATCGAAGCCCTTGCCACGGTTGAACGCCGTCGTGCCGCCCTTGGGGATCGACAGCGTCCGCCAGTGCTCGCCACGCGCGTGCTTGGCGAGCAGCACGATCTGGCCCACGTGCTGGGCGGTGTGTGTGAGCTGACGCAACAGCGCGGCGGGGACGTTGTGGTCCTCGCCACGGATCCGGACGTGGGCGGCGAGGTCCTGCTCGCGCAGGGCGTCGAGCTCTCGCAACGCCACCTCCCACGCCTCCTCCCACCAGCGCACCACGTCGGCGGCGGTGGCCGTGTCGACCTCGAACTCGCCATCACGGTCACGCTCGGGCTTCTCGCCATCGCTGTGCAGGAAGTCCGTCCAGCGCGACAGCATGTTGCCTCTCAGGTGCTTGACGATGACCGCGACGCTGTTGCTACCCGGGTCCGGTCGTACGATGACGTCGCCGTCCTCGAGCTGCCGCAAGGCGCCGTCACCCAGCGCCTTCTGCGACCTGAACGAGTTCTTCAGCTCGTCGAGAATCCCACCCGCCAGCGTCTGTGACATGGTCGTCCTCCTCTTCGGCACGGCGGCTCGTCGCCGGATCTGTGCTCCCGGGTCCGCCTGGCGCCAGCCTACCGGACTCCCTGCCCGGCACCCCGGTCGATGCCGGCCCGTGCGGCTCCGCGGTCGCTGCGCCACAGCAGCCCGACCACCAGCAGAAGCGCCAGCACCAGCGACCCGAGGGCGGGCGGAATGGTGCCGGTCCCGGCGAGCGATACCCCCCAGCCGATGGCAGGGGCCGTGAGGACCGGGCCCAGGTTGGCGACCGCGAACACCAGCGGCGCGATCTGCTCGGCCCGCTGCGGGAACACCTCCTGCAGCCACGCCAGCGCCGTCGGGAAGACGGGCGCGAAGGCGAACCCCACCAGCGCGTAGGCGAGCGGCGCCAGACCACCCAGGGTCGCCGTCCAGGCGGCCGCCAGCGCCAACGCAACGGCGGCGAGCACCATGTCCGCCGGCCGCAGCCGGTCGCCCAACGCGGCCGCGACGAAGCGCCCGAGGGTGAGCGCAGCCCAGTACAGGCCGGTGAAGAACGCAGCGCGAGCGTCGCCGAACAGGGGCGCGAGGTACGTCGGCTCCCAGCTCGCCACACCCACCTCCGAGGCGACGTAGAGGAAGTACAGCAGCATGAAACCCGCGATCGGCCCGCGTCGCGCCCGGAGTACCCCGACGGGGACGTCCAGCGGCCTCGGCATGGGAGCGCGACCGATGAACAGCCCCGCGATGCCGGCGACGACCGCGACCAGCAGGAAGGCGGGGGCTACCCGGGGCGCCAGCAATCCGACGAGCACCGGGCCCACCACCGCGCCCACCCCGAAGGCGGCGTTGAGGAGGTTCAGGGCTCCGGTGGAGCGGTCACCGTACCAGCGTGCGAACAGCAGGTTGGTGGCCACGTCGAGCAGTCCGAAGCCGAGGCCGCCCAGCAGGGCAGCGGCCAGCGTGAGGCTCCACAGGGGGCTCAACGCCACGCCGGCGGCTCCCATGGCCAGCAGGGCCGTACCCCCGAGCATCAGCCGTCGATAGCCGAAGCGCGCCAGCAACATCCCGCTCGCCGCGATGGTGACGAACGAACCGAGGAAGTGCACGCTCACCACCGCACCCACCCGGCCCACGCCCACGCCGTAGCGGGCCAGGAAGGCCGGGAAGGAGGGGCCGTACATCGCCTGCACGGCTCCGATGGCCAGGAACGAGAGGGTCCCCGCCACGAAGACCACCCGGCGTTCCGGGGTATCGACCAGGCCGCGCAGCACGTCGCACATCGTACGCCCGCGGGGCGCGCCTCCGAGCGCCCGTCGCGGTGCCCGCACCGACCCGGAGCGCGCCTCCGGGCCGGTATAATGCTGCCTCAGTGCGAGCGGGAGGCACCAACGTGACACACGGCATCCAACCTATCAACGAGCTGCGGGCGAAGTACCTGCGCTTCTTCGAAGGCAAGGGACATCTCGCGTACCCGTCGGCCCCGCTCAAGTCGGACGATCCCACCCTGATGTTCACCAGCGCCGGCATGGTGCAGTTCAAGCCCTACTTCCTCGGCGCCACACCCAAGTTCGCGGGCGTAGACGGCATCCACCACCGCGTGACGACGGCGCAGAAGTGCCTGCGGATCAACGATATCGAGAACGTCGGCCGTACCCTGCGGCACCACTCGTTCTTCGAGATGATGGGCAACTTCTCGTTCGGCGACTACTTCAAGAGAGAAGCGGCGAGCTGGGCGTGGGAGTTCATGACCGACCCTGCCTGGCTCGGCCTCGACCCCGCCCGCCTCTACGTGACCGTCTACGCGGACGATGACGAGGCGTTCGAGGTGTGGACGGACCACGTCGGCGTCCCTGCCGAGCGCATCTCCCGCTGGGGCGAGGACGAGAACTTCTGGCCGGCGAACGCCGTCAGCGAAGGCCCCAACGGTCCCTGCGGCCCCTGCTCCGAGGTGTTCTACGACCGCGGACCGGAGTTCGGCTCCGACGACGAGGACGGCCCCAACACCGGGTCTGGCGATCGCTTCATCGAGGTCTGGAACCTGGTGTTCACGCAGTTCGACCGCCGTGACGGTGGCGCGCTCGAGCCGCTTCCGCAGAAGAACATCGACACCGGCCTGGGCTTCGAGCGCCTCGCCGCTGTCATGACCGGCGCGGAGGACGCCTACGCCACCGAGCTGTTCCAGCCCACCATCCGACGCGTGGCCGAGCTCTCCGGTGTGCCGTACCGGGGCGTCGAGAGCGTGTCCCACCGGGTCGTCGCCGATCACCTGAGAGCCGTGGTGTTCGCTGTCAGTGACGGGGTGTTGCCCGCCAACGACGGTCCCGGCTACGTGGTCAAGATGCTGCTGCGCCGCGCCTCGCGTCACGCCTGGCTGCTGGGCCTGCACGAGCCCGTCCTGCACACCCTGGTCGACGCCGTGGTGGCGGCGATGGGCGAGGCCTACCCCGAGCTGGTCGACGGCCGCGAGCGCGTGCAGGGCATCCTCAGGACCGAGGAGGAGCAGTTCCTCCGCACGCTCGAGTCCGGCATGGAGCGCGTCGGCCAGCTCCTCGACCAGCTCGACGGGCGCACCCTGGACGGCGCCACCGCCTTCGATCTGTGGCAAACCTACGGCTTCCCGCTGGATCTCACCCAGGAGATGGCGGCCGAACGCGGCATCCGGGTCGATCGCGAGGGCTACGAGGCGGCGCGCGAGAGGGCGCGGGACGTGTCGCGTGGCGGCCGTCAGGCCGCCGAGCTGTTCGCAGCCAGCCGCGACACGCTGGGCGCGCTGGCCGAGCGCGTCGACGAGACCGCGTTCCTCGGATACACCGAGCTCGCGGCCGATGCCACCGTGCAGGCCGTGCTGTCCGACGAGCAAGAGGTGGCCGGCCTGGCCGAGGGCGACAGCGGCATCGTCGTGCTCGACCGGACGCCCTTCTACGCCGAGGGCGGCGGGCAGATCGGTGACAGTGGGAAGCTCGAGTGGGACGGCGGCGCCGCGGTGGTGAGCTCCGCGACCCGCAGCAGCCAGGGCTTCATCCTCCATCACGCGCGGGTGGTGCGCGGCCGGCTGCGGGCCCAACAGCGCCTGCACGCCCGCGTCGATCCAGCGCGGCGCGAGACGGAGAAGCACCACAGCGCCACCCACCTGCTCCACGCGGCGCTGCGCAGCGTCCTGGGGACGCACGTCGCTCAGGCAGGCTCGCTGGTGACACCCGATCGGTTGCGGTTCGACTTCTCGCATCCGCAGGCGCTCCGTACCGAGCAGATCGACCAGGTCGAGGCGCTGGCGAACCGCTGGATCCAGGCCGACGTCCCGGTGGACTGGCGCGTCGTCCCGATCGCGGAGGCGCGTGAGACCGGCGCCATGATGCTGTTCGGGGAGAAGTACGGGCACGAGGTACGGATGGTGACCATGGGCGGCGACCACGAGGCGGACGGCAAGGCCGTGTCGATCGAGCTGTGTGGCGGCACGCACGTGCGCCGCACCGGCGAGATCGGCAGCCTGCTGGTGACCTCCGAGGAGGCGGTCTCCGCCGGCGTCCGCCGCATCGAAGCCAGCGTCGGCATGGCCGCCCTGCGCCTCCATCAGGACCAGCGCTCGCAACAGCAGCGGCTCGCCCGCTCACTGGGGGGCGGCCCCGCCGAGCTCGAGGAGCGCACCCTGAAGCTGCAGGCCGACCTCAAGCAGGCGCAGCGCGACGCCGCGCAGCTCCGCGACCGCCTGGCCGCGGCGCAGACCTCCGGAGCCGCCGCGACCACCGAGGTGAAGGAGGCCGGCGGCTTCCGCTACGCCACCGCCACGCTCGACGGGCTGGACGCGGCCGCGCTGCGCGGCGCAGCCGACACCCTGCTCGGCAAGAGCGGCGCCGATGTCGTGGTCGTCGGGAGCGGGTCGATGCTGGTGGCCAAGGTGAGCGACGCGGCCCGCGAGCGCGGCGCCCACGCCGGGAACCTCATCCGCGAGGTCGCCCGCGCCGTCGGCGGGGGCGGGGGCGGGCGACCGGACATGGCGCAGGCCGGGGTGAAGGACCCCTCGGCCCTGGCCGGGGCGCTGGCCGCCGTGCCCGACGCGCTGGGCGGCTGAGCGCGACCGTGGCGTCCGCTCCCCGTTCGGGAACGCTCCCGCGTCTGGTGGCGCTCGACCTCGACGGGACGCTCCTGACCAGCGACAAGCGCCTGACGCCGCGCGCGCGCAACGCCGTGCGGCGCCTGGCCGAACGGGGCGTCCACGTAGTGGTGTGCACCGGGCGACCGCCACGGAGCGCGCTCGACTACGCCGCCGAGCTCGAGCTGGAGCACCCCTTCATCTGCTTCAACGGGGCCGCCGTGTTCGACCCGCCGGCCGCAGCGCTCCGCGTGCGCCACCTGCTCGACCCCGACGTCGCGCGCCTCGCGCTGGCACGACTCCGCGACGGCTTCGCGAACCTGATGGCGGGGTTGGAGACCGACCACGGCTGGTTCCTCGACCCCGCCCTGTACCGGCTGAGGTCCTCGGAGGCCCGGCTCGGTCCCGAGGAACCGACCGGCGTGGGCCGTGTCGAGGGCTTCCTGGGGAGCGGGGCCATCAAGGTCTTCGCCCGCGCCGAAGGGGCGGACGCCGCCGCGCTGGCGGCGGTCCTGGAGGGCCTGCCCCTCTACCGCACCTGGAGCTCGCCGGTCATGATCGAGTTGCTCGATCCACGCGTCGACAAGCGCGGGGCTCTGCAGGAACTGTGTGCCGAGCTCGGCGTCGACCGGACCGAGGTGGCCGCCTTCGGCGACCAGCAGAACGACGTCGAGATGTTGCGCTGGGCAGGTCTGGGCGTCGCCGTCGCCAACGCCGACGCGACGATCCGGCGGGCTTCCGACCTGGTCATCGGAAGCAACGATGACGATGCCGTGGCGCAGACCCTCGAGACGTGGCTTGCCTCCGCGCCGCCGGACGCCGCACACGCAGCGCCCACGACCGGACGGTAGCGTGCGAAGCGTGGTCCTGGGACTCGACGTCGGACGCGCCCGCATCGGCGTGGCGCGCGCCGAACGCGGCAGCGAGCTGGCCTTCGGACGTGGAGCCATCGTGCGCCGCGGCACCGTCGCCGACGTCGCCGCCGTGCGCGCCCTGGCGACTGCCGAGGGCGCGGCCACGGTCGTGGTCGGCCTCCCCCGTCCCACGCGGGGCGAGGAGACGCCGCAGACGCGGCTGGTCCGAGGCTTCGCGTCCGCGCTGAGCCGGGCCGGGCTCGAGGTCGTCTTCGAAGACGAACGCTTCACCACCGCGCTCTCGGAGCGGCGCCTCCACGAGAGTTCCCTACCGAGGGAGAAGCGGCACGCCAAGGGGGCCGTCGACGAGGCATCGGCGATCCTCATCCTGGAGAGCTACCTGGCGCGCACCGGCAAGCACGCCGGAGCCGGAGACGACGCCTCCGGCGAAGGACGGGACGGCGGGCTCGACGACGGACTCGACGACGGGCGGGAGCGCTGAGGCCGTGCCTGACGAGCCCCGCCCCGAACCCCAACGCCCTGCCGCCGCCCCGGCGCCCGCCGCCGCCCCACCCTGGCGTCGCGCCCGGCCCTGGATCCTGGCCGCGCTCAGCGTCTTCCTCCTGCTGATGGCGCTCGCCCTGGTGGTCGCCTACGAGCTCACCCCGGTGAGCGCCAGCCCGTCCAAGGTGACCTTCGACGTGAAGCCCGGTTGGGGGGGCAAGGAGGTCGCCGACATGCTGCGGCGCGACGGCCTGGTGCGCAACGGCCGCATCTTCGAGCTCTACTTGCGCGCCCGGGGGCTCGACCGGAGCATCGGCGAGGGCCTCTACGACCTGAGCCCGTCGATGGGCGCGGCGCGGCTCGCGGCCGCTTTCAAGAAGGGCGGTCGCCCCCGTACCGTTCACGTCGTCATCCCCGAAGGGTGGCGGGCCACTCACATCGCGCAGGCACTGCAGGAGGCCGGGCTGGGAAAGGCCGACGCCTTCCTGGCGCTGATCCGCGCCCCGGGCGACCTGCGCCCCGGCTTCGTCCCGGCGGGCGACGGACTCGAGGGATACCTCTTCCCGGCCGCGTACGACATCCCGGTGAAGAGCACCCCCGAGGAAGTGCTGCAGCTCATGCTGCAGCGTTTCCGGCAGGAGCTCGACGCGTCCACCGAGCAGCAGCTCCGCGCCCGCGGGATGACGGTGCGTGCCTGGGTGACGCTGGCCAGCATGATCCAGGCCGAAGCCGCCAATCCGGGTGAGATGCCGATCATCGCCGGCGTGTTCTTGAATCGCCTCGACCTCGGCATGCCGCTGCAATCCGACCCGACGGTGGCCTACGGGCTGGGCAAGCCGCTTCCGAAGCTCGAGGCCGGGGACCTGCACAAGGACAACCCGTGGAACACCTACACCCGGTCCGGACTACCGAAAGGTCCCATCGACAGCCCGGGTGACGCCGCCCTGCGTGCCGTGCTCGATCCCGTGCGCACCAACGCTCGAGGCGAGCGCTACCTCTACTTCCTCCATGCCCACCAGGGCGGCACCATCGTGTTCCGGCCCAACACCACCCTGCAGGCTCACAACGAGGACGTCCGGCGCTACCTGCAGGGCAACGCTCCCTGAGGCGGGCAGCGCGTCGCGATGGTTCCTCTACAACGCCGCGGAGCTGCGCGGGCCGCTGTGTCCCTCGCGCCCGTGCGCGTTGACGTGCCGCGAAGCTAGCGAATACCATGCGGTCAGTCGACCACGCGACAACCGGGTCCTTCGAAGGAGCGACACGTTGAAGTTCTTCCTTGCGGTGGCCAGAGGGATCGACGCCTTCACCACGGTGATCGGCAAGCTGATGTGGTGGCTCACGCTGTTCATGGTTCTCGTCGGCGTGTACAACGTCCTCACGCGCTACGGCTACAGCGTAGTGGCCGCGGTCTTCGGCGACGCCATCGCGGAGAAGGCGAGCGGCAACACCTACCTGGAGTTGCAGACCTACGCCTACGATCTGGTGTTCCTGCTGGGAGCGGCCTACGTCCTGCGGACGGACGGCCACGTGCGCGTCGACGTGGTGTTCTCGAACCTCCGCGCCCGCGTCAAGGCCTGGATCGACATCTTCGCGACGGTGCTGTTCCTGGTGCCCTTCAGCCTGATGGGCATCTACTTCAGCCATCGTTACGTGGCAGCGAGCTGGCGGGCGCACGAGATGAGCCCCAACCCCGGCGGGCTGGCACGCTACCCGATCAAGACGGTGATCGTCATCGCCTTCGCGCTGCTGATCGCGCAGGGCATCAGCGAGGTCATCAAGAACATCGCCTTCCTGTCGGGCCGCAAGAGGTCGGGCAGCATGTACGCCACGGAGGAAGAGGACGTGCAAGACGAGAGCGCGGTGCGCGCCTGATGCTCGGCCTGTGGATGTTCGCCGCGGCCGTCGTGCTGCTGCTGATCGGTTACCCGGTGGCGTTCAGCCTGGGCGGCACGGCGGTGCTCTTCACCTTCATCGGCAGCGACTTCGTCGAGAAGTTCCTCGGCTTCAGCCTCCCGTGGCATCCCATCTTCAACGTGGCCCGCCTCAACATCCTGCCGCAGCGCATCTTCGGCAACATCATGGACAACTACACTCTGGTGGCGGTGCCGTTCTTCGTGTTCATGGGCGTCATGCTCGAGAAGTCCGGCCTGGCCGAGGAGCTCCTGGAGACCATGGGCATCCTGTTCGGGAGCCTGCGCGGCGGGCTGGCCATCTCGGTGGTCGCCGTCGGCGCGCTGCTGGCCGCCTCGACCGGCGTCGTCGGCGCGTCCGTGGTGACGATGGGCGTCCTGGCCCTGCCGGTGATGCTGAAGTACAACTACAGCAAGCCGCTGGCGACGGGGGTCGTTGCCGCATCCGGGACGCTCGGCCAGATCATCCCGCCGAGCATCGTGCTGGTGATCCTGGGCGACCAGCTCGGGGTCTCGGTCGGCGACCTCTTCCTGGGATCGTTCATTCCGGGCTTCGTGCTCGCCGGCCTGTACATGGTGTGGGTGGCTCTCGTCGCGTTGCTCCGCCCGAACGAGGCGCCCGCGCTCCCGAAGGAGGCACGCAACATCTCCGGCGGGCAACTCGCGGTGAAGGTCATCAAGAACCTCATCCCGCCCCTGTTCCTGATCCTGCTGGTCCTGGGCACCATCTTCTTCGGCATCGCCACGCCCACCGAAGCGGGCGCCATGGGCGCCGTCGGCGCCATGTTGCTGGCGATCCTCAACCGCCGGCTCACCCTCCGGAACCTCATCAACACCATGGACCAGACGTTGAAGCTCACCAGCATGGTGTTCATGATCCTGGTGGGCGCGACCGCCTTCTCGATGGTGTTCCGCGCGCTACACGGCGACATCGCGGTCGACAACTTCCTGACCAACCTGCCCTGGGGCACGTTCGGGTTCGTACTCTTCACGATGCTGGCGATCTTCCTGCTCGGCTTCTTCATCGACTTCATCGAGATCACCTTCATCGTGGTGCCGCTCATCGCACCGATCGCCCTGCGCATGTTCGGCCCCGACATGATGGTGTGGTTCGGCGTGCTCATCGCCATGAACCTGCAGGCATCGTTCCTGACGCCGCCCTTCGGCTTCGCGTTGTTCTACCTCAAGGGGGTCGCGCCGCCCAACGTGCGCACGGTCGACATCTACCGCGGCATCATCCCCTTCGTGGTGATCCAGGTGATCGCGGTGGCGATCATCGCGCTCGCGCCGGGAATCGTGCGCTTCCTGCCGGCCCTGGCTGCCGGGCACTGACCGGCCAGGTACGGAACCGAGCGGCTACTGAACCGGGGCCGCGGGGCGGACCAGCGCCGGCTGGGCCCAGGACGCAGCACCCACACGGACTCGAGTTCGACACTGCGATGGCGCGCCCCGCTGGGGGCGCGCCATCGCTCTTGCCGGCCACCGTCGCCGCGACGGCTCAGGTGTTGTTGTAGATGAAGTTCAGGTAGGCGTACTGGTTGATCTTGTCGAAACCCCGCACCTGCGCCATGAAGGGCGTCATGGAATCGGAGATCTTCTTGTACATGGCGTTGCTGCTGCGCAGGCCGTCGTTGACCTTCACCCAGTTCTCGTAGAGGACCTTCAGCACCGGCTCGGGGAACACCTTCGGCTGCGTACCCCCGGCGACCAGGCGCTTGAAGGCGGCCGGATCCTTGTCGGTGTAGTCCGACAGCATCTGGATGTTGGTGGCCTGGGTGGCGTTGGCCACGATCGCCTGGACATCGGAGGGCATGCCCTTCCAGGTATCGAGGTTGACGTAGAGGCAGAACGCCGCACCCGGCTCCTGCCAGCCCGGGCTGTAGTAGTACTTGGCAGCCTTGTTCAGGCCCAGGATCTCGTCGTCGTGCGGGCCGACCCACTCGGCCGCGTCCAGCACGCCACGCTGCAGCGCCAGGAAGATCTCGCCGCCGCCCAGGGTCTGGACGTTGACGCCGGCGGCCGAGTACACCTTGGCGCCGAGTCCGGCCGTACGGAACGACAGGCCCTGCAGGTCGGCCGGGGTGTTGATCTCCTTGTTGAACCAGCCCGCCATCTGCTGGCCGGTGTTGCCGGCGAGCAGCGGCTTGAGGTTGCTGTTGCCGCTCAGCTCGTCCCAAAGCGCCTGCCCGCCTCCGGACTCGATCCAGGAGTTGATCTGCTTGGGAGTCAGGCCGAACGGGACGGTGGTGAAGAACGCGTGCGACGGGTCCTTGCCGACGTAGTAGTAGGAGGCGGTGTGCCCCATCTCGAAGGCGCCGCTCGACACCGCGTCGAACACCTCGAGGGCACCGACCTGGGCGCCGGCTTCGTACACCTGGATGGTGACGTCGCCGTTGGTCGCCGCCTTCACCCGGTCGGCGATGCTCTGGGCGCCGCCGAACAGAATGTCGAGCGACCGCGGCCACGAGGTGACCATGCTCCACTGCATCTTGGACCGTTGGGCGTTGGCGAACATGAGGGGCGACAGGGTCGCACCGGCCGCAACAACGCCAGCCTTCTTGAGGAAATCACGGCGCTTCATAGTACCTCCCGTACTGGCCTCACAGGTTTTTGAGCCAGGCTCAGTATACGGATGGTCGACCTGCCCGTGCCGGGCGTAGCTGTGTACGGCGCTCGTGACCGCGTCGTCGAGCCTGGCACGAGCAGGGCCGAGGACGGCCGATCGCGTGTGCACCGCCCCCTCTTCGTCGCGCACCGCTCCATGACGCCAAGGTGGTAGGTTTGGACGGGTTGCTCATCGCAACCTCACAATCCAGCCACCCCTAGGAGGGAATCGTGTTGAAGTTGCTCGGCCGGGCTCTGGCCACTCTCGTGCTCGTTGGCACCCTGGGAACGGCGGCCGCCCAACAGGCCATCACCGTCCGCATCGGGTTCAACCCCACCCAGAATTCCGATCAGCTGTCAGCAGCCTCGAACGCCATCGCTACCTACCTGGAGAAGCAGTTCGGCGGCGCGGTCGAGGTGAAGGTCTACATGCCCACCGACTACCGGGGCCTGATCGAGGCGATGGGCTCGGGCAACCTCGACTTCGCGTTCTTCCCGCCCGACGGCTTCGTGATCGCCAACCAGGAGATCGGCGCCCAGGTGCTGCTGAAATCCGTTCGTTTCGGCAACCCCTACTACTGGTCGGCCATCGTGGTCCGCAAGGACAGCGGCCTCACCAAGCTCGCCGACCTGGAAGGCAAGTCGATCGCCTGGGTGGACCCGAACTCGGCCGCCGGCTACACCTTCCCGCGCGCCGCGTTGATCCAGGCCGGCATCAATCCCGACACCTTCTTCTCCAAGCAGACCTTCGCCGGCGGCCACGACGCCGCCGTGCTGGCGGTCTACAACGGCTCGGTCGACGCCGCGGCGGTGTTCGCCAATGACGACCAGAACAAGTCGGGAGCCTGGACCCAGTTCCTCAAGGCCGATCAGGCGCAGGCGCTCACCGCCATCTACTACACGCGTCCCATCCCCGGCGACACCTTCAGCGTCTCCAAGCAGTTCGCGGCCGATCACCCGGCGCTGACCTATCAGATCGCGGCCGCCATCGCGGCCATCAAGGCGCCCGACAACAAGCTCCTGTACAACCTCTACCAGATCGATTACATGGTCCCCGCCGACAGCCAGGACTACGCCGTCGTTCGCGACACGCGGCGGATCCTCGGGTTGGACAAGAAGCAGTAGCGACCACGGGGGCCGGGCGGTCTCCGCCGCTCGGCCCCCGACACCGCCCCATGATCGAGGTCGCCAACCTTCACAAGGTCTTCCCGGACGGCACGAAGGCGCTCCAGGACGTGAGCGTATCCATACCCGACGGCGACTTCGTCGCCGTCATCGGTCTCTCCGGCGCCGGCAAGTCGACCTTCCTGCGCTGCCTCAACCGCCTGGTCGACCCCACCGGCGGCACCATCGCCGTGGGCGGAAGCGACGTCGCCACGTTGCGCGGCCGCGCGCTCCAGCGCTACCGGCGCACCGTGGGCTTCATCTTCCAGCAGTTCAATCTCGTCACCCGTCTCTCGGTCCTCGACAACGTGCTGTCCGGCCGGCTCGGCTACCACCCCACCTGGCGCGGCATGCTGGCGCTGTACAGCGATCGCGACTACGAGCTCGCCCAGGCGGCGATCCGCGAGGTCGGACTGGCGGGGCGCGAGAACACGCGCGTCGACCAGCTCTCGGGCGGGCAGCAGCAACGTGTCGCCATCGCCCGCGCCATGACGCAGGAGCCCGATCTCATCCTCGCCGACGAGCCCATGGCCAGCCTCGACCCGCGCCTCTCCGACGTCATCCTCGGACTCCTCAAGCAGTACAACGAGGCACGCGGGGTGACGGTCCTGGTCAACATCCACGTGATCGAGCTGGCGAAGCGCTACGCCCGCCGCGTGATCGCGTTCAACCAGGGGCGCATCGTCTTCGACGGACCGGTCTCCGAGCTCGACCACGACCTCGAGTCCACCATCTACGCAGGATCGCTGGAGACGCTCTGATGTGGGTCGCCTTCGCTCTCGGTGGGATCGCCGCCGTCCTCATCGGCCTGGCGAACGGCTCCATGCGCCGCCTGGTGATCGGCGGCGGCGTCGCCCTGGCCGTCGCCTACTTCGCCTTCCCCATGTTCGCGGCAGACGGCTTCGTCAGCCGCGACACCGTGAGTCCCACGCTGTTCGGATTGGCGCCGACGCACCCGGCGCTGGCACTGGTGCTGCTCGCCGCACTCGTCGGCGTCGCAGCGGCGCGGCTGCCGCCACGCATCGGTGGGTCGCTGGTCGCACTGGGTGCGTTGGTCACAGCCGGGCTGACGTGGAGCGCCCAGGCGGGGTCACCGCAACTGGTGCACCTGCTGCCGCTCCCGGGCTTGATGGAGGCCCTGACCGGCCTGGCGCTCGCAGCGGCCCTGACGCTGCTCGGCTGGGGCTCGCGCCGCCTGCGGATCCCCATGCTGGTGATCGGCGTAGCGGCAGGCGTGTTGGCCTTCGGCTTCCTGGGCGGGCCGGCGGGGCACCGGTTGTTCCCCAACGCCGATGGCTACTACCGACTGACGACGCCCGTCGGCGAGAGCGTGCAGACGGCCATCGTCGCCGAGTACAACGCCAACCTCGACACCATCAACGCGCAGCGCACGCGTATCGGGCTCCACACCCTGCCGCCGATCGAGTCGGTGAAGAACCTCGACACCGAGCGGCTTCCGGAAGCGGCATCCAGCAAGGGCTACCGCATGCTGAGACCGGCGAAGAGCCGCTACGGCGTGTGGGTAGCGATGTTGCTCGCCGGTGTCCTGCTGGGGAGCGGCGCCATGCTCGCCTGGCGCCCGCGCCTGCACGGATCGGGCGACCTGGCGGGCGGCATCCTGTACGCGGCGGTGCTGCTGTCCCTGGCTCCGGCGTTCGCTTCGACCGAGTTCAGCTTCGCCAAGCTGGCGGAGGGCTGGCCCTTCTTGATGAAGTTCCTGGACCGGGCCTGGCCACCGCTGTGGGCCGACCCGAGCTACGGCCAGTTCGGCATCTTCCCGCTCCAGGAGGTCGCCAGCCAGATGCTCATCACGCTCGAGATCGCACTGGTGGGCACGTTCCTGGGCGCGCTCTTCGCGGTGCCTCTGAGCTTCCTGGCGGCGCGCAACCTGACGCAGGGCAATGCCCTGATGCGCGTGGTGTTCGCGGTCACGCGAGGGCTGTTCAATCTCGACCGCGGCGTGGACACCCTCATCCTGGCCCTGATCTTCGTGGCGGCCGTCGGGCTGGGTCCCTTCGCCGGAGTGCTTGCCATGGCCATCCACTCGATCGCCGACCTCGGGAAGCTCTACTCCGAGTCGATCGAGAACGTCGATCGGGGGCCGATCGAGGCGTTGGAGGCAGTCGGTGCGTCGGGCAGCAACGTCGTCAGGTGGTCGATCCTGCCACAGGTGTCGCCACTGTTCCTGGGGTGGACCCTGTACCGCTTCGAGATCAACTTCCGCGTGTCCATCGTCCTCGGGCTGGTGGGCGCGGGAGGCATCGGGTTCTTCATCCAGGACAAGATGTCATCGGGTCGCTACGATCAGATGATCATCGCCATCCTCGCCATCGTCATCGTGGTGAACATCATCGACTTCGCCTCCTCCTGGCTGCGCTCGAGGCTCGTGTGAGGCCGCCTTTTCCGTCTCCTCACGGTCCACGCGCCCACGCCGCTACAATGGCGGGCATGAGGTCTTCCCTGAGAACCCGCGTCCTGTTGGGACTGATCGTCGCTGTGCTGGTCTCCGGAATCTCGAGCGCCAGCGCCCAGGGCAACTGGTTCGGCGTCAGGACCGGCTACCCGCTTGGCGTCACCATCCACTACGGCATCGCCAACGCCCTGTCCAACGGCTTCGACCTGCGGATCAGCGGGCATGTGGTCGCCCACGGCGGCCAGGCGCGCATCGGCATCGGCCTCGACGCCATGCACACCATCGCCGCGGCGTCGCCCTTCTCGATGTACCTCGGGGCGGGACCGGCCATCGAGTTCGGGGCCGGCAACGCCTGGCTCGACCTGCACGCCCTGCTCGGCGGTGAGTTCCGCTTCGTCGACCTCGGCCTGCCCCAGCTCGGGATCTTCGCCGAAGGCACGCTCGGCGCCGCCATCGGGCTCTCCGACGGCTCGGCCGAGATCCCGACGTTCGGCGCTGCGCTAGGCGTCAACTACCACTTCTGATCGTCCCGCGACCGGAGCCCCGGTTGCGCTCGACCAGCGCCACCAGGGCCTCGGGATCGCGCGGCGCCAACAGCAGCGGCGGCCCCTTCTCGAAGTGAAGGAGCACGCCGTCGCCACGGGGTGAGGCCACGACCACACGCGCTGAACGCGCGCCGCGCAGGCGCCAGCGCCCCACGTAGTAGCCGGGAAGATGGCTCTGCCCCCACCCGAGACGTGCGCCGGGCAGGATCAGCAAGTCGTAGCGCAGGACCTCGGCCCTGCGCACGCCCGCCAGCGGGATTCGGAAGCGCGACAGCAGCGTGGTGACCTCCAGGGAGCGGCCGCGCAGCCGGTAGTCGAGTCGACGCGGCGCGTTGCGCAGCGACCACGCGCCGATCCCCACGGCGCCGAGCCCGATGGCCGTGCCGAGAACGGCCAGAACGGGCTGGAGCCGCTGATCGCGCGGTGTCTGCGGATCCACCGCACCCCACAACAGAGCGGCGGGCACGGCCAGGCCGGCCGTGAGCAGGAGCAGCAGCGGCCAGCTCCGGGCGGGTTCGCGTCGCGGCCCCAGCTCACGCATCCGGCGTCTCCTCGGCGTCCTCGGAGCGGTCCCGGCGGGCGCGGCCGGCGCGCGAGAGCGCCTCCTTGAGGAGGAACTCGACCTGGGCGTTCACGCTCCGCAGATCGTCCGCCGCCCACTTCTCGAGGGCGCGGTAGACCTCAGGATCGATCCGGAGCAGGAAGCGCTTCTTCTCGGCCATCGTTCCACGTTCCGCTCCCGGCGTGCGCCGTCAGGGTGCGACCAGCAGGTGTCCCGCCAGGTAGCTGTGCAACGCGTCGAACAGGGTCGTGGACAGCAGCGTTCCGGGTCCCGGAGAGGCGTGATCGATGGCGTCGCCCGACACCTCGTACAGGTCGTGC
>Ga0307440_1000485_pt1 | contig 19616 bp, 24 predicted proteins | sample SalMarWE160410MG_FD_202150 | JGI IMG/M metagenome (GOLD analysis project Ga0307440, IMG submission 202150) | Salt marsh sediment microbial communities from the Plum Island Ecosystem LTER, Massachusetts, United States - WE1604-10 | ecosystem: Environmental > Aquatic > Marine > Intertidal zone >... | reverse complement strand
CCTCCGTCAACGAAGTGGTCGTCCACGGAATTCCGGACGGCGTTCGTGTGGCGGAGGGTGACATCGTGTCGATCGACATCGGGACCTTCTTCCGGGGGTACGCCGCGGACATGGCCAGTACGTTCGCCGTCGGCGCGATCCCCGATGAGGCCCGGCGCCTCCTCGAGACCACCGAGCGGTCGTTGACCGCAGGGATCGAGGCGGCGCTGGCAGGCAACCGGTTGGGCGACGTTTCCGCGGCCATTCAGGGCGTCGTCGAGGCCGAGGGCTACTGGGTGATCCGGGAATTCGTGGGCCACGGCATCGGTCGGGAGTTCCACGAAGGACCCGAGGTCCCCAACTATGGACGTGCCGGCACGGGCCCCGTGCTCCGTCCGGGCCTGGTTCTCGCGATCGAGCCGATGGTCTCATTGAGGCGGACCACGGTGCTCATCGCGGATGACGGCTGGACGGCTTCCACCGCAGATGGGAGCCTGGCGGCACACTTCGAGCACACGGTGGCCATCACCGAAGATGGACCACGCGTGTTGACGGCAACGACAGGCACCGGAGGAGGTGTGCATGGCGCGTAGGCGATCAGGAGGCCGGCCAGGCAGGCGCGGAGGTAGAGGCAAGCCGCGCACTCCGCGCGAAGAGGAAACGACGCAGGACAGCATCCGCACCGAGGGGGTGGTGCTCGAGGCTCGTCCGAACACGACGTTCCTCGTCCAGCTGGATGCCGGACCCGAGATCCTTGCCCATGTTGGGGGCAAGATGCGCCGTCACTACATCCGCATCCTCCCAGGCGACCGTGTCGTGGTGGAGATCAGCACGTACGACCCCGAGAAGGGTCGCATCGTCTATCGGAAATAACAGGAGTCGAGCATGAAAGTCCGCGCGTCCGTGAAACCCATGTGTGACAAGTGCAAGGTGATCCGCCGGCACGGCAAGGTCTACGTCATCTGCTCTTCGAACCCGAAGCACAAGCAAAGGCAGGGGTGAGGCATGGCACGTATCGCTGGCATCGACTTGCCACGTGAGAAGCGCATCGAGGCGGCGCTGCCGTACATCTACGGCATCGGCGCCAGCCGTTCGCGGGAGATCCTCCAGAACGTGGGCGTCGATCCGAACACCCGTGTCAAGGATCTCACCGAGGCCGAGGTAGGGCGCCTGCGCGAGGTCGTGGATCGCACCTACAAGGTCGAGGGCGACCTGCGCCGCGAGGTGCAGCTCAACATCAAGCGGTTGATGGATATCGGTTGCTACCGGGGACTGCGGCACCGCCGCGGCCTGCCGGTCCGAGGCCAGTCGACCAAGACCAACGCCCGCACCCGCAAGGGTCCGAGGCGCACGGTGGCCGGCAAGAAGCGGGCGCCGAGGAAGTAAGGGGAAGAACGTGGCCAAAGCGACCAAGACCAGGACCAAGCGTCGTGTCAAGCGCAGCCTGACCGAGGGCAAGGCGTTCATCCACGCCAGCTACAACAACACCATCGTCACCATCACCGACATGGACGGCAACACCGTCACGTGGTCGTCGTCGGGATCGATCGGCTACAAGGGCTCCAAGAAGGGCACCCCGTACGCCGCGCAGCTCGCCGCTGCGGACGCCACCCGCAAGGCGCAGAACATGGGCGTCTCGCAGCTCGACATCATCATCCGGGGCACCGGCTCCGGTCGCGAGCAGGCGATCCGCTCCATCCAGGCCACCGGGGTGAACGTCCGCACCATCATCGACGACACCCCCTCCCCCCACAACGGCTGCCGTCCGCGCAAGCGGAAGCGCATGTGAGCGGAATCGAGAGCTAGGAGAGCCATGGGCCGATACAGAGGACCGATCGTAAAGATCTGCCGACGCGAGGGCGTCAACCTGGTGGAGTCCCCCAAGGTGCAACGCTACATGGAGCGCCACCCCTACCCTCCGGGGCAGCACGGCCAGCGCCGCCGCCGGAAGATCAGCGACTACGGCGTGCGCCTGCGTGAGAAGCAGAAGCTGCGCTTCTACTACAACATGAGCGAGAAGCAGTTCGCGAACCTGTTCGACGAGGCGTCGAAGAAGGTGGGGGCCACCGGCGAGGTGTTCCTGCAGCTGCTCGAGTCGCGGCTCGACAACGTCGTGTACCGTCTCGGCATCGCCGCTACCCGGCGTCAGGCGCGTCAGTTCGTTGCTCATGGACATATCCACGTCAACGGCCGGCGAATCGACGTCCCGTCGTACCGGCTGTCGCCGGGCGATGAGATCGAGGTTGCTCCCAACGCCAAGAAGAACGCCCATATCAAGGGCAACGTGGAGGAACGGCGGCGCGGCAAGCTCAATCCGTGGCTCGAGTTCGACGAGGAAGCGCTCAAGGGCCGGTTCCTGCATCGCCCCGCCCGCGAGGACCTGACGGTGCCGGTGAACGAGCTGCAGGTCATCGAGTACTACTCGCGCTGAGGTCGTAGAGCGGCCACGGCCGGAGGAGAGCACGGTGCAGATCATTCCAGAGTTCAAGTCGAAAACGACCGATCGATACGGCGAGTTCGTGGTGGAGCCGCTGCCGCGCGGCTATGGCGTGACGCTCGGGAACCCGCTGCGGCGGATCCTGCTGTCGTCGATCCCCGGTACCGCGGTGACCAGCGTCTACATCGAGGACGTGCTCCATGAGTTCTCGACCATCGATGGGGTCAAAGAGGATGTCATGCAGATCATCCTCAACCTCAAGGACCTCGTCGTGAAGCTCTACGACGACGACCCGGTGACGCTGACGCTGCGCGCGGAGAGCGCGGGCGAGGTCACGGCCGCGCAGTTCGACGTACCGGCCAACGCCGAGCTCATGAACGGCGAGCTCCACATTGCGACCCTCACCAAGGGTGGGCGGCTGGTGATGGAGGTGCGCGTCGAGCGCGGCGTCGGCTATGTGCCCGCTGAGATCCACGGCACCAAGGACCGCATCAACTCGATCCCCGTCGACGCCGTGTTCACCCCGGTACGCCGCGTGGCGTATCGCGTCGAGGACACACGCGTCGGCCAGAAGACGGACCTCGACCGGCTCGTCATCCGCGTCTGGACCGACGGCAGCGCCGATCCCCGCGACGCGCTCGACCAGGCCGTCGACATCATGCGCAACCAGCTCAACGTCTTCAGCGGCGAAGGCGCCGACGGCGGCGAGGAGAAGGTTCCGGTCATGACCATCCCCACCAAGGCGGTGGAGGAGGTCGTGGCGGCGCCCGAGCAGGTCGTCATGAGCCTCGAGAGCCTGGAGCTGTCCAGCCGCGTCCTGCACTCGCTGCAGGAGGAGGGTATCGACTCGGTCAACGCCCTACTGGCGCTGTCCGAGCGCGACCTCAAGAAGGTCGGCGGCGTGGGCGAGAAGTCGCTCGAAGAGATCAAGGAGCGCCTGGCGGCGCGCGGACTGAAGCTGAAGGAGTAAGCCATGCGTCATCTGCAGCGCGGTTACAAGCTGGGTCGCTCCAGCAGCCATCGCAGCGCCCTCGCCCGTTCCCAGGCGACGGCCCTGCTCCGGCACGGCCGCATCAAGACCACCCTCACCAAGGCCAAGAGCCTGCAGCCCTTCGTGGAGAAGTTGATCACCACCGCCCGCGGCGGCGATCTGCACGCGCGCCGCCTCATCGCGCGCGACATCCACGATCGCGCCGTGCAGCGCAAGCTCATGGACGAGATCGCCCCCCGCTACGCCGATCGGCAGGGCGGCTACACCCGCATCTACCGGTTGCTCAACCGTCGCGGTGATAACGCCCAGGAGGCGTACATCGAGTTGGTGCAGGAGTAACTCGAAGCACGCCTGAACGCGAACGCTGACGTTCGAACGGCCGCCCCACCGGGGCGGCCGTCGTGGTATCGGGTTCCTCAGCGAGTGCCGCTCAGCTGCTCACGCGCAGGGCCGCGGCGAAGCTCGTGCCACGGCCGTCCCAGGGCACGGCCAGCAACTCCGCCACGGTGGCGCCGACGTCGGCGAAGCTGGCACGCGTGCCGAGGTCGCCGCCGTCACGGCCGGGAGCGTAGGCGAGCAGCAGACCGTGCTCCCGGGTGTGATCGGTGCCCGGCCAGGTCGGATCGTTGCCGTGGTCGCTGACGAAGAGCAGCACGTCACCCGGCGCGACCGCAGCCAGCAGCTCGGGCAGGCGCTCGTCGACGTCGCGCAGGGCCGCCGCGTACCCTTTCGGGTCGCGCCGGTGCCCGTAGAGCGAGTCGAACTCGACCAGGTTCGTGAACACCAGCCCGTCGGGGCGTCCCCGCATGGCGGCGAGGGTGCGGTCGACGCCGTCGAGGTTGGAGCGGGTGTGCACCTCTTCGGTGAAGCCACGGTGACTGTAGATGTCGGGGATCTTGCCGATGCCGACGACATCGCGCCCGTCCTCCACGAGGGCGTCGAGGACGGTGCGCTCGGGGGGTACGAGCGAGTAGTCGTGGCGGGCTTCGCCGAGTCTGCGGAAGGCGCCGGGCGAACCTGCGAAGGGCCGGGCGATGACCCGTGCCACGGCGTTGTCGCCGGTCAGGATAGCGCGCGCCGCCTCGCACCAGGCATACAGCGTGGGCAGAGGGACCACGTCGACGTGGGTCGCGATCTGGAAGACGCTGTCGGCACTGGTGTAGACGATAGGCTCACCGCTCGCCAGGTGTCGCGGGCCGAGCTCCTCGATGATGGCGGTACCGGACGCCGGCCGGTTGCCGAGGTGGCCACGGCCGGTGACCGCATCGAAGGCGTTCATCACCGCGTCCGGGAAGCGCTCGAAGGTGCGGAACGGGTGGTCGAGCACGATGCCCATGAACTCCCAGTGACCCGTTGTGGTGTCCTTACCGAGCGACCGCTCCGCCAGCCGACCGTAGCTTGCCTGGGGCCTAGGGGCGGCCTCGAGGGCCGTCACGCCGGTGATGTTGCCCAGGCCCAGGTGCGCCAGGTTCGGTAGCGCAACGGGGGCGGTCCGGAGGGTGTGGTCGAGCGTGTGCGCGCCGTCGTCGCCGAAGTCCCGGGCGTCTGCCAGCGCGCCCACCCCGACGGAGTCGAGAACGATGAGGGTGACGGTCATGCGGCAGTATACGTGCGCGCTCGCTGGCTCAGGACGGTCGCGCGGTCGCCCGTGGGAAGGGCGTGCGCGCCGGTCGTTGCTCGCAGGGCATAATGCGGGACGTGAGGCACGGCGGCAAGGTGCGGGGCGGGGAAGCGCTCGTTGCGGAAGTGGCGGAACGGCTGCGGGAACTCGCGCCCGGAGCCCGCACGGTGGCGCTCGGGTTGTCCGGCGGCCCCGACAGCGTGGCTGCGCTGCTGCTGTTGCTCGACGCGGGGATCGACGTGATGGCCGTCCACTTCGACCACCATCTGCGCGAGGGTTCGGCGGCCGACCGAGCGTTCGTGGAGGCCCTGTGCGAGCGCTTGCAGGTGCCCCTGCGCGTCGGAGGTGCGGACGTCGCCACGGTGTCGCGCGAGCGGGGCTGGAACGTGGAGGACGGGGCGCGGCGCCTGCGCTACGACTTCCTCCACCGGGCGGCGGCGGCCGGAGCTGCCGACGGGATCGTGGTCGCCCATACCCTCGACGATCAGGCCGAGACGGTGCTACTCCAGCTACTGCGGGGCGCGGCCTTCGCGACGGGCATGCCGGGCCGTCGTGGCGCGCTGCTTCGTCCGCTTCTCGGGATCGAGCGGGCGCGTCTTCGAACCTTCCTGGCCGATGGCGGGGTCGCGTTCCGAGACGATGAGAGCAACCACGACCTGGCGCGGTCACGGGCCTGGGTCCGGGCCCGGGTCTTGCCTGCGCTCGAAGCGCGGATGCCGGGCGCGGCGCGGCGGCTCGCCCGTACGGCCGCACTCCAGGCCGATGCCAGGGACGCCCTCGAGGGCATCGCGCGGCGACGCTTCGGCGACGGGCCGCTGCAGCAGGCGGCACTGTCTCGAGCGGCACCGGCGTTGCAGCGTTCCGCCCTTGCGCGCCTCCTGTCCAGCGCCGGCGTGCCCGTGTCATCGGAGCGGATCGAAGCGATCCGCTCCGCGTTGAACGAGAGCGGACCCTGGCGCAGCGACGTCGGTTCGGGGAGGGTCGTGCGCGTGGCGTACGGCCGGGTGGAGGTCGCTCGGCGCTCGTTGGCCGTGCCGGCGCGGCCGGTGCGGGAGCCCGGCGAGCTACCGGTGGGTGTGGATCCGGGCGTGCTGACAGCCTACCCGGCGCTGGAGATCCGCAACCGCCGGCACGGGGATCGTATCCGCCTGACGGGTGGGAGCCGGCTGCTGTCGGACCTGTTGATCGACCGGAAGGTGCCCCGGGAGAGCCGCGACGGCCTGCGGCTGCTCGCCAGCGGGCGGGACGTGCTGTGGGTCGAGGGAGTGGCTGCGGCCGAAGGCGTGCTGTCGGGCGAGGGACGCGTCGACGCCGATGAGGCACCGATGCGGCGGGCGCTGGCTCTGGCCGCCGACGCCGGGGCGTCGGGCGAGCTGCCGGTCGGGGCGGTGGTGACGGTGCAGGGGAGGGTGGTGGGAGAGGGCGCCAATCGCAGCGAGATCGAGAGCGATCCCACCGCCCATGCTGAGATGCTCGCACTCCGTGCCGCCGCCGCCGAGCAGGGCGACTGGCGCCTGAGCGGCGCAACCCTCTACGTCACCCTGGAGCCCTGCCCGATGTGCCTCGGGGCCGTCCTTCAGGCGCACGTGGCGCGCGTGGTGTACGGCGCCGACAACGTGCGTGAGGGTGCGCTGGGAGGTGCGGTGGACCTGTTGGCCGGCGACCTCAAGCGCAACCCCGAGGTCCGGGCCGGGGTCCTGGCGGCCGAATCGGCGGACCTCCTGAAGGCGTTCTTCCGGTCCCGACGAGGGTAGCGGCCGGCGGCGCGGCCCCCGTGGCCGGCTCCGGCCCCACAGGCCCGTGACGGGAGGGAAGCCCGCGCTGGTGCAGGTTTTTCGCCACCTGCCTCCGGTATGATGCGGACGTGGAGATCCGCAACTTCTCGATCATCGCCCACGTCGACCACGGCAAGTCGACGTTGGCGGACCGCATCCTCGAGCTCACGCAGAGCGTCGCCGAGCGCAACCGTCGCGACCAGATGCTCGACACGCTGGACCTCGAGCGGGAGCGCGGCATCACCATCAAGGCGAGCCCGGTGCGCGTGTTCTACAACGCGAACAACGGCAAGACCTACATGTTCAACCTCATCGACACGCCGGGCCACGTCGACTTCGGCTACGAGGTATCGCGCGCACTGCGCGCATGCGAGGGGGTCCTGCTGGTGGTCGATGCCAGCCAGGGGGTCGAGGCGCAGACCATCCAGAACGCCTATCTGGCGGTCGACAACGGGCTCGAGGTGCTGCCGATCATCAACAAGATCGACCTGCCCAACGCCGACGCGGACGGCGCTATCGCCGAGCTGGAGGAGGTGATCGGCATCCCCGCCGACCACGCCGTCAAGGTATCGGCGAAGACCGGCGAGAACGTGGAAGCCGTGTTGGAGGCGATCGTCGACCACCTGCCGCCGCCGCGCATCGACCCCGAGGCGCCTCTGCGTGCGCTCATCTTCGACGCCGTCTACGACAGCTATCAGGGCGTCATCCCGTTCCTGCGCGTGTTGGACGGGCGCCTCGCGGCCGGTGACCGCATCCGCATCTACAGCACGGGCAAAGAGTTCGAGGTCGACAAGGTCGGCTTCTTCGAGCCGGGACTGGCGCTGTCGGAGGTGCTCGGACCGGGCGAGGTGGGGTGGCTCACCGCCAGCATCAAGGACATCGCCGACACCCAGATCGGCGACACCATCACCCGCGCCGACGAGCCCACCGACCATCCGGAACCGGGGTTCAAGCCGGCCCAGCCGGTGGTCTTCTCCGGCCTCTACCCGACCGACGCCGACGACTACGGGCGGCTGCGCGAGGCGCTCGAGAAGCTGAGCCTCAACGACGCTGCCTTCACCTTCGAGCCCGAAACCAGCGACGCGCTGGGGTTCGGGTTCCGCTGCGGCTTCCTGGGGCTGCTGCACGCCGACATCGTGCAGGCCCGTCTCGAACGGGAGTACGACCTGGGGCTGATCGCCACTGCGCCCGCGGTGGTGTACGAAGTGACCACCACGGACGGAGCCACGGCGCTGATCCAGAACCCGGCGGCCCTGCCCGACCCCGACCGCGTCGAGAGGATCCGGGAACCGTTCGTGCGTCTCAACGTCTACGTGCCGGAGGAGTACGTCGGCAACGCCATGGGGTTGCTGCAGGAGAAGCGCGGCGAGATGAAGAACATGCTCTACCACGGCAAGCGCGTGGAGCTGCGCTACGAGGTCCCCTTCGGCGAGATCCTCTACGACTTCCACGACCGTCTCAAGAGCCTGACGCGGGGCTACGCCAGCATGGACTACGATTTCATCGGCCACCGCGACGGCGCGCTGGTGAAGATCGATGTGCTCGTCAACGAGGAGCGTGTGGATGCGCTGTCGACCATCGCGCACCGCGACAAGGCCTACGAGGTCGGGCGGCGCATCGTGGACCGCATGGCGGAGGTCATCCCGCGGCAGATGTTCGCGGTGCCGATCCAGGCGGCGATCGGCGGCAAGATCCTGGCACGGGCCACCGTCCGCGCCTTCCGCAAGGACGTCACCGCCAAGTGCTACGGCGGAGACATCACCCGGAAGAAGAAGTTGCTGGAGAAGCAGAAGAAGGGGAAGGCGCGCATGAAGCAGCTCGGAACGGTCGAGGTTCCGCAGGAGGCGTTCCTGGCGGTGCTCGGCTCGGAGGAATGAGCGGCGCGGACGGGCAGCGGCCGAGCGTGCGCCGCAGCCTGCGTCGCCAGCTCGGCTGGGTGATCGCGTTGCTGTCGGGCCTGCCCAACGTCGTGCTGGTGGGGACGGTGCTGCTCCCCGCCTATAACCGGACCGGATCGCTCACGTCGGGCGTGTGGCTGTTCATCGGCGCCTGGCTGGTGGCGGTGGTGGGGGTCTCGGTGGTCGTAGGCTACGCCCTTTCGGGCCAGCTCCTGGCGCCGCTCAGCGACGTGGCCGAGGACATCGAGGCGTTGCCGCGGGCCGTTCCCGGCGCACGACTGGCGACGACGGGACGCGAGCCCCGCGAGGTCATGGCGGTGAAGCGTGCGTTCAACGCCATGCTGCAGGAGATGCACCAGGAGCAGGCGCGTCGCAGCGCGTTCACCGCCGCCCTGATGCACGACCTCAAGACGCCGCTGATCGCCGCGAACCACCTCTTGAACGTTGTGCGCGACAACGAGGAGCTCACTCGTGACCAGCGCATCGAGGTGGTGAGCCGACTCTCGACCGAGAACCAGGCGCTGATCGAGCTGGTGCAGAAGATGGTCGACGCCCACCGGCTCGAGCTCGAGGACGTGCCGCTCAAACGCGAGTCCCGCGACCTGCGCGTTCTCGTGAGCGATGTGCTGGATCGGCTACGTCCGCTTTCGCGCGAGCGCGGGGTGGCGATCTCGGTAAACGGGGAGGCGCTCGCGCGGGTCGATCCCAAGGAACTCGAGCGGGCGCTGTACAACTTGCTGAGCAATGCGGTCCGCTACGCGCATTCGCGCATCGAGGTGGAGGTGTTCCCTGGGATGCTGCGGATCAGCGACGACGGGCCCGGCCTGCCCGAGCCGTTGGAGCGGCTGGCGCAGCCCTTCAACGGTCAGCCGTTGGAGATCGCGGGTCACCGCTACACCGCCGGTACCGGCGGCCTGGGGTTGTTCATCGCCCGGCGTGTGCTCGAGGCGCACGGTGGCAAGCTGGTGTGTGAGTCCTCGAGCGAGCGGGGCACGGTGCTGCTGGCGTACGTCGGCGGTGGCGTGCCGTGAGGCCGATGGGAGGGTTCGTGTGCGCGTGCTGATCGCCGACGATCATCCGCTGTTCCGTATGGGCCTGTCGCTGGCGCTGGGCGCGGAGGGTTTCGAGGTGGCGGGCGAGGTGGAGAACGGCCGCCAGGCGGTGGAGCGTTGTGCCCAGGGGGGTGTCGACGTGGTGCTGATGGACGTCAAGATGCCCGGCATGGACGGGATCGAGGCATGCCGCCTGGCGGTCGGCGGTGAGCACGCCCCGATCGTGGTGATGCTCACGACCTTCGAGGAACCCGCCATTGTGCGTGCCGCGCACGAGGCCGGCGCGACCGCCTTCCTCTCCAAGGAGACCGAGCCGCGCGAGCTCGCTCGCCTGCTGCGCGCGATCGTGGCCGACCCCGAGCGCGACTGGATGCCGAGGGTCGACCTGCCCGAGCTGACGCCGCGGGAGGAGCAGGTCCTGCAACTGATGGCACTGGGGCTCTCCAACAAGGCGATCGCCAAGGAGCTCGGGCTGAGTCCGGAGACGGTGAAGGACTACCTGATGGGCGTGTTCCGGAAGCTGGACGTGCGTGACCGGGTGAGCGCGGTCAGGCGGGCGAGCGAGCTCGGTCTGCTCTAGGGCCACAACCCAGGGGATCGCGGCCCGCACCCCAATGGGGTGGGTCCGCGATCGATATCGGCGCTAGCGTGGCGGCATGCGCGGCGCTCCCGGTCTCCCACACACCCGCCCAGGGCGGAGAGGCTTCACGCTCCTCGAGGTCGTCGTCGCGCTCTCGATCGCCGGGCTGCTGGTCGGAGGCGCGACGGTGTTGTTGCGGCCCGGTGGCGCGCTGAGGGCGGCGCAGGGTGCACGGACGTTCCTGCTCTGGGCGCGGTTGGAGGCCCTGTGGACCGGTGAGGCGGTGGCCGTGGTGCCGGGCGCGTCGTTCGCGCTTTCCGCCCGCTCCGCGCCGGACGCCGCCACGGCCTGCACCGGGCCCGAGCTGAAGCGCTTCGAGCTGGCTCACTACGGCCGTACGCGCGTGGCGCAGGCATTGCGCGACGGCATCGTGTGGTTGCCCGGCGGCGGGGCGCGCTCCTGCGCGGGCGGGGGTGTGATCAGCGGCCGGATGGTCGTGGTCGACGGCGCCCGGCGGGCGAGCGTCGTGGTGTCGAGCCTCGGTCGCGTACGGGTGGAGGCGATGCGGTGAGGGCCTGGCGCTGGCATCGAAGGGTCGGCGGCGTCACGCTGCTCGAGGTGGTGGTGGCCCTGGCCGTCGTGGCCCTGGCACTGCTGGCGTGGGTACGGCTGGAAGGCCACCTGGCGCAGGTGGAGCACTCCACCCGGATCCGCCGGCAACTCGCCGCCTGGATGAGCGACGAGCTGCGCCTACAGCGCGCCGTGCGTTCCCTGGGCTGTCGGTCGCGACCCGCACCTCCGGGCTGGTCGTGCATTGTCGAGCGCAGCTGTCTCGAGGCCTCCGCACCCTGCGAGATGGAGGGCATCCGGGTGACCCTCACGCCGCCAGGGGGGCCTCCCTGGAGCGGCGCGACGGCGGTGTGGTGGCCCCTCCAGCGGGCGCCGGTGGAGGCCCCGCCATGAGCCGGAGGCGCACAGTCGCGCCTGGCACCCGCCGACGCCGTGCGCACGCCGGCTTCAGCGTGCTGGAGCTGCTGCTGGCCGTCAGTCTCTCGGCCCTCGTCGGCCTCGCCGCGGTGCGCCTGCTGGCGGGCTCGCGCGCCTCGGAGGCGTCGACGTCGACAGCGTCCGATCGTGCGCGCGCTCTGGACCTGGCCGCCGGCCTGCTGACCGGCGAGTTGCGGCGTGCAGGTTACGTGCCCTACCCGTCGCCGCTCGCCGACGGCCGGGACGCCGTCCGGCCCGGCCTCACGGTGACGCTCGGCTCAGGACCGCGTGGCGACGCGCTGGGGCTACGTTATCTGGACGATCGGCTCCAAGGCGGGCCCGTGACCCGCGATCTAGAGTTCGATGCCGCCATCGACGGCCGCGGCCTGGCGCAGCTCTACCGCACTTCCGCGAGTGGGAGCCGTCAGCCGTGGGTGCAGGGCATCGACCGGATCCAGGTCGTGGGATGGGTCGATGGCACCGGCCTGCACGGCCGGAGCGAGCTGGCGGCGGGGGAGCTGCGGCCCTGGCTGTTGCTACTCGCGCTCGGCGCGGCTGGGGTGCCTGCGCGCCGGCTTGCCGTGCCGCTGCCGAGCCGCCCGCTGGCCACCGTGGTGGAGGGGCCGTGAACGGGCTCGGGCGCCGTGATGCAGGCGCCGCTCTCGTCCTGGTGCTGTTCGTGGCATTGCTGATCGGTGCGGTCGCGCTCGCGCTGACGTTCACCGTGACGCTGGACGGTCTCGCGGCCCGCCATGCACAGGAGGACGCACTGGCCGAGGCGGAGGCCGAGGGCACGCTGGCGCTCGGAGTCGCACTGGTCCGCCATCAGGCTGGCGGCCCCGTCGATCTCGGGGCCGTTGTCGGTCGAGTGCGCGGCCTCGGTTGGTCCGCGACGCTAGCCCTCGTCCCCGTGGGGAGCGGTGCAGTCAGGCTGGACGCCGTGGCGCGCGTCGGCCGAGCGGCGGTGCGCCGCTCGGCCACGATCCGTACCGATGCTGCCATGATGACGCTCATGGCGCGTCCCTGAGCACGAGCCCGGCGTCAGCGGGTCTCGGTCGTTCGCACCTCGAAGATCGGGATGCCTGCGAACTGGATGTAGCGCATGATGGCCGGCTTGTTGTTGCCGGTGTTGACGTACACCACCTCGGAGTTCTGGCCGGCATTGCACTTGTCGGTCGATGTCTTGCTGTTGTTCTTCTTGTCCTGGTTGGTGGAGCCGCCGGCGCCGGTCGTGCAGAAGTAGTCCGACACGACCGACCCGATCAAGGTGTTGTCCGACACGATGCGGTAGGTTCCGCCCGCGTAGATCGGCGCCATGACGCTACTGCCGCCCTGGAACACGTCGTTCTCGGCGACGAACGCCAGGACGTGGTTGGGATAGGAGGGGTAATTCCCGGTGTTCCCGGTGAGCATGTTGGCGTTGAGGTCGATGTCACCGCCGGCGCTGTTGTCGGTGGCGCCGGGGGTGTCCCTCTCCACGACCAGCGAGGCGTTGTAGACGGTGCTGCCATCGGACCGCTGGGTCTCGGCGAAGTACTGGGTGGGCTGGTCGAACTGCAGGTTGAAGCCCTTGAAGTCGAGCGTCCCATACACCTTGAGCGACCCCGGCGTGCCGGGCACGTACTCGAACCCGTACTTGTTGCTCGCGTTGACCTTGACGGTGCAGTCGACCGCCGTGGCGCCGAACAGCAGCGTCCGCGTACCGGACGCGGTGAGAGCGGCCAGGCAGGAGCTGCTGTCGTGCAGGGCGATGCCGCCCGGCGTTGTCACCTGGGGGGTGCCACCGTTGTATGAGATCGTGAGCCCGTTATCTCCGGCATCCCTGTGGATGCAGTCCCTCCAGGTGCCGAGGCTGCAGCCCTGGGTGCCGTTGGGCGCGGTGTCGAGCGTCGGGAACGTGGGAGCGGCATCGGCGTTCAGGTCGAACGAGCTCGGTCCGTTGTCGGTGCAGATCCCCTTCGTATGCGAACACTGCAGCAGCGTCGAGTTCACCACCAGGTCCTGGCTGACGTTCTGGCCGATGAAGACACCGAGGAGCTTGTTGCTCGGGTCGCCCAGCTTGACGGAGCCGTTCAGCTCCACCTGCCCGTACTGAACGCGCAGGCTGGCGCACAGGTTGTCCGCGATCTGGTTGTCGGCGCTGACCCGGTTGACCATGGCGGCGTAGCGGCTGTCGTTGGTCAGGTTGTAGTCATTGAGCTCCGAGAAGTTGCCGTTGGAGTTGAACACGGTGGTCTGATTCCCCGCGTCGCCCACGACGTAGATCCCGCCGCGGATGCTGGACCCGCCGTTGACGAACTTGTTCGCCTGTCCGTGGCCGGCGAAGATCGCCTGCTGCAGCACGCCCGTGTTGTTGAGCTCGAGCACGGCGCGGACGGTGGCTCGGGCACCGTTCGAGGTCCCCTCCGACACCAGCGTGAACAGCTTCGGCTGGGCGGGATCGCGGTACAACGTCATCCGATACTGGCCGATGACCGTGGTGCCGTCGGCGGCGTAGACCGGCTCGCTATTGCCGCCGTTGAAGACGATCTTGTTCGCGTTCCACGTCAGCGAGGTCGTGTTATCGCGGTACCAGTCGAGGCCCTCACCGATGCGGCTGTAGCACGCCGTTCGCGTGGGGTTCGCGGTGCCGTCATTCAGGGAGTCCTCGACGTAGCGGTAGTACTGGAACAGGGCCGCCTTGTACTTCTCGAGGCCGGCGTCGGCGACGTACCTGGCCTGGATCGAGGTGGTGTCGTTCCGGGTGATCCCGAGCTCCAACCGGGTCGACAGGAAGCTGCCGGCGACGAGGATGCCCACGACTACCAGGATGGCCATTGCGGTTACCAGTGCGATACCTTGCGCTCGGTTTCTCACGCCACTCCCTACCGATCCTTGAGATTGGGCAACAGGACTTGCTGCGTCATCGCGTAACAGGCCCGGTCCGGCCCGCAAGTCACGTCCGTGCGGGTCGCGTTGGTCGCGGTTGCCGATTGTCCCATCGGGATCGTGAAGGTCCTCGCCGCCATGCCGTCGACCCTGGTGTCGGACTGGGCAACGACGCTGACCAAGGCACTCCTCACGTAGGACGCGTTCTTCGGACAGGAGACGGTGTCGGGAACGGAGTCCATGACGGCGCCGTTGCTGCACACGTAGCGGATGTCGAGCGCGAGGATGCCCGGCGCCAGGACGGCGTAGGTGCTGGTGATCGAGGACGTCGCGAGCAGTGCCGCGCCGGCGGTGGGATCACACGCTTCGTCGGCGCGATACAGCGTGTTCGAGGTGTCGAACGCGAAGGCGACCTCGCGACACGCCGTTGCGAGGGGCTGGAGGGTCGTGATGTAGGCCATGGAAGCGGCGTCCTGAACGTGCGCACCGGCGCTTCCGTCGGTGCCGACGATGCAGGTGGTGAGGCCGGTAGCCGTGTCCGTTGGGCAGATCGAGAGGGTCACGGCCGGGCTCAGGATCGCGCCCGTGGCCGGGTCGGAATACATGTCGGTCCCGGCGGAGTGCAGGTCCGTGGTCACGAGTTGCATCACCATGCGGGCCTTGTCGTGGGCTTCGGTGCCCGCCGCCGTCTGGCGGTTGAGCCGGGACTGCTGCACGAAGAAGGTCGCGACGATCCCCAGCACGATCGCCAGGATGAGCGCGGCGACGAGGATCTCGAGCAGCGTGAACCCCTGGTCGCGCGACGGCATCCGCCGGTTCCTCATGGCGTGGGTCCCGCCGGGACCGGGCAGGGCTTGGGCGTGGCCTTCTTCGGCGAGGGATAGACGTCGTAGCAACTGATGGCCGTTCCGACGGTGAGGGTGATGCCCTGGCTCGTTGCCGTCACCGTCACGTCGAGGGTGCCCTCGGAGTCGTACGGCGTCACCGAGGTGGGGGGGCCGACGCTCCAGTCGACCGCCACGGGCCCATCCGTCGTCGAGCCGGTGCACTCGAGGATGTCGCCGGATTCGAATCCGGCCTGGCTGGTGGCCGTCGTCGGCGGTACCGGACTTGCCACTTGTGTCCGATAGCTCGTGCGCAGGCCGTCGTGGTTCGCCGAAGGGGCACAGAGGCCGTAGTAGTCGATGAACTTGAAGCTCAAGTGCTTGCCGCTCAGCGTGTCGACCTGGTCGTTCAGACTCGATGCCGGATCCACGTTGAAGGCTCTGAGGACGTCGCCGGACACGGCCTCGAGGACGTGATTGGCCGATGTCTTGACCTGGGTGGCGACGGCCGATCGTGAGCTCGCGCGGAGGTGGTTGACCTGGGTCATGGCCAGCGCCAGGAACGCGACCGCGATGATGGCCAGTGCGATCATGAGCTCGGCGAGCGTGAGGCCCGACTGCCGTCTCGTCATTGGATCGTCGCCCTTCCGGTCGCGCTGAGCGTGATGGTGCGGGTGTACGTTCCGCCCAGCGCCGTGATGGTGATCGTCCTGCCCGCAACGGAGTCCAGCGGCACGCCGTGCCGGTCGATCCGGAAGCGGCCGTTGGTCAGGGTGGTGCCCGACAGGGTGACCTTGGGAAGCGATTCGGTGGCGAACGCCTGGGTGTCCACGGTCTCGCCGGTGTCGCACGTTCCGTTGTCGTTCTCGTCGATACAGATGCTGTAGCTGCCGTGACCGGCGGTGGAGACCTCGAACTGCGCGGTACGGTTGGCCTGGACGGCGTCGAAGCGCGTCTTGGCGACCGCGCCGGAAACGACCTGGGCTGCCTGGTTGACCGCGAAGTGGCCCGGATTCAGTGCCACCGTGCCGACCGCGAGCAGGATGCCGGCGATCGCCAGGGCGAGCAGCAGTTCGATCAGGGAGAAGCCCGACGAGCGTTGCATGGCTCAACGATAGCGAGCCTGCGAGGCCGGCGGCACCCCATTCCGGGGGGTACGCGCTTGACGCGCCGACCGTCGCCTGCAACGATGCTCTCCATGGAGGGTCGTGCGCTGCTCTGTGCGGCGTTGCTGGCGGCGGATCGGCCCGTCGCCTCGACGGAGCTTCAACGCCTGCTGGGGGTCTCGCCGGAGGGGCTCACGCGGGTCGTGGACGACCTTCGGGCGACGCTCGTCGGCGCCGACCTCGGGCTGGTGGTCGACGAGGTAGCCGGGGGCTACCGCCTGGTCGTCGCCTCGCGCCTGGTTGGGTCGCTGGCAGGGTTGCTGGCGCCCTCGCCGCTACCCAGCCTCAGCAATGCCGCCCTCGAGACCCTGGCGCTGGTGGCGTACCATCAGCCGGTGACGCGCGGCGAGCTGGAGGCGGCCCGAGGGGCGTCGTGTTCGTCGACGCTCGACACGCTCCAGGAGCGTGAGCTCGTCAAGGCGATCGGACACAAGGAGATCGTCGGCAGACCGCTTCTCTACGCTACGACCGCGCGTTTCCTGCTCGAGTTCGGATTGCGGTCGCTCAACGATCTGCCGGCGCTGGAAGGACAGCCCGACAGCTTCCTGCGGGGCTGAGGGTACGGGTGGCCGAGGACGGCGTCTGCCGCGTCAGCGCCGGCGTGCCAGGTACCGCAGGGCCAGGGCGTAGCCGGCCTCACCGAGACCCACCACGCTGCCTGCGCACACGCCTGCGGTCAGGCTGCGGTGCCGGAACGGCTCCCGCGCGTGCACGTTCGACAGGTGGACCTCGACCACCGGCACCGGGATGCCCGCGACGGCGTCGCGCAGCGCCACGGATGTATGGGTGTACCCGCCGGGGTTCATGACCACGCCGATCGCGCCTTCGTCCGCAGCGCCGTGAAGCCAATCGATGAGCTGCCCCTCGTGGTTGCTCTGCCGGCACACCACCTCGACGCCGAGCTCCCGCCCCGCCTCCACGCACGACGCCTCGAGCTCGGCCAGGGTGGCGGAGCCGTAGACCTCGGGCTCGCGGCTTCCCAGAAGGTCGAGGTTCGGTCCGTTCAGGACCAGGATCATGGGCCCACCTCCTCGCGCAGCTCGTCCCAGGCGCGCTCCTGCTCGCGCTGTGTGACGTCGTCGACCACGACCGGTCGCCCGAGGTCCTCGAGGAGCACGAATCGCTGGCGGCCGCCGCGGCTCTTCTTGTCGCGCGCCATGAACAGGCGCAAGCTGTCGAACGGTACCTCCGGAAGGGGAGCGGGGCGCTCCCAGTCCAGCAGGCGTCGGGTTCGCGGGGTGAGATCGGACAGGCCCCGTGCGCGCGCCAGCAAGGCCGCGAAGTGCAGCCCGTACGCGACGGCGTCGCCGTGGGGGAGGGCATGGTCGCTGACCGCCTCGAGGGCGTGCGCGAGGGTGTGCCCTAGGTTCAGATGGGCCCTCACACCGCTCTCGCGCTCGTCCTGCGCGACGATCTCGGCCTTGACCGCGACCGACCGCGCGATCGTCTCGGCCAGCGCCTGCTCGGGCCAGCCGGCGGCGAAACCGTGATCGAAGGGCCCGAGCAGCGCCGGATCGGCCAGCAGCCCGTGCTTGAAGAGCTCCACGGCGCCCTGCCGGAACTCGGCTTCGGGCAGCGTGCTCAGCGTACGAACGTCGGCGAGGACGGCGCGCGGTTGCCAGAACGCTCCCGTGAGGTTCTTGCCCTCGGGAAGGTCGATGGCCGTCTTCCCGCCGACGCTGGCGTCGACCATGGCAAGCAGCGAGGTGGGTACCTGGTACCAGGCCAGGCCCCGCAGGTAGGTCGCGGCCGCGAACCCGGTGAGGTCGCCCACCACGCCGCCCCCCAGGGCGACTACAGCCGCTTGCCGGTCGAGGCCCTCGCGCGCGAAGCCGCGCTGGAGCTCGAGCCAGCGCTCGGCCGACTTGCTGTCCTCGCCTGCCGGCACCTCGAAGCGGACCACCTGAGCCCCGGCCGCGGTCAACGCGTCGTGCACCCCCGAGGCATAGCGCGGACCGACGTGGCTGTCGCTCACCAGTGCCAGCCGCCGCTCCCGCACGTTGGCCGCGAGCGACTCGAGCACGCCTGCGCCGACCGTCACGGTGTAGGCCGGTCGCACACGGACGCGGATCAAGTGGGGTGTTGGCTGCTCGACCATGCTTCCAACCTCTCTACGATCTCGTCCACGACGTCCTCGGACTGGCGCCCCTCGGTGGATACGGTGAAGCTGGCCACGTCCTGGTAGGCCGCGGCGCGCGCCAGCATCAACTCGCGGATTCGCTCCTCGGGATCCCCGAGCTCCAACAGCGGACGGCGGTTGCGGCGCGTGCGCCGGTAGATGGTCTCGGGGGTAGCGGTGAGCACCACCACCGGCCCCCGCTGCCTCAGCAGGCCGCGGTTCTCCCGACGCTGGATGGTACCGCCGCCGGTGGAGACCACGACCTCGTCGAGGCGGACGCAGCGGCGCACCACCTCGGCCTCGTAGTCGCGGAACACCTCCTCGCCGTAGAGCTCGAAGATGTCGGCGATGCGCATGTTGCTCACCCGCTCGATGACCCGATCGGTGTCGATGAAGGTGAGGCTGAGACGCCGGGACAGCTCCCAGCCGATGCGGCTCTTGCCCGTCCCCATGAAGCCCGCCATGGCGACCCAGGTGACCGGTCGATCGGGAGGGAAGTAGCGGAGAGCGGCCACGGCACGCGCTTCAGTAGTCCGCGACGTAGCGGCGGTGCGCCTCGAGGCTCTGCCGGAGCTCGCGCACGCTGTCGCCACCGAACTTCTCCAACACGGCGCTGGCCACGGTCAGGGCCGTCATGGCCAGGACCACGATGGATGCCGCAGGTACCGCCGTATGATCCGAGCGCTCCCGTGAGGCATCTGCGGGCTCGTGCGTCACCACGTCGACCGTGGGCAGAGGCCGCATGAGGGTGGCGATCGGCTTCATGGCCGCCCGTACCACCAACTCGGAGCCGGTCGTGATGCCCCCCTCCAGACCGCCGGAGCGGTTGCTCTGTCGGACATAACGGTGCTCGTCCTCGCGGAAGATGGCGTCGTGCACCTGGCTGCCGGGCAGGGTGGCGGCGCGCCAGCCGTCGCCGATCTCGACGCCCTTGATGGCGGGGATGCTCATCACGGCCTGAGCGAGTCGCCCGTCGAGCTTGCGGTCCCACTGCGTATGACTGCCTAGACCGATCGGTACGTTCCGGATCCGGGTCTCGATCACACCGCCCAAGGTGTCGCCGTCACGCTTGGCCTGGTCGATGCGCTCGACGATGGCATCGGCGGCACCCCGATCGAAGCAACGCACCGGGCTGGCCTCCAGAACGTCCAGTCGCTGCCAGTCCATACCGCCGCTGCAGTCGATGCCCCCCAGGCTCACGACGCGGGTGCACGCCTGCATGCCGAGCTCTTCGAGAAGGCGTAACGCCACCGAGCCCGCGGCTACGCGGCTCGCGGTCTCGCGCGCCGACGCGCGCTCCAGCACGTCACGCAGGTCCT
>Ga0307440_1000483_pt1 | contig 19638 bp, 16 predicted proteins | sample SalMarWE160410MG_FD_202150 | JGI IMG/M metagenome (GOLD analysis project Ga0307440, IMG submission 202150) | Salt marsh sediment microbial communities from the Plum Island Ecosystem LTER, Massachusetts, United States - WE1604-10 | ecosystem: Environmental > Aquatic > Marine > Intertidal zone >... | reverse complement strand
GTCAGGAAAACCGAGGTCGACGATGAGCAAGAAGGCTGCCCCACCCTCCTTAGCCGTACGTTCCGCCCAGATGTCGGTTCGTGCAACGGAATCGCTCTCGTTGTTGTCTGAGCTCGGGAGTCCCGCGTCAAAGATTATATGCCCGGAATTGAAAAACTGATCTTCGACACCATCCACAACGGCAACAAATCGCTCTACATTCGCCCCTTTCGAGGACTCGGCGGGCTGCATCCGCGTCAGAAGCATGACGGTCTCGGCAAACAGCGCGCCGGGTAACAGCCCCAGGATAAACATCAGTATGAGCTTCTTCATCTTCTCTCACCCTCAATGCCGCCCGGCAACTACTGGGCGTGGTATTCTTCTTCCATATATCGGCTGCTTTCGTCCCGACTGTAACGCTCAACCCCTACCGTGAAGCACGAATCGGGAGTCGAGAAGGACGACCCGAAGTCAGCGCCACTTTCTCCAACCGTCGAAGTTTGTTATAGTACCGTCGACAACAGATTGTCGAGACGCCTGACATATCCAACGGCTCATGGTATGCTGGTTGACAATCGCAGGAGTACGAATGGATCAAACCGAAGTTCGAACGTCGCCCGAGGAAGATACGATATCGCTCCTCGATTTGATGTCCGTCATTGCCAAGCGCCGCCGCTTCATCTTCTTCAGCACGGTCATCGCGGCGGCTCTCATCGTCCTGTTCTCGATTTACACTCTGAAAGTCCCGTCAACCTCACCCTACAACCCCATGCCGAACCAATTTACGCCGGAGGTCAAGGTTCGGCTGCTCGAATCACAGTCCAGCTCGATCTCGAGCGCTCTTCAGAACAGCGCACTCGGGACGCTCGCAAGTCTCGCAGGGGCCTCGTCATCGACCGGCCCGACGAACGCCGACCTCGCACAGGCGCTTCTCAAAGGGAATACCCTTGCCGACGACGTCGCACAGCACTTCGACTTCGTGGGCCGCTACCATATAACCAAAGATCCACTGACCAAAAGCCGGAAGATCTTCGAGAAAGCACTCGGTATACAGTATGACCAGACAACTGGAATCCTCACGATTACCTATACGGACATACACAAGGATTTCGCGACCAAGGTCCTGAGCTACACGCTGGACGCCCTTCAGAAGCGGTTCAATACCCTCTCGACGGAGAAGGTCGAGGCCCAAAAGGAGTATCTGCAGGCAAGGTTGTCCCAGCTCCAGGGAGATCTCAAACAGGCGCAGGATAATCTCATCAACTACCAGGTGAAACACGGAATTATCGATCTGAACACACAGGCTCAAGCGCAGGTAACGAAGATAGCGAGCCTGAACTCCCAAATTCAAAACAACGAAATTCAGCTTCAGACCCTCAAGAAGTATGGAAGAAGCGAGAACGATCCTGCCGTCGTTCAGCTGAAAAACGCGATCCAGATCGAGCAGAATCTCATCAACGAGCTCAAGAGCGGTTCCTCGAACTTCAGTATCAACAACATCCCACAGGATCAGTTGCCCCAGATCTCCGCAACCTACCTCAACCTGAAAAACGATCTCACACTCCAGGAAACGATCTACATGACGCTTCGGCAGCAGTACGAAACCGCGAAGCTCGAGGCAGACGCGAACGCGAAGACCTTTCAGGTTATCGAACATGCGGAGATTCCCGAGGTGAAGTCGGGTCCGAGCCGAGGCAAGATCTCGATGATAGTGACCATCACGGTCTTCTTTCTCGCGGTGTTCATCTCCTTCATCATGGAGTACTTCGAACGAGTCAAACGAGATCCGATAGAGTCCTCGAAGCTCAACGAGATCAAGGGGATGTTCGGAAGACCTCGAAGGGAATGAACTATTTTGTCATTCAGGTACTAACGAGATCGGAAGATAGGTTCATACGCCTCGCCAATCGCTTGCTCCTCGGGTCTCCGAAGACGCAGTCATCGTTCCTGCACTCCGATTCCGAGATTCTCATAGACAGCGGTTTGGGCGTCGATGACAACAAATCAGAAGACTTCATCGAGCTTCCCGAAGGCTTCTCCATCACGGCGGCTCCCGGACGCCTCGTATGGCCGCGTCGCAGTCTGACGATCCGCAGGAAGGGCAAACAACAGAAGAGCCTCGCTCCAATATTCCCCGGATACGTTTTCTACGAGGCAGACGAGGTGCATCCCGAGGTCTACCGGACGTTGAGGCAGCTTTCCGGATTCGTGCGATTCCTGAAAAACGAGAACCGTCTCGAAATGCTCTCGGGTCAGGACCGGGAGCTTCTCCTCCATTTCCTGTCGTACGGTGAGGTCGTCGACAAGTCAATCGTCTATTTCGATCGAAACAACCGTATACGGGTGAAGAGCGGGCCAATGAAAGGGCTTGAAGGCCAAATCATTAAGGTCGATAAGAGAAAGAAGAGAGCGAAGATACGACTATCCATGTACTCGGACCGCTTTCTGGTTGACTTCGGGTTCGAGCTCCTCGAACCGGCAGAGGGAAATGAACCGAAATAATCGAATCTATATTGTCGGAGCCGGTTTCGCCGGTCGAACAATTGCCCGCGAGATCCGAGAAAAAGGGATCCTCGGTGAAGTGCTCGCCTTCCTGGACGACGATCCGGAAAAAGAAGGCATGAACATCGAGGGGGCGCCCGTGCTCGGACCCGTTTGCAGAGTGGGAGACTTTCTCAAACAGCTGCCGGCAGACGAGGCACTGGTCGCCCTGCCCTCGGCCTCACGCGAACAGCTGAAGTCGGTGTACCAGGAGCTCGCCAAGGCAGAGTTCAAAAAGATCAGGATTCTTCCCGGCATCTCACAGATCCTGGAGGGTGACGCCCATCTCATCCAGACGCGGGAAATCGATGTCCATGACCTCCTGGGGCGAAGCCCGGTGTCGATCGGACTCAAGAAAAGCCTCGAGTACCTCCGAGGACGTCGCGTGTTGATAACCGGAGCGGGCGGAAGCATCGGCGGCGAGCTTGCACGGCAGCTGCTCTCGGGCGGAGTAGAGCGGCTCTATCTCTTCGACCACGAAGAGAACAGCATCTACGAGATAGACAAAGAGCTCCGCATCCTCCAAGAAGAAGGAGTGGGCGAGGCAACAACGATTGTGCCCGTTCTCGGAGATCTCCAGGACAGGGATTACACGAGACACATCCTCGGGAGATTGAAGGCCGACGTCCTCTTCCATTGCGCCGCCTACAAACACGTTCCGATGCTCGAGCACAATCCCATAGAGGCGGTAAAAAACAACCTCTTCGGCACGTTGAACCTCATTGACGCCGCGGTTGAGGTGCATACCCCGCGTTTCGTGCTGATCTCCACGGACAAGGCGGTCGACCCCACCTCGGTTTACGGTGCCTCCAAGATGCTCGCAGAAGAAATAGTCCTTCGAAAACGCGCCGGGCCGGGCGACTTCATCGTGGTTCGGTTCGGAAACGTCCTCGGGTCTCGAGGAAGCATCGTGCCCCTCTTCAAGAAGCAGATCCTCAAGGGCGGTCCAGTTACGATAACTCACCCCGAAACGACTCGCTTTTTCATGACGATTCCAGAGGCCTCATCTCTCGTACTCAAGGCTGGAGGGGTCGGCAAGGGCGGAGAGCTCTATATACTCGACATGGGAGAGCCGCTCTCGATCAAAGAGCTCGCCGAGCAGATGATACGGTTCTACGGTTTTACCCCGGAAGCCGAAATCTCGTTGAGCTACATTGGGCTCCGTCCGGGAGAGAAACTTCACGAGAATCTTTGGGCTCAAGACGAGCATCCCATGAAGACGGGATATCCTCGCATCAACCGCCTTCCGCGAGAGGAGCGCTTCAATGGCTCGCTCGACCGTCTGATAGGCTCATTACGTCCGATTTGTTTCTTCGACAGGGAGAATCCGAACCTTTTTCGAAACCGCATTGCACTGCGAAAGATACTCAACGCCTACATACCCAGCGTTACGATTCCGAAAGATGAGCCTGAATACTGATACCTTCATCCCTTTCGCCCTCCCCTCCCTCGGCCACGAGGAGGAACGGGCGCTGATAGCCGTCCTGCGCAGTCATTGGCTTACTACCGGTGAGGTGGCGAAGCGTTTTGAGACGGAGTTTGCCGCGGAGGTCGGCTCCGCCTACGCGCTCGCGGTAAGCTCTGCAACAGCCGGTCTTCATCTTGCGCTCGAGGCGGTCGGCGTAAAGAGCGGAGATTTTGTTCTCACGACGCCCTACACTTTCACTGCGACCGCAGAAGTGATCCGCTATCTCGGGGCTCACCCGCTGTTCGCGGATATTCGAGAAGACACTCTCGACATCGACCCGGCTGCGGTCGAAGCCGCGCTCAAGGGCTCACGGAGGGGGAATCGCGTATCGGCGGTGCTCCCGGTTCATTTCGGCGGTCTCATCTGCGACATGAAAGCGATTATCGATGCCGCTGCCTCGGTTGGGGCCGCGGTGATCGAGGACGCTGCTCACGCATTTACGGCAAAAGTCGGCGACCGAGCTGCAGGAACTTTCGGCACCGCCGGAGTCTACTCGTTCTACGCTACGAAGACGATCACCACCGGCGAGGGAGGGATGGTGGTGACCAATCGTCCCGAGATTGCGCAGCGGATGGCGGTCATGCGGCTTCACGGGATCGACCGGGACATGTGGGACCGTTACACGAGCCCGCAGGCTTCATGGGAATACCGGGTCGTCGAGGCAGGCTACAAGTACAACATGACGGACATGGCGGCGGCAATCGGACGTGTTCAGCTGAAGAAGGCCGAGGCCTTCCGCGAGCGACGTTCACGGATCGCCGCCCGCTATCTTCAGGCATTTTCAGGCGTCGACTATCTCATACTTCCCCACGCACCAACGGCCGGCCATTCCTGGCATCTCTTTACTCTGCGTATAGTGCCTGATAGACTGACAATCACCCGGAACGAATATGTGCAAAAGCTCATGGAGCGTGGAATCGGCACAAGTGTTCATTACATTCCCCTGCACATCATGCCCTACTACCGCAAGCTCTACGACTACAAGCCCGAGGACTTTCCGACCTCCATGCGTGTCTACGAGTCGATTTTCAGCCTCCCGATATACCCGGACCTTTCGGACAGACAGGTCGAACGAATCATCGAGTCGGTTCTCGACGTGGGGTCTCGAAGCTACAAGGGATAACAGCTATGACCGCTGATCAGGGGCGGTTCGTCAACGATTTCTACGAGGAGGGGATGTACGTCGGCCTCGTCGTACGTTCGTCGATCCCCCGAGGACAGATCCTCTCGATCAGCTACCCGACCCTTCCGAACGGAATGACCCTTATCACTGCGGACGCCATTCCCGGCCGGAATGAGCTTTCGATTCTCGGCGGCTCCATGCCGGTCCTCGCATCTCAGACGGTAGGTTATCTCGGTGAACCGATTCTTCTTCTCTGTGGAGCGGACGAGCGAGATCTGCAGGCCTTCGCCGCGGCGATTGAGATTCGATACTTCGAAGAACCGCCCCTCAGATTCGACTCCCCCGTTCCCGAACAATGGTTCTGCGACGACGGGATGGAACACGGTGAGGTCGACAAGGTTCTCGCAGAAGCGTTCCAGGTCGTCGAAGGCGAGTATTCGACATCTCCCGGCGACCAGGTCGCGAGTGACGCCCACGGTGCCGTGGCACAACGCACTAAGGATCGTTTTCAAATCACGACGCCCACGCAGTGGCCTTTCCACGTCAGGGAGACGGTAGCGGCCGTACTCGGTCTTCCGGCCGACCGAGTAAACGTCGCTGTCTCGGCCATGAGTGCTCACAAGGACTCCCGGATCTGGTTCTCCTCACTCCTCGCGGCGCATGCCGCGCTCCTCGCCGATGCGAGCGGTAAAATCGTGAAACTGGTTCTCCAACGCGAGGAGGCCGCCCGCGTGGTGCCAAGGAGAGCCTCGAGCCGGATTCAGATTCGAACCGGCCTCGACAAGGACGGGATTCCCACTGCGCAAGACATCCATATCTACTTGGACGGGGGCGCATATCCGCTCATGGCAGGCGAGCTCCTCGACCGGGCGATTCTCGGGACTGGAGGGGTCTACCGAGCTCCCAACGTTAGGCTATCGGCCCATGTCGTCCGGACAAGCGGTCGGCCGATGGGCGCATTCCTCGGCCTGGGACTCGCGCAGGGTGCCTTCGCCTCGGAGACTCACGCCTCGAGAATTGCAGAACTTTCACAGACCGACCCGTTCACCTGGAAACGGGACAACCTGATAACCACAGGAGACAACTTCGCAGGAGGCGGAACTCCTGCCTCCTATCCGCCGGAACAGCTACTCCGGCGTGCTGCGGAGCTCTCGGACTTCCGACGCAAACACGCGGCCTACGAGATGTTGAAGAAACGGCGAGACACGATTCGCGAGCGTACTCAGACTCTGCGCGGAATCGGGATCTCGATTGCGTTCCAAGGTGCCGGACTTCACGGAAAGAAGGAAGAGGACGGCTCCTACGGAGTCACGGTACGGCTCGAAGCGGACGGGAAGCTCCATATCCTGACCTCCGGCGTGTCGATCGATGGAGTTGCGAGAAAGCAATGGCAGGATTCGGCGTGGAGAATCCTCGGTATCGAGCGGAAGAACATCATTTGCAGAGAGCTTCCGACGAACGATGTGCCGGACTCGGGCCCCTCCGCCTTCTCTCGAAACGTCACGATTATCGACATCCTCGTCGCTCGCTGCTGCCAAACCATTGCGCGACGCCGTTTCCGATCGGGTCTTCCCATCGAGGTAAGACGAACCTATCGAATCCCCCGAGCGAATAGGTGGTCGCAGACGACGAAAACCGGGCTTCCCTTTCCGATGCTCTCTTGGGCAGCGGCGGTCGTTGAGACGGAAGTCGACCCGGTAACCTTTGAAACGGAAATTCGCGGCATCTGGATGCCGGTAGCGTGCGGTGAGCTGCTCAACCCGGCGAATGCGCGACGGACCGTCGAAAACGCTATCTTTCATGCACTCTGGTGGTGTTCGTCCACGTATGGGTCTTCACGTGAACCGAAGATCGACAACCTGCCGCCCATCGAGGTGGAGTTCATTACCCCCGAGACAAGGTCCGTCTCCGGCGGAGTAGAGGAGCTGGCCGGGTCGGTCATACCCTCCGCCTACGTGTCCGCAGTGGCGCAGGCGACCGGAAGGTACTTCGACAGCCTGCCGATTACCCCAGAACTGATCCATCACTACACGGAGGATATGTGAACATCAATTTCTCGCTCAACGGGAAAAATGTCTCAGTCGATGTAGAGCCCGAGAAACGGATGGTCGATGTGCTCAGAGAGAACTTCCAGCTGACGCGGACGAAGGCCGGCTGCTATGCCGGCGCTTGCGGAGTTTGCTCCGTGCTCGCCGGCGGTCGGCTTGCGTGTTCGTGCCTGATGCCTGCGTTCACCGCACGAGGCGCGGAGATCGTCACGATCGAAGGCTATTCCCGGTCGCGGGAGTACGCCGATATTCTCAAGGCTTTTCTGGAGGCTGAATACTATCCCTGCGAGTATTGCTCGGCGGGGAGAATCTTGGCAATAGAGGCGCTGCTCACAGAACATCCTGACCCTTCGGAATCGGAGATCCTCACCGGCATGTCCGGAATTACCTGTCAGTGCGCGAATTATACATCCTTGGTGAAAGCGGTGGAGATTGCCGCCTTCGCGAGAAAGATGAGACGTCGTGGCCGAAGAACGTAAACGCGTCAGTCGCAGCAACATATACGCTCCGACGAACCTCGCCGAGCTCCTCTCCCTCTACAGCAAGCTGCCTTCGGCACTCATCTACAACGGGGGAACGCACATACTCAGAGAGCAGCCCCGCAAGTATGTGCAACTTCCTGCGAACGTCATCAACGTCCACCGGGTCCAGGAGCTCGGCAAGATTACCCGAACTGAACGTCACCTCGACATCGGTGCAGCCGTCCCAATCGGACGCATCCTGGAGGTGGGGAGTAATGTGGTCCCGCAGGCGCTTCAGCAGGCCCTCTCCTCCATCGGCACGCCTGCCGTGCGTAATTGGGCCACTCTCGGGGGCAACCTCTGCATTCCCGATCGGCGTATGAGCACGTTCGCCGTCTATTTGCTGCTCGACATTCAGGTGGAGCTGCGCAAAGTGGGGTCCGCTCGATGGATTCCGCTTAACCGATTTGCCGCTCCCGACCGAAAGATCGACTTGCAGCGAGGCGAGGTTCTTACCAGGATTCGAATTCCCTTCGCTACGTGGGACCTGCAGGTCTACCAGAAGATGGATCGCGAGCTTCAGGATCCCAACAATTTCCTGTCCTTCTGCGGGCTCGCACGGGTGCAGAGGGACGTGATCACCGACATCCGTTTCGCTTGTGCCACCTCCGGCACAACAGTCGTTCGAAGCAGGGAGGTCGAAACGGAGCTGGTTGGTCGAAGGGTGCCGGTCGCCCCGAGAGAGCTCGCGACGATCCACGAGCTTCTCGACGGGCTCCTCGCCGGACTGTCGGACCGACTTTCCGGTTTCCAGGTGGGACGAATTCAAAGCATCTTCCGCTGGTTTCTGGGTCGGTTGAGCCCCGAGTAGCAATTGGAGTAGGTCGCGTTCCCCTCCGCCTTTACACGAACTGCGCCTCAAGTTATATTCAAATCGAATACTGAAAGAGGGCTCAATGCAGGACTTCGTTCATCTGCACAACCATTCCGACTATTCGCTGCTGGACGGTGCGTCTTCTATTCCCAGCCTGGTGGCGCGGGCACAAGATCTCGGGATGAAACACCTCGCCTTGACCGATCACGGAAACATGTTCGGGGCCCTCAAGTTCTATAAGACCTGCAAGAATGCGGGAATCAACCCGATTATCGGCTGCGAGTTCTATGTCGCAACAGGCTCACGGCATGACAGGGGAGCTCCGGAAACCTCCCGCACGAATGGCGCAGATTCGGGGAGCCGCTACAATCATCTCATCTTGCTCGCGCGAGATCAGGTCGGTTATCGGAACCTCCTGCAGCTTACCTCGTACGGCTACACGGAAGGGTTCTACTACAAACCGCGCATCGATCACGAGCTGCTGGAACGCTATTCCTCAGGTCTCATATGTACGAGCGCGTGTCTCGCGGGCCTCATCCCTCAGAAAATCGTTCGGGGAGACGACAGTGAAGCCCTCCAGATAGCCGGTCACTACGCCGAGCTATTCGGGAAAGAGGGCTTCTACCTCGAGCTCCAGGATCACGGAATCGAAGATCAGAAACGTGTCAACCGGGCGCTTCTCGAAATCTCCCGGAAGACCGGAATTCCACTCATCGCAACCAACGACATCCACTATACCAACGCCGACGACGCCGGCGCTCAGGACGTGCTCCTGTGCATCGGCACCAACAAGAAGCGCAACGAAACGGAACGGCTCCGATTCGGCGGACCAGAGTTCTACATGAAGAGTCAGGAGCAGATGTGGGAGCTCTTCGGCTCGGTCCCGGAGGCGCTCACAAACACGCTGGCAATTGCGGAGCAGTGTTCCCTCGAGATCGATCTCCCGGGCCCACTCCTTCCCGATTACTCCTATCCGGTTGAGTTCACCTCTCCCGACGATTACCTTCGGCATCTTACCTTCCGGGGACTTGCCGAGCGCTACCCGAACTACTCCGACGAGATCAGGGACAGGGCCGAATACGAGCTCGAAACGATTATCTCGATGGGTTTCACCGGCTACTTCCTCATCGTCTGGGACTTCATCGATTGGGCGCATCGTCACGAGATCCCGGTCGGGCCCGGCAGAGGCTCAGGAGCGGGATCGATCGTTGCATACTCGCTCCGAATCACGGATATCGACCCCCTGAAATATGGGCTCCTCTTCGAGCGGTTCTTGAACCCAGAGCGTGTTTCGATGCCCGATTTCGATATCGACTTCTGTTTCGAACGTCGCGGCGAGGTCATCGATTACGTGACGCAGAAGTACGGCAGCGACCGGGTCGGCCAAATCATTACCTTCGGGACCCTGAAGCCGAAAGCAGTGATCCGAGACGTAGCCCGAGCGCTCGATCTTCCCTATGCAGAGGCCGATTCGATTGCGAAGCTCGTGCCCCCGGGGCCGAAGATGACCCTCGAGCAGGCTCTCCAAATGGAGCCTAAGCTGGCGGAGCTCGCCGACCGCGGCAAGCTCTACGAAGAGCTTCTCGACACGAGCAGGAGGCTCGAGGGACTCTCACGCCACGCCTCGACGCACGCGGCGGGCATCGTCATCGGCAAGCAGCCGCTTACCAGCTACGTGCCGCTCTACCGCGATCCCAAGACCGGTTCGATCTCAACCCAGTACACGATGGACCAGCTCGAGGAATGCGGGCTCGTCAAGATGGACTTCCTCGGTCTCAAGACGCTGACCCTTATCGAAAATACAGTCGGCCTCATCAACCGGAGAGGCATCGATTTCGACGTCGAGACAATTCCGGAGGACGACGCTGCCACCTTTAAGATGCTCGGAGAGGGCAAGAGCACCTGCGTATTCCAGTTCGAGAGCACCGGCATGCAGGGCATCCTTCGTCGTGCGAAACCCTCTTCGATCGAAGACCTCATCGCCTTGAACGCGCTCTATCGTCCCGGTCCGATGGCCAATATCGACCAGTTCATCAACGCGAAGACCGGAAGAACCCCGATCGCCTATCCGCTTCCGGAGCTCGGCGCCCTGTTGGAGGAGACCTACGGCGTTATCGTCTACCAGGAACAGGTCATGGAGATCGCCAGAATGATCGCCGGCTACTCACTCGGCGAGGCGGATATCCTCAGGCGCGCAATGGGCAAGAAGAAACACGAGGTGATGAACAAAGAGAAGGTGAAATTCGTTGGGGGTGCGACCAAACGGGGTTACACGAAGAAGCAGGCCGAAGACATGTTCGAGATGCTCATCCCCTTCGCCGGATACGGATTCAACAAATCCCACGCCGCCGCCTACTCCGTTCTCGCGTACAAGACTGCGTACCTGAAGGCCAACTACGGGCCTGAGTTCATGGCGGCCAATCTCACGAACGAGATCAATAACACCGACAAACTTTCGCAGTACATAACTGAGACCCGCGAAATGGGTATCGAGATACTGCCTCCGGATGTCAACCTTTCGGAAAAGTACTTCAGTGTGACCGACGGTCATGTCGTATACGGCCTCATAGGGATCAAGAACGTCGGGTCTTCTGCGGTAGAGGAAATCCTCAGGGCTCGTGCGGAGCTCGGTGAGTTTTCCTCGTTCGTCGATTTCCTCGAGAAGGTCGATTTGAAGGTCGTCAATCGCAAGGTGATCGAGTCACTGATTCAGTCCGGGCTTTTCGATCGGATGGGCGTCGGACGCCGAACCCTGATGCACAACCTCGAAGGGGCCCTCGAGATCGTATCGAAACGAAAAGAGGGGAAGATGTTTGGCCAAACCTCCCTCTTCGAGGATAGCGCCGAGCCCGCGTTCAGCGAGATACGTCTTGAGGAGGTCGAGGAGTACCCCGAGCTGGAACGGTTGCGTTTCGAAAAGGAACACCTCGGCTTCTATGTTTCCGGCCATCCTCTCGACAAGTTCGAGGCACTGCTGCGGCGACGCGCGACGCTCAAGCTGGACCGCGCCGACCGCGCAATTGCTGAAAAGACCTATACCGCCATCGGTTTGGTGACGGCGGTACGTACCATCATTACCAAGAAGGGCAGGCCAATGGCGTTCGGAACTCTCGAAGACACGGGAGGCTCGATCGAAATGGTGATCTTCTCCGACCCGTGGGAGAAGTATGGTTCAATGTTGAATGAGGACGCCATCGTTGCGGTCGAGGGAAAGGTGGATCCTACGAGGGGTGAACCGAAGCTCCTCGTCGATCGTGTCCTTGCGCCTGAAGAGCTTCAGGAGGCATCGCTCTCCGAGCTGCACATCCGACTCTCCGACAACCTTCAAAACGAAGACGAGCTTTACGGACTGCGGTCGTTGCTCTGTGACCACTCCGGTTCGAGCTCGGTCTACCTGCACCTCCCCGGAGCCGCATCGAAGCCGGAGGTCATCGTGAAGGTCTCGTCTCAGATTCAGGTCGCTCCGGCACAGTCGGTAATCGAGGAGATTCGACGTTTGCCGCGGGTCGAAGAGGTTTGGCAAGAATAGGCATAAATCCGATTGGAGGACACAATGCAAGTGGCAATGCGCATCGTTGGTGCAGTTCTGATGGTATACATGATCCTCATTTTCATCCGCGTCCTGCTCACCTGGTTTCGAGGGCCGAGCATGGGGAGGCCGTTCATGATTCTCGCGACGGTCACCGACCCCTACCTGAATTGGTTCCGGCGATTTCGTATGTTCAGAACGGATAGGATCGATTTCTCTCCCATTGCGGCGCTCATTGTGCTCGTCATTCTCCTAAACATCTCGAACGAGATTGCCGCCTACGGCACGATTTCTGTCGGAGTGGTCATCGCCATCGTCATCTCCGCCATTTGGTCGGCGATCTCATTCATCTTGACCTTTCTCGCAATACTCGACGCCATTCGACTCATCGGCGATCTGCTCAACGTGAACTCGGTCAACCCCTTCTGGCATACGCTCGACATCATCCTCTCCCCGGTCTTGAACTGGACGGGGCGGGTTGTGCTTCGTAGCCGCCCTGTAACCTACCGGACCGCCATGGTCGTTTCGGGAATCCTCATCATCATCGCGATTTTCCTCGGACGCTACCTCATCCACTTGTTGGTCAATCTCGTCCAACGACTACCGTTCTGACCGGGGAACATCGATCCATGTCGGTCGTGACCCGTGTTTCTCCGTGAGCTGCACATCCCGGTAACCCAGGTCGTTGGCGTCGGCCCGAGGACCGCGAAGCTTCTCGAGGGTCTGGGAATCGGCGATGTAGCCGACCTCCTGCTTCACCTCCCACGCGATTATGAGGATCGAAGGCATCCCGTGCGACTTCGCGACTGGCAGGCTGGCCGCCCGGTAAACACAATCGTAACAGTGACTGCGCACCGTTACTTCGGAAGAGGCAGGAGGAAGACGCTCAAGGTGATCGTCGAAGAGGCGGACCCGCAGGGTACCCGCGCGGCATTGCTCTGCTTCGGCCGCAGCTTCCTCAGCAAGACTCTGGAGGTCGGGGAGCGCTTCTTTCTCTATGGCCAATTTCGACACCGGTACGGCGAGATCCAGTCCAGCTCGTTCGAGGTCGAACCGTGGTCCGAGGAAGAGGGCCGAAATCTGCGGGTCCTTCCGATCTACCCATTGACCGCCGGTGTCGGACAGGGGCTTATGCGGCGTATCATGCAGCGAACGGTTCACGACTACGGCCTCAACCTCGAAGACGAGCTGTCATCGGACATGCGGGAGCGGCACGACCTGGACGACAAGGCGCAATCCCTCGCAGAGGTGCATTTCCCGAAGTCTGTCGAGAGCGCAGCCCGAGCTCGCCGCAGCCTGGCATTCGAGGAGCTGTTCTATTTCCAACTCGCCGTCGGTAGACGGGCGCTGCGCCGAAAATCCACGATGAGACCGGCAAGAAGAACGAAAACTCGTCTCCAGCAGACTCTCCTTGCAAGGCTTCCTTTTCAGCTGACTCCCGATCAGAAAAGCGCCCTCGAGGAGATAAATCAAGATCTTGGTTCCGAACGGCCGATGGCTCGACTGTTGCAGGGCGAAGTCGGCTCGGGAAAGACGCTCGTCGCTCTGCTGGCGAGCCTCGAGGTCATCGAATCGGGAGCCCAGGTCGCCTTTATGGCACCCACCGAGCTCCTTGCACGACAGCACGCCGAGATCACAGCGAGACATCTGTCGCCGCTCGGCATTCGCCCTGCCTACCTCTCCGGCAACATCAAGGACCCGCATCGCCGAGAGCTGCTACAGGCGCTCGAAGCCGGTGAAGTGGACCTGGTGGTCGGAACCCACGCGCTGTTCACGGGACGTGTAAAGTTCGCGAACCTCGGGCTGGTCATCGTGGACGAGCAGCATCGCTTCGGCGTGCTGCAGCGACTCGCCCTTACCGAGAAGGGTCGCAGCCCCGATCTCCTGCTCATGACCGCTACGCCCATCCCGAGGACTCTTGCCATGACCGCCTTCGGTGACCTAGACGTTTCGACGATTCGAACGATGCCCGAAGGGCGAAAACCCGTCATCACTCACCTTGCCAGACAGGGCAACGAGTCGAAGGTGCACGAATGGGTGCGGCGGGAGCTCGGCCGGGGCCACCAGGCCTATTTCGTCTATCCGCTCATCGAGCAGTCGGATGTTTCAGATCTCAGGGACGCCGAGTCGATGTTCGAAGAGCTGCAGAGGGTGATATTCCCCGAGTTCACGGTGGCGCTTCTCCACTCCCGCGTTCCCGATGACCGGAAGACTCGAACGATGGAATCCTTCGTGCGGGGAGAGATAGATCTGCTCGTTGCAACGAGTGTCGTGGAGGTAGGTGTGGACGTCCCGAATGCAACCGTCATGGTCATAGAGCATGCCGACCGTTTCGGGCTCGCTGCGCTTCATCAGCTCCGAGGACGGGTCGGCAGGAGCGAAACCCAATCCTACGCGTTCCTGATCTATGGCGAGGTGCCGACCGAGACGGGGAAAAGTCGTCTCAAGGCAATGCTCGAGACGAGCGACGGCTTTGAGATCGCGGAGGAGGATCTTCGATTGCGGGGACCGGGTGAGCTTACGGGTACCCGACAGTCCGGCTACTACACCCTCTCTGTCGCCGATCTCGCACGGGACTTCGAGCTTCTCAAGACGGCCCGGCAGGATGCCTTCGACCTCCTCGCGGCCGACCCGGGACTACTCCGCCCCGAGAATCGTGTAGTTCGCGAAGTGGTAGAGCGGACCCATCCATTCGAAGACGCCCCGTTTGGAGGAGGATAGGCGGATATGAGCGCCCTACGGATTACCGGCGGACGATACGTACGCCGACGGATCGAATGTCCCCCGGGCGAAATCCGACCGGCAATGGACAGAATGCGGGAATCGGTCTTTGCGATCCTCGGGAACCTCGAAGGTTGTTCGTTTCTCGACCTCTTCAGCGGATCCGGAGTAATCGGCATCGAAGCGGCCTCGCGCGGGGCAAGCCCGATCGTCCTCGTCGAGCGGGACGCCGGCAAGAAGTCTACGATTGCCAAGAACATCTCGATCGTCGAAACGCAGATCGAGCTTCGCATCATGCCGGTTGAACGCTATCTTGCGGTCTGCCGACAGCGATTTGACTACGTGTTCTTCGATCCGCCGTTCCGCTACGCCAACAAGTCGGCGCTTCTACGTTTGGTCAGCGACAACGGTCTGCTGGAAGATGATGGCCAAGCTCTCATCCATCGGCCGCGGGAGGACGATCTTCCGGAAACGGTAGGTCGTCTGCGAGTCATCGATTCTCGAAGCTACGGACGGTCGATCGTTGATATCTACGCCCTTGCCCCTACTGATCGATGATATTCATGAGACGCTTCCATCGATCGAGTGCAGAGACCCGTCGTTCAGGTTTCTTGTTCGCGCATTCGCCGGCGGTGGCTCTGCCTCCCACCGCGACGTGAGGCCCCTCTGGGTGCACTGATTCCACCTGCGGGGTCGAGTCTCCTTGATCCATTGAAGCGACCTCCATCGTACTTGTAGTAAGGTATCCCGAACGGGATCGATTTTCAGGTGTTCGACCAAGAAGTTGGAGCAGCTCAGTCCGAATCGCCCCGGGGAGCGCGTGCCGCCTCTTTTCGCGGTTCTGCATCTCTGCTATAGTCGTTCGGGCACCGAGAATCCCACTCGCAGATGCAACTCCAGACACGGAGGCAGATACTCACGTGACGTCTAAGCGGCGGACATTCCTTCAGCTCCCTCAAGGAACGGAGGCTTTCTACCTCGAAGAGGCCTTCCGTCACCGACGAATCATCTCGCGTCTCGACGATCTCTTCGAGCGCTGGGGCTACCTGCCGGTACACACCCCGGTGTTCGACTTCTTCGACATCTACCGCGGGCTGCTCGGCGATGCAGCGCTCGAGAACGTTTATCGATTGATCGACCGGGAGGGTGATCTACTGATGCTCCGATCCGACATCACCCTTTTCCTCGCACGACAGATGGGACTGGCTCTGCGAAAGGAGGACCTGCCGGTTCGGGTCTACTACTCGGACGTGATTCTCCGCCATCAGAACCGCGAGGACATCTCGAAGAACGAGTTCTTCCAGGCCGGCGTCGAGTTGATCGGCAGGGCGGGGAAGGATGCCGACCTCGAGGTGATGGTCCTTCTCCTTCGCACGCTCAGCGCACTCGGGCTGCCTGCGGTGATGCATGTGGGCTCTCGCATCATCTTCGATTTGTTCTTTGCAGACATCGAAGAGGAGCGACGGAAGCGCCTCGAAGCCGCCATCGCAATTCGCGATACGAAGGAAATGGCGCAGCTGCTTGATGGTTGGAATGTCGAGCTCATCGATTTTGCAGTTCGGCTGTTCGGCTACATCGGGGACGCAGATGGGCTCAATCGACTACGCACCCAGGGGACGAAGCTTTCCGCAGTACCGAAAGGGGTTCTCGCTGAGCTCAAACGCCTCTCCGAGCTTTCGAAGACACTCGCGAAAACTACGGCCAGGGGCTCCCACAGAATTGATGTCTCCGAAATCGGGACTCAGCCCTATTACACAGGAATCGTCTTTCAGGCCTACGTACCGGGACAGGATTCAGCGGTTGCATCGGGCGGTCGCTACGACGGGCTCCTCGGTTTCTTCGGACTATCCGCTCCGTCGATAGGATTTTCACTTCTGCTGCGGAAGGTGGAAACCTACGTCGACGCGAACGGTGAGGACAGAATTCCGCAGGCCGAGAAGGCAACAGGAAGCACGTTCGAAGAAAAGCTCGCCTCCGCCGACATAATCCGCAAGAAGGGCGGGATATCGATCCTATGACCACCCCACGACCGTCGCAACGATTAACGATCGCTCTCCCGAAGGGGAGACTCCTATCCCAGCTGTTGTCCCATTTCGAAGAAAAGAGGGTGTCTCTTTCCTTCGAGGATCGCAAGCTCATTGCCGAAGACAAGGAAGGTATGTTCAAGGCGTTCCTCGTCAAAAACAACGACCTCCCGACCTACGTCAATCATGGAATCGCCGGCCTCGGAATATGCGGGACCGACGTGTTGTACGAATCGGGGCACCGTTTTCTTCACCTCTTGAGTTTCTCCTTCGGAAGAACAAAGATGTGTCTGGCGGGGAAAAGTGCCGAAGAGCAGATCAGCATCCCCCCACGCAGGCTTCAGGTCGCCACCAAATTCACTCGGTTCACCCAAGACTACTTCCACAGCAGAGGGATACCGGTTCAGGTCATCAAGCTGGAAGGTTCCGTCGAGCTCGCGCCGATTCTCGGTCTCGCGCCCTACATCGTGGACCTCGTGGAAACCGGGGACACCCTACGCGCGAATCACCTGAAGGTAATTGAAACTCTCACGGAAATCGAGGTACATTTGATCGCCAACGCTGCCTTCTACAAGCTCAACTATGAGCGAATCAACGACATCGTCGAGCGACTGAGAGAAACTCAGGGGAGTAAGGAGTGAAACCGCGCTCAACAACCATCGAACGCAACACGAGCGAAACGCAAATCAAGCTATCGCTCGATCTGTCTTCGCAGGAACCGATCGAGATCGATCTCGGTGTACCGTTTTTCGAGCACATGCTGCACGCACTCGCGTTTCATGGGGGCTTCTCTCTCGCAGTCCGGGGCAGGGGCGACCTCGAGGTCGATCCGCATCATCTCGTCGAGGACGTTGGGCTCGTATTGGGAAGCGCTTTCGCGCGCATTGTGGAGGAGTCTGGACACATCGCTCGGTTTGGACACGCCGTAATAGCTATGGATGACGCGCTCTCGGAAGCCACGATCGACGCATGCGGGCGCCCGTACCTTGTCTACGAGGCGACCTATCCGCAAACGAGATCGGGGGCTTTCGACATGTCTCTCATTCGGGAGTTCCTCTGGGGGTTTGCAGGCTCCGCCCGCATAAATCTCCACGCGGTCTGCCGCTATGGTGAAAACAGCCACCACATGGCCGAGGCACTTTTCAAGGCCGTTGGGAAGTCGCTCAAGGAGGCCTATAGACCAATAGAAGGGGGAGCGCCACTCTCGACGAAAGGCTCTCTCGGACAGTCGCAATACCACAGAAAGGATTGATTTGGCGCTTGGTGTCCCTTATAGTATTAGGACAAGAGCAACGCAGTATGGATATCGAAAAAGGTTTCGCCGGCATACCAGAAGAGGGATTCTTCAAGGTCTCGCGCCAGACGGGTGCGCCGCTGACCGGTCCGCAAAAGACGGCCCTGATTCGCAAAGGAAACGAGCTGTTCAACAACGGCCAAATCGAGAAAGCTAAACGAATCTTTCTCACCACCAGTTACACCGACGGTATCATACGCCTGGGCGATTACTATTACAAAAGACGGGATTTATATGAAGCAATACGAATGTACTGGCTCGCTCCCGCCCCAGAGAAGAAGGAAATGATCGTGGCAATGATGGCATCTACAGTGCATCAATGGTTAGAAGAGGACGGGGGGGTCGCACAATGAGTGAAGATAGCGCAAATCTCTCGGACAACGAGGAATCTCCGAATCCGCAGCTCGCGGAGGTCTCAGAGCTCTCGAAACGAGGATACCAGCTGCTCAAGGAGAACTTGATCGAAGAGGCGGAGGAGTGCTTTCGGTCAATCCTCGAAATCGAGGACACGAACAATTACGCTTTGGTTGGGATGGGCGACGCAGGGCGAAAAAAGGGAGAGTATAGGCAGGCTGTGCAATACTACCAGAAGTGCCTGGACCACCATCCCGGCAACAACTACGCGTTGTTCGGGCTGGCCGACTGCTACAAGGCTCTCAATAAGTACAACCAGGCGATCAAGATCTGGGAGCAGTATCTACTGCACGACGACTCGAACGTTACGGTGCTGACCCGAGTTGCCGACGCCTACCGGAAGGTTCGTGACTTCAGGCGCTCAAAGGAGCTCTACGAGAAAGTGCTCGAGATGGAGAAGGACAACGCCTACGCCTTGATCGGGCTCGGGCACCTTCACTACGATTTCAAGGAATACACCGATGCGCTCCACTACTGGGAGCGCATGCTCGAGATCAACCCTGACAATGTCGACATTCGAGTTCTCACCTCGATCGGCAACTGTCACCGGAAGCTGAAAACCTACGAGAAAGGGCTCGGCTACTTCCAGAGGGCGCTCGAGATCGAACCAAACAACTTCTACGCGCTCTTTGGCCTGGCTGATTGCTACCGCGGCATGAACGAGCAACAAAAGTCGCTGGACTGCTGGGACAGAATCTTGAAGCTCGATCCGAACAACAAGGTCATACTCACGAGAGCCGGTGACGCCTATCGGATCATGGGCGACTACGACAATGCCGAAAAGTTCTATCGGAAGGCGCTGAACATCGAGTTCGACGTCTACGCGATCCTCGGTCTGGCGCTCATCAATAAGACACGGGGCAACTATCGGGAGGCAATCGAAAGCCTCAACGGGTTGCTCAAGAATGATCCCAAGAACAATCGTCTCTATCTGGAGATCGCCGAGTGCTATGTCGAGCTGGGTCAGCGAGACAAGGCACTCGCCGTGCTCGCTCAGTTCCAGCGGCTCGGCATCAAGAACACAGCAGTGACTCAGTTTCTCGATTCACTGAAGAGGAATCACTGAACCGCCGCACCTATTCGAGAACCGCCCTCACCCGTCGCACTCCCGCAGAGGACGACTGCTCCTTCGTTATCTTGAAACGACCGAGCTCTGCCGAGT